>OLRZ01002418.1_pt1 | contig 10686 bp, 9 predicted proteins | sample 1671931 | NCBI WGS metagenome assembly OLRZ01 (sample SAMEA3136627, study PRJEB25190) | human gut metagenome | reverse complement strand
AACACGGTTGACGCCGCCAAAACGACAGCCCGCAGAAACGAGTTGCGCAATCACCAATCTAATTAGCAGATGGAGAAGGGAGAAATAACAGAATATGACCTATCAGGAATTAGTTTCAAAATTAAAAGATACTTATCAGGAGAAAGATGCTTCCAAAATCAGCGAACATCTTGCCATCCAGTTTAACATACAGGGAGAAGCCGAAGGTGCCCTGTATCTGGAAATTGCAAACGGACAGCTTCATGTTGAACCATATGAATATTACGACCGTGACATTTTAGTCACAACTTCAGCTGCTGATCTGCTTGCACTCGCGCAGGGCAGCCTTGACATTCTCGAAGCTTACCAGAGTGGGAAAATTTCTGCGGAAGGAAATCTTGCAAAAGCATTGCTGTTAAATGAAATTATCACCGGTTCATCCGAAGCTCCGGCACCAGCAGAATCTGCTCCTGTGGAAACTTCGGCACCAGCGGAATCTGCTCTTGTGGAAGCTCCGGCACCGGAAGAATCTGCTACTGTGGAAACTCCAGCTGGCGAAAATACTCCGGCTGCAAAACCATCCGTTAAAGCACCACGCATGTCCCGGAAGAAAAACAGAAAAAGACATAAATAATCTGTAAACTTCCTTGTGTTTTTCAGACAGCATGTTATGATAATTCATAACATAAGGTTTTTGATATAGGAAAGGAGTGAAATATATGTCTTTTTTTAACAACTTAGGACAAAAGATCAGTGATGTGAGCCAGACTACCATCAAAAAAACAAAAGATCTGGCAGATACTGCAAAATTAAATTTAAATATCTCCGAGGAAGAACGCAAGATTGATACTGCATACGAACAGATTGGAAAATGGTATGTGGAAAAACATCGCGAAGATGCCGAAGAAGATGTAAAAACCTGGCTGGATGCGATTGCCGTTTCCGAAGCCAGAATTAAGGAATGCCGTGAAAGCATTCACCAGATGAAAGGTGTAGCGATCTGCCCATCCTGCGGTGCAAGCGTGGATGCCGATGCTGCATTCTGCAGTGCCTGTGGACAGAAAATGCCGGAAAAGCCAAAGCCGGAACCGGTTAAGGAAGAGGATGTCGAGGTGATTCCTCCGGAACAGCCGTCTGAGGAACCAGCTTCTGAGACCGTGTCGGAAAATGCTTCCGAAAACCAGACCGAAGCACCTGCATCTGATGCTTCAACCGAAGCTTAAAAACAGACATGGAAAACAAAAGGAGCTGTCGTGCCGCTGATATTCGCTGGTGCGATAGCTCCTTTTCTAATTTTATTAAAACGAGTTGCGCAATCTCTACTGTTTATATAAACGGGTTATAAAACCGGCTGCCATCATGATATGTAATCACAAGTGCAGCCACGGCAAATCCAAGCACCAGTGCAATACACAGATAATCATTGCGCTGTAACTTTCTTCCCATATACCAGGTACGCTTTTTGTACTTCCCATACCCACGCAGCTCCATCGCATTACTGATTGTATCAATGCGGCCGATACTTGTAAAAATAAGTGGAAAGATGATAGATGCCGTACTCTTTATACGGCTCATCAGCTTTGCCTTCCCGGACATTTCTATTCCACGGGCCTCCTGCGCATTTTTAATTTTGTGGAAATCATCCTGCACATCCGGAATATAACGCAGTGCAATTGCCACCGCATATCCGATGTTGTAACTGATTCCAATACGATTTAACGATGCTGCAAACTCCGACGGATTGGTGGTCACGACAAAAATAAATACCGCCGGGATAATTGTAAAATATTTCAAAATAATGTTCAGCTCATAAAACAACTGCTCAGCGGTAATCGGATAATGCGCCGAAAGCTGCCAGAGTACATGCTTTGTACCATAAATTTTTGTTCCCTGATCCGGTGCAAAAATAAAAATGGCAAGCACATTGATGACCAGAAAGAACATAATGAACTTAAAAATAGAACCGACCTGTTTCCACTCTGTTTTTGAAATCTTAAACAGGATCAGACTAAGAACCAGCATCACGGCGAGTACACGGGTATCATAAGTAAGCATGCTTGTGATGGACCATGCCAGAAAATAGATCAGCTTTGTGACACCACACAGCCGGTCCATCCAGGTATCTTTTTGCTCATAGGTCAATAACTTTGCCATTACCGCACCGCCCTTTCGTAATTGATAAACCGCTGCACGAACTGGGAAGGATCTTCAATTCCACATTTGACCGCCATCTCATAGAGTGACGTCTGCTTTAAATATGCCGGAGCTGTGATCGTTTCATTGGTCAATACTTTTGCCGGCGTATCAATGGTCAGAAGTTTTCCATCTGCCACAACAATCGCACGGTTGGTATATTCCAGCATCAGGTGCATATCATGTGTAATCATGATAATGGTCGTCCCCTGTGTCTCGTTGATCGTCTTTAAAAACTCCATAATTTCCGTATAATGGCGGTAATCCTGTCCCGCTGTCGGCTCATCCAGAATCAGGATCTCCGGCTTCATAACAAGAATGGATGCAATGGTCACCCGCTTCTTCTGACCGAAACTCAATGCAGAAACCGGCCAGTTCCGGAACTGGTACAATCCACAGATTTTCAGTGTCTCATGCACACGCTCACGGATTTCTTCCTCTGGAACTCCGCGCACAGTAAGCCCAAGTGCCACTTCCTCATAAATCATAGGCTTAGAAATCATTTGATTCGGATTCTGCATGACAATTCCAATATGCTCCCCACGCTCTTTGACCGAAAGTGGTGAGATATCGTTTCCGTTCAGCTCAATTTTTCCTTTGCTCGGTTCTAAAAATCCACAGATCAGATTGGACAGTGTCGTCTTTCCGGCACCGTTTTTCCCGACAATACTGATCATTTCGCCTTTCTTTACATCAAAACTGATATCCGAAAGAATTGCTTTTTCCGGCTGATAAGAAAAATGCAGATGGTCTACTTTAAGTACCTTCTCCTGTGTTTCCTGTTTCTGCGGAATCTGCGTAGTCTCAAACCATTCCCGCACCTGTGTTTTGTATGGTTCAAAATTCATGGTTTCCACATGCTGCGGATGATCCTGTGCAGTGATGGTACATCCGGCATGTTTGAGTGCCGTGACATAGAGCGGTTCCCGGATTCCCTGTTCCTCTAAGATATTTCCAACCAGCAGATCATCCGGTTTCATGTCCGCAACAATGGTTCCGTCTCCGACCACAACAATACGGTCTACATCTTTGTACAGCACATCCTCCAGACGATGCTCAATGATTACGATCGTTTTTTTCTGTTCCTTTTGGATTCTGTCAATTAACGCGATCGCTTTCTTTCCGGTCGCCGGGTCAAGATTGGCGAGTGGCTCGTCAAACAAAAGAATATCCACATCATCAATCATAACGCCCGCCATGGAAACTCTCTGTTTCTGTCCACCGGACATCTCCGATGGTGCATGGGAAAGCAGCTCTTTTACTTCTACCGTTTCTGCCACACCGTCCACTTTGCGAAACATTTCTTCCTGTGCCATGCAGTCATTTTCCAGCACGAAAGCAATATCTTCCGCAACCGTCAGACCGATAAACTGTCCGTCCGTATCCTGCAACACGGTTCCGACCATCTTGGAAAGTCCGAAAATTCCAAGTTTTTTCGGATCTTTTCCCTCGATTTTTAAAGTTCCGGTACTGTCTCCTTCATACGAAAAAGGGATCAGTCCGTTGATACAATTTGATAATGTCGACTTCCCTGATCCCGATGGTCCAATGATGAGCACCTTCTCTCCGGGATAAATTTTCAAATTGATATCCCGGAGTGTCGGCTCCATCTGTGACCGATATTTAAATGTAAAATTTTCAAATTCAATAATCGGTTCCATACGTTTTTAGTCTTCCTTTGTAAGACTTGATGATTTTGCTCCAATCTTTGTATATCCCAGTCCGAGTAATGAACCAAGTACACCCACAATGATGATATTGGCTACAAACGCAAATACGCCCTGTGAGAATACTTTCTTTGCAGGCTCTGCATAAATGAGAATATCAAGCACCGGTGCAACAACGATCCATGCAATTGCATTTGCAACCACCTGAACGACATTAAAAAGAACTACTTTCTTCTTATTAAATCCACCGGCCTTAATCTCAAAGCTCTTTGCGAATAAACCAACTAAAATTCCAAAGATCGCATCTGGGAATACCCAGCTCCACCATACACCACCGTAAAACAGTGCATCTCCGAGTGCATGTCCCAGCAGACCAATGATTCCTCCGACAACCGGTCCAAACACTGCTGCAAGAAATGCCAGTACTGCTGCACGTGGCTGCATGGATGTATTCGGGATAATTCCCAGCGGAATCTGCACTTCTGTCAAAACAATGAACAATGCGGTTCCGATACCGGTTGCTACAACTTCTTTGATTCCAAATTTTTTCATAACAAGTTCCTCCTTTGTTTTTTCAGTACCTTATTATTTATGATAAACGCACAAATGTCAAGTTTTTCGCCCTTTTTCTTTCCAGCTTCCCCTAACTTTTTGCACCTTCTCCGACAAAGTATTCCTTCACCAGTTTAACAACGACACCGGAAAGCAAAAATACTGCGGTCAGGTTCGGAATTGCCATGAGTCCGTTAAACGTTTCCGCAATACTCCACATCAGGCCCAGATCCATGGTCGCACCCACAATGGCAACCAGTGCATACACCAGCATGAACGGCTTATTGACACGGGAGCCGAACAAAAACTCGATGCAGCGCGTCCCGTATAATCCCCATCCGATAATGGTGGAAAATGCAAAACAACACATCGCAACCGCAGTAAAAACAGATACCCAGTTTCCGTATGTTGCGGTAAATCCACTGATTGTAAGCTCAGCACCTGCTGCCTGTCCGTAACTGACCGGAACCTGGCTGCACAAAATAACCAGTGCTGTCAGTGTACAGATCACAATCGTGTCAATAAATGTGCCTGTCATGCTGACAAGACCCTGGCGCACCGGCTCATGTGTCTGTGCTGCTGCCGCTGCGATCGGTGCACTACCAAGTCCTGCCTCGTTTGAAAAAATGCCCCTTGCAACACCGTTTTGCATGGCAACAAACATACTGCCTACCACACCACCGGTGACTGCACGCGGATGAAATGCGCCCTGCACAACCGTAACAACCGCTGCCGGAACTTTTGTAATATTACAGATAATTAAAATCAACGCAAATACAAAATATGCAACTGCCATAAACGGAACAACAATCTGGCTGACACTTGCTATACGCTTGATTCCTCCAATCAGCACGGCACCCACACAAAATGCAAGGATCAGGGAAGCGATTACAACCGTCCAGGAATAAGTTCCGATTCCCGGAATTGCCACGGTATGAACCTTATTCGGGTCAAAAAAGTTCTGGATGGCACTGGCTATACCGTTCACCTGGCTGAATGTTCCGATTCCGAACAGACCTACACAGACTCCAAAAAAGGCAAAAATCTTTGCAAGCCATTTCCATTTCGATCCCATTCCCTGTTCAATATAGTAGAACGGACCACCCAGACTGTGTCCGTCTTTGTCAACTACACGGTATTTGATGGCAAGTAATCCTTCGGAAAATTTTGTTGCCATTCCGAAAAATGCCGCCACAATCATCCAGAACAATGCCCCCGGGCCGCCTGCGCATACCGCAGTTGCCACGCCGACAATGTTTCCCGTACCGATCGTTGCACTCAGTGCCGTACATAACGCCGCAAAACTGGATATTTCTCCCTTGCCGCCCTCTTCATTTTTGATCATCCACTTGAGTGCCAGCGGAAGCCTGCGCATCTGCAGGACTCCCAGACGCACGGTCAGTAAGATCCCACCGCAGAGAATCAATACCATAAGCGGGACTCCCCAGACGAAGTTGTCCACGGTCTTTAAAAATGCATTGATTGTTGTCCACATAATTTTTCTCCTTATTTTCCTTTTTCAAAAGGCTTTTCCTGCGTACAAATGTGCTTTGTACGCGCACATTAAAAATTATACGCAAAACAGGAAACAAGTGCAAGAAAAAAATCATTTTTGTCGGTGAAAACATAAAATTCTGTTGCTATTTTAAATCAAAAAAAATATACTATAAGAAAAACAGATCAGATTTAAGGGGGAATTTTCCATGAAAACATTCATCGGCACAGGTGTGGGACAGCCGGAAGCTGCCGTGCATCAGGCAGTACAGGGACTTACATCCCCAAGTGCAATTCTTTTTATGGCTTCTTATGAACATTTCAAAGAAACTGCCTCACGCTTAAAAGAACTTTTTCCGGATACTCCGTGTATCGGAACGATCGGAACCAGACTCGTAAACGGACAGGTGAATGATTCCGGTCTTGCGGTTCTTGGATTTTTTTCTGATGTGAAGATCCGCTGTGGTATCATCACCGAAGCCAGCCGTTGTCCGGTTGCGGGCACAACGCAGCTTCTGAAGCAGATTGCAGAGATTTCTCCCGGCACAGACGATACGGTATGCGTGGAATATTGTACCGGCTCCGAAGAAAAGCTGGTAACCACGTTTACATCCTGTCTGGAAACAAAGGGCATCCATCTGGCAGGAGGCACCGTTTTCGGTGTCCCGGACGGCAAATCTCCGGTCGTTGCATACAACGGAGAATTATATGAAGATGCCTGCGTCTATGCCCTGATCAAAAATACCACCGGGAAAATACGTGTATACAAAGAAAACATCTATGAAAAAACATCAGCCGAGAGTCACTTTGCCACAAAAGTCGATGTATCCCGTAAAGCACTCATCGAACTTGACGGCAGGCCTGCCGCAGACGTATACAGCGCAGAACTTGACATTCCCCGTGATAAAATCATCGACAACGTACTGGTCAATCCTATGGGACGTGCGGTAGGCGATCAGGTTTTTATCTCTTCCATGAACGGAATGGATGCAGACGGCACACTGACCAACTACAAACGAATCAATAAAAACGACTGCATTTATTTCTTAAGTCTCGGTGACTACAAAGCAACGGAACAGCAGACACGCCAACAGATCCAGCAGGACGCATCCCATATTTCCCTGGTTTTATCCATTGACTGTATCTACCGGTATCTGCTCTACGAAAAAGAGGGATATTTTTCTACATATGCAAAAGACATGGCCTCTCTCGGACCACACCTTGGCATTGTCGGCGGTGGCGAACAGTATAATAACCAGCATGTAAACCAGACGATGGTCTGCGTGGTATTTGAATAGGAGGAACTTTTTATGTTTGGAAAAAAGAAAACCACAGGAGCCGCAACACCTGTTCCACAGGTTTCCAATAAAAAGAAAGTAGAAGATTATCTGACATCCATGTCTTTTCTCAGCCATTTTGTCATTGACAAAAAGGAATCTCTCGTAGAAGAAGAGATCAAGACCGTGCGCGAGATTGATAAAGTAAAAGACTCTTACACCGATGTCATTGAACACAATGCCTCGATCCGCGAAGCTGTTGATTCCCTGCAAAAAGAATTCGGGAAAATCGGAGAAATTTCCAGACAATTTACAGATGTAATCACCGGTGTGACCAGCGTATCCGATGATGCCATGCAGGATATCCGTGATCTGAAAGAAAGCTCTGCCAAAGTGGAAACGCAGTTCGCAGAGATTCATAAAATCTACGATGAATTTCAGGCCCGCTTTGATGAAATCCATGCAACCATGCAAAACATTGTCGGCATTGCAAACCAGACCAACCTGCTGGCATTAAATGCTTCCATCGAAGCGGCCCGTGCCGGTGAACACGGAAAAGGATTTGCCGTTGTTGCAGATGAAGTCACAAAACTTTCCATTGGCATCAAAGAACTGGTGGGTGATGTAAACAAAAGTATGGAAGGTTTGCAGACAAGCTCCGAAAATCTGACGCATTCTCTGCTGGATGTACAGGATGCACTGGATGCTTCCCGCACACAGATGGACACAACCGAAAATATCTTTTCCCATATCAATGATTCTGTGTCCGGCGTAGAAAATGTTCACCGCGGCATCAATGAGGTTGTGGAAAACTGCAGCGGACAGGTGGATCAGCTCCGGGAAGACATGGAAGCCCATGAAACCCGTTATGCCCAGGTTCAGTCCGATATTGACGGCTTAAAGAGCCTGATGACAGAAAAGGGATTTATCTATGAGGACATTTCCAATATGATGGAACAGGCTGATCCATTGATCGAAAATATCAAAACGGAATTAAACCAATAAATCTCATTATTCCCCATCTTCTGCCCAGAGCCGTGCGCACCGCACGGCTCTCTGCCATCCCCTGAGCAGCTTTTTGCGCTCCCCTGAGTCCATTACCGGTTCAAACCTTCGTCCCAGCTGCCAGTTTTCCCGGATTTCATCCCTATCTTTCCAGTAACCTGCCGCAAGTCCTGCCAGATATGCCGCTCCGAGTGCTGTTGTCTCAATACATTCCGGTCGAAGTACTGCCGCATCAATGATATCTGCCTGAAACTGTACAAGCATGTTATTTGCACTGGCTCCTCCGTCCACACGCAGACCATTCAGCGTCACGCCGGCATCCTCTTCCATGGCGTGAATGACATCTTTCGCCTGATAGGCAATAGACTCTAATGTTGCACGGATAAAATGTTCCTTTTTACATCCCCGTGTCAGCCCGACAATCGTTCCGCGCGCATACGGATTCCAATACGGTGCCCCCATGCCGGCAAACGCAGGAACAATATAAACACCATTGGAATCCGGGACTCTCTTGGCATATTCCTCGGACTGTCCTGCGGTACGAATCATACGCATCCCGTCCCTTAGCCACTGGATGGCCGCCCCTGCCACAAAAACACTTCCCTCAAGTGCATATTCCACTTCCCCTGCAGTACTCGCAGCAATGGTTGTAAGCAGTCCATGTCTGGAAATGATTGGTTCCTTTCCGGTATGCATCAAAAGAAAACAACCGGTTCCATAGGTATTTTTTACATCCCCTTTTTCAAAACAGCACTGTCCGAACAATGCCGCCTGCTGGTCTCCTGCCACACCCATCACAGGAATTTTACCGCCAAAAATCTGCTCCTGTGTCTCTCCGAAGAAACCACTCGACGGCCGCACTTCCGGCAGCATTTCTTTGGGAATGCGAAACAGCTCTAATATCTCTTCCTCCCAGCAGCATCTGTGTATGTCAAACAACATGGTTCTTGCCGCATTCGTATAATCCGTGACATGCACCGCTCCCTTGGTCAGATTCCAGATCAGCCATGTATCCACCGTGCCAAACAAAAGTTCCCCTTTTTCTGCCGCCTCACGCGCGCCTTTCACATGATCAAGAATCCATGCGATCTTGCTTGCGGAAAAATAAGCATCCGGCACCAGACCTGTCCGCTTCTGCAGCATCGGTCCATATCCTTTTTCTTTCAGTTCATCAATCTGTTCTGCCGTGCGCCGGCACTGCCAGACGATCGCATTGTATACGGGTTCCCCGGTCTTTTTATCCCAGACGATTGTGGTTTCGCGCTGGTTTGTGATGCCAATGGCACGGATATTTTTGGATGATGCCCCGATATTCGCCATTGCCTCTATGGCAACCGACATCTGGGAGGACCAGATTTCCCTCGGATTCTGCTCTACCCAGCCCGGCTGCGGGTAAATCTGTGTAAATTCTTTCTGTGCCATCGTGACGATTTTTCCTGCATGATCAAACAGGATACAGCGGGAACTTGTCGTTCCCTGATCCAGTGCCATAATATATTCTTTCATAATCTGTAATCCCCCATATGATTTTCCTGTAGCTTTTCTTTTTCCTATTTTACTGCATATTCCCATTTATCACCAGTTTATTTTCTCGTCAATTGTGGTTTTAACAACATATTTTCCATTTGCTTTCTGATAAATTACTTCTTGCTTACAAAATAAAATCAAAGGAGTATCTTATTATGGAACATAAAATGTTTTGCTATCAGTGTCAGGAAACCGCAGGATGCAGCGGCTGCACCCAGATGGGTGTCTGCGGCAAAAAGCCGGAAGTAGCAGCTATGCAGGATCTGCTCGTCTATGTGAGCAAGGGATTATCCGCGGTCACAACCCAGCTGCGCAAAGAAGGAACAAAGGTTTCAGAAGAAACCAACCACTTGATCACCTGGAATCTGTTTACCACCATCACAAATGCCAACTTCGACAATGAGGCGATCATCGCACGGATTCATAACACTCTGTCCGTGCGCCGCACACTCATTTTACAGGTAAAAGATACCTCAGGTCTGCCGGAAGCTGCTTTCTGGGATATAAAAACAAAAGATGGCTCTGACGCATCGGATGATGTGCTCTTTGCCAAGGCAAAAGAGGCAGGGGTTCTCTCCACAAAAGACGAGGACATCCGCAGTCTGCGTGAACTGATCACTTACGGATTAAAAGGTTTGTCCGCTTACTCCAAGCACGCCAATGTACTGCTTTCGGATGATCCGGAAATTGATGCCTTCCTGCAGCGGGCACTCGCTGCAACACTGGATGATTCCCTCACAGCCGATGACCTGGTCGCACTCACACTGGAAACCGGAAACTATGGTGTCAGAGGCATGGCGATGCTCGATACTGCAAATACCGGTGCCTATGGCAATCCTGAAATTACCAGAGTGAATATCGGTGTTGGAAAAAATCCGGGAATTCTTGTCTCCGGTCATGATTTAAAAGATCTGGAAATGCTTCTGGAACAGACACAGGGAACCGGTGTAGATGTGTATACACACTCAGAAATGCTTCCTGCCCACTACTAC
>OLRZ01002414.1_pt1 | contig 10699 bp, 8 predicted proteins | sample 1671931 | NCBI WGS metagenome assembly OLRZ01 (sample SAMEA3136627, study PRJEB25190) | human gut metagenome | reverse complement strand
ATTCCTATGCATCTGACCAGCAGGAGCTCTCTCTTCTGGTGACCATTGACGATTATGAGATGATGTGTCGTTGGCATGCTGTCTGGACTTTTTCAGGTTTACACCAGGCCTTCTTTCAGTCTGTAATGGACACTGACAACACCTTTTCAATTGATAGTGATAGCTTGGCTATGAAGGTGCGTGTAAGGGATCAGGAGCTCTTGTTTCAGGCAAAGGGGCTTGAGATGGTGGTTGTCGATTTGCCTGAGCCCCTTTTTCGTTTAGCTGATGTGTCTTTTAACGAAGGAGGAAAGCACTTTACCTACCTTTGCGAAGACCAAAGTGTTACAGCAGAAGATTGGGTCTTGGTTCCTATAGGTTCTGGTAATGCTGAAAAAGAAGCATTTGTAGAAAAGATTTCCTATGTCCTAGTGGACGAGGTTCCAGTTGAGCTGACAAAACTGAAAAAGGTGATTCAAAAGTTGGATTTAGTAACCGTTCGTTATGATGTGAGGATTGTTAGGAAGGGTTTTTTGAGTTTTTCAGGAATGGCTTTTGAAGGCGAGGAATTAGGTAAGCCAACAGACTTCCTTTGGGTACCTTTTTTAGCAGAACAAGATGATTTGTCTGTTTCTACCTATGGCATTCGGATCAATGATGGCAGTCGCAAGACTTATGTAACAGCCTTGGCTGGTGAGGATGATAGTATGGAAATGATTGCTCTAGCACCAGCTACTTATGCGGTATTTAAACTTAGAGGGCCTGCAACGGCAGCTGTTTGGGAGAGTTTTCACTATGCTAAGAACCATTTTGAAATGATTGACCAGCCCACTGTAGAGGTTTATCTCCCAGGAAATCGTCAAGCTGAAGATTATGAGATGGAAGTTTGGATTCCAATAAAGGAGGAAGTTTAGATGCGTCTGGATAAGTTTTTGGTAGACTGTGGGGTCGGGAGTCGTAGTCAGGTCAAGACCTTTCTAAAAAAGAAGCAAGTGACTGTAAATGGTCAAGTGGAGACGTCACCTAAGGCTCAGATTGATGAGAAGCAAGATCAGATTGCTTTTCAAGGTCAAGCATTAACACACGAGACCTTTGTTTACTATCTTTTAAATAAGCCTCAGGGTGTCATTTCAGCAACAGAGGATGCCCGTCACAAGACAGTGCTCGATTTACTCGATGACACAGCAAGACATAAGCAGGTCTTTCCTGTTGGTCGCTTGGATATTGACACTCATGGTCTTCTTCTATTGACCAATAATGGAGACTTAGCCCACGCTATGCTGTCTCCCAAGAAGCATGTGGACAAGATTTATCAGGCCAAGGTGGCTGGTATTATGGATGAAGAGGATATCTTGGCTTTTGAAAAAGGGATCAAGCTTAAAGACCATACTTGTCAGCCAGCGAAATTAGAGATTGTATCAGTCGACAGGAATGAGAGTACTAGTTGGGTTCAAATTACCATTGCCGAGGGAAAATTCCATCAGGTTAAGCGTATGGTAGCTGCTTGTGGTAAGGAAGTGACAGAGTTACAACGTATGAGTATGGGGCCTCTAAGTCTGCCAGATGATTTAGAACTTGGTGCTTGGCGACGTTTAACCGAGGAGGAGTTGGAAGCTTTGGCTGTTTTTGGAATTCCTTTGGCTTAAGCTAGTTAAGAGTTGCGAAATGGGCAGATTTTTGTTACTATTATTGTGAAATAATAGAAGAAAAAACGAGGTAAATTCAAGTGGCATTTGGAGATAACGGACCACGTAAGAAATCATTTTTTGAACGTCTAACAGTATTGGTCGTTTTGATTATGCTATTAGTAACAGTTGGGGCATTGATTTTCCAAGCAGTCGCAGCTGTCCTTTAAGACGCTATCAAGCGTTTTTTTGTGTATGTCGGAGATTCTTTGGTCTGAGATCAAATTAGAACACAGCATACAAATCAGAAAGAGAGAAATATAGATGAGTATGTTTTTAGATACAGCCAAGATTAGTGTCAAAGCTGGTCGTGGTGGTGACGGGATGGTCGCTTTCCGTCGTGAGAAATATGTACCCAATGGCGGTCCTTGGGGCGGTGACGGTGGTAAGGGTGGCTCAGTCATTTTCAAGGTTGACGAAGGCTTGCGTACCCTTATGGATTTCCGTTATAATCGTAAATTCAAGGCTAAGAATGGCGAAAAAGGGATGACCAAGGGAATGCACGGTCGAGGTGCTGAAGACCTCATTGTTAGCATCCCGCCAGGTACGACAGTTCGTGATGCTGAGACCGGTAAAGTTATTACTGATTTGGTTGAAGATGGCCAAGAGTTTGTCATTGCTCACGGTGGACGTGGTGGACGTGGAAATATCCGTTTTGCGACACCTCGTAACCCTGCTCCTGAAATCGCTGAAAATGGTGAACCAGGTGAAGAACGTGAACTTCAATTGGAATTGAAGATTTTGGCTGATGTTGGTTTGGTTGGTTTCCCATCTGTTGGTAAATCAACGATTCTCAGTGTGGTAACTGCAGCAAAACCAAAGATTGGTGCCTATCATTTTACGACAATTGTTCCTAACTTGGGAATGGTCCGTACTAAGTCAGGTGAGAGCTTTGCTATGGCTGACCTTCCAGGATTGATTGAGGGGGCTAGCCAGGGTGTTGGTTTGGGAACACAGTTCCTTCGCCACATTGAGCGTACACGTGTTATCCTTCATGTGATTGATATGTCAGCGAGTGAAGGGCGTGATCCTTACGAGGATTATCTTCAGATCAATAAAGAGTTGGAAACTTACAACTTACGCTTGATGGAACGCCCACAAATTATTGTGGCTAATAAGATGGACATGCCTGAGGCTGAGGAAAACTTGAAAGAGTTTAAGGAAAAATTGGCTGCTAACTACGATGAATTCGATGAGTTGCCACAAATTTTCCCAATTTCAAGTTTGGCTCACCAAGGTTTGGAAAATCTCTTAGAAGCTACTGCAAAATTGCTTGATGAGACAGACGAATTCTTGCTTTATAGCGAAGATGATATGGAACAAGAAGAAGTTTACTACGGCTTTAACGAGGATGAACGTCCATTTGAAATTAGCCGTGACGACGATGCCTCATGGGTACTTTCTGGTGAGAAACTTGAAAAACTCTTTGTCATGACTAACATGGAACGTGACGAATCTATCATGAAATTTGCACGTCAATTGCGTGGTATGGGAGTTGATGAAGCGCTTCGTGAACGTGGTGCTAAGGATGGCGACATCGTTCGTATCGGTAACTTCGAATTTGAGTTTGTGGATTGACGTTGAAAGACTCTCTAAGTGCCAAGCACTTGCTAGTCTACGGCAGCCGCTATGGCGGATTGCCTATCAACCTCACTAACTGCGCAAAGTCGGTGAAATATAAAAATATTGAAATAAGAGGTTTACAATGGGAGATAAACCGATATCCTTCAGGGATAAAGATGGAAATTTTGTTTCTGCGGCCGATGTTTGGAATCCAAAGAAACTTGAAGAACTCTTTACGCGCTTAAATCCTAACCGAAAACTCCGTCTTGAGCGTGAGCGTTTGGCAAGGAAAGAAGCGGCAAAACACCCTGAATTAAATGAAGAAACAGAGCAAGTCTAGCACTTGCTCTGTTTTTTTCTTATCAAAATTGGTAATCAAAAACAGCTACTCTAGCAAGAGTAACTGTTTTGATAATTAGGCGTTTAGAACCTTGTCCAAGAATTCTTTCAAACGTGGGTGTTGTGGGTTATCGAAGATTTGATCTGGAGTACCATCTTCGAGGAACTCACCGTCCGCAGTAAAGATTACTCGGTTGGCAACTTGACGAGCAAATCCCATTTCGTGAGTAACGATAATCATGGTCATACCTTGCTCTGCCAATTCTTTCATAACGTTAAGAACGTCTCCGACCATCTCAGGGTCAAGGGCAGAAGTAGGTTCGTCAAAGAGCATGATATCAGGATTCATTGCCAAACCACGTGCAATTGCCACACGTTGTTTTTGTCCACCTGACAAGCTATCAGGTGTAGCATCGGCTTTGTCAGCAAGTCCAACACGATCAAGAAGATCCATAGCTAATTTATCAGCTTCTTCCTTGTTCATACGTCCGAGTTCAACAGGTGCAAATGTCACGTTTTCAAGGACTGTCATGTGTGGGAAGAGGTTGAAATGTTGGAAGACCATCCCGATATTTTCACGGGCTTTGTCAAGGTCTGTCTTAGGATCTGATAATTCATAGCCATCAACGACTACTTTACCAGATGTCACTGTTTCAAGTAGGTTAAGCGTACGAAGGAAGGTTGATTTACCTGAACCTGAAGGACCGATGATACATACAACGTCACCTTCGTAGAATTTGGCGTCAATGCCTTTAAGGACTTCATTGTCGCCGTATGATTTGTGCAAGTCCTGCACATCGATTTTCAATTCAGCCATTATTTAAGTCTCTTTTCTAGTCGTTTAGCCAATTTCGTCAAGCATGTGATGATGACCAAGTAAAGGATGGCCAAGATCGCATACATACGGAATGATTGGTAGTTACGAGCAATGATGATTTTACCAGTTTGGAAGAGTTCGACCAAACCGATAGCTGATACGATAGTCGTATCTTTCAATGAGATAACAAATTGGTTGATGAAGTTTGGCAACATCAAGCGAACCGCTTGTGGCAAGATAACCTTACGCATTGTTGTATTGTAAGGGACACCCAAGCTTCGGCTGGCTTCCATCTGACCAATAGGGACAGCTTCGATACCACCACGCACAATTTCGGCAATGTAAGCACCACCGTTAAGTGAAAGGGCAATTGTCGCTGCCACAAAATCATTGATTGGTGACTGGTGACCAGTGATATTTTCAATCAAGTTAGGAATACCCCAGTAGATGAAGGCTGCAACGATCATCAATGGGATACCACGAACCACGTCAACAAAGACTTGCGAAATCACGCGGAGTGTCTTATTTGGTGCAACTGCCATCATACCGAAGATAACACCGATAATCATAGCAATAGCAAATGAAAGAAGGGTCAAACCAAGGGTAATTCCAAGACCTTGGAGAAGTTGTTTGTAGTTGTTTTTAATCAAGCCTACGATGGTTGTTTCATCGGTAGCTTTTTTTGAGCTTCCTTCTTTTGATTTGTTGCTATCGAGGTATTTATTGATAATCTTATCGTAAGTACCATCTTTCACGATAGCAGCCAAACCATTGTTGAACATTTCAATCAACTCAGGATTAGCACCTTTTTTAACAGCAAAGCCGACTTCACCAGTAGCAATACCTTCAATTGGTGTTGTAAAGTTACGCCCTTGTTGGATAGCGTATAGAAGAACGGCTTCATCATCCATAAGAGCATCGATTGAACCAGAGTTCAAGCTGTCGTACATAGTAGAAGCTTCATCGTAAGCACGAACAGTAAAGCCATATTCACCAGCGTGGTCTTCCAACCATGAGTAAGATGACGTACCATTTTTAGCTCCTACAGTCTTACCTTTAAGATCCTTGTAAGATTTAACCTTACTTCCTTTAGCTACAGCTAAACGAATGTTTGATGTGTAGTAAGGATCAGAAAAGTCAAAGATTTGTTTACGAGCATCAGTGATGGTCATACCAGCCAATACGGCATCAGCTTGGCTAGATTGTACAGCATTAAGTGATGCATCGAAACCAGGGTTTGTCAATTTGACATTGAAACCTTGGTTTTTAGCAATGGCATTGATGATATCGACATCGATACCTACATATTTACCTGAACCATTTTGGTATTCGAATGGAGCAAAAGATGAGTCCATTGAGATAGTGTAGGTTTCCTTAGCAGGAGTGGCTTTTGCGTTGGCATCACCAGTCAATTTAAGATCTGCTGAAGGTTTTGATGAAGAAGATTTTGATGAGTCACCCAACCATTTGTTCATGATTTTGTCGTAGGTGCCGTCTTTCTTCATTTCCTTAAGAGCTTCGTTGAAATCTTTGATAAGATCTTCGTGTTTTCCACCTTTTTTAACAGCGAAAGCGAAGCTACCGATAGATTCAGGCTTAATGTTGATAGCGTAGTCTTTTCCTTGACCAATAGCGTATTTAACAACTGGTGTGTCGTCCATAGCTGCATCAACAGAACCAGAATCCAAGCTGTTGTTCATCAAGTCGCTAGTGTCAAAAGTTTTAACAGTGAAACCATATTTGCTAGCATTTTTATCAAGCCAAGTTTGAGAAGCGGTACCGTTTTTAACACCGACTGTTTTACCCTTCAATTGTTTGTAGTCGCTGACTTTGTCGCTACTACGTGTGTAGATAACAATTGAGGTGTCGTAATAAGTGTCTGAGAAAGTAAAGACCTTCTTACGTGCGTCGGTAACAGTAGTACCGGCCATAAGGGCGTCAGCTTGGCCTGATTGAACAGCATTGACAGCTGCATCGAAACCAGGGAAGGTTTGGTTAACATCCCAATTTTTACGTTTGGCAACTTCGTTGATGATATCAACGTCGATACCCTTGTAGGTCTGATCAGAATCTTTGAATTCAAATGGGGCATAGGCTGTATCTGAAACGACTGAGATAGTCTCGGCAGATACCTTAGCTCCGAAAACAAAGAAAACTGACATGACACTCAAGAAGAGTGTCAGAAGTTTTTTCTTCATTATAAAAAGTCTCCTTTATAAAATACCTTCCTATTCTATCAAAAAAAGGTCTTGTTATCAAACTTCTTGGAGTTTGATGTTAGAAAATGTAACAAAGTTCGTTAGATATGAGAAGAGTTTTAGAAGAATTTGACAAGCTTGTGTCAATTAGTTACACTGTAATCGAATACATGTAAGATTTGTTACAGGAGCTAAAAAAATGAAGAAACGTATGCTTGAGAAATATACCAGCCTATATGATAAAGTCCCAAGCTGGCTGATGATTATGCTGTCCTGTTTTATTGCCTTTGGTTATTTCCTTATAAGTGGATTTCTATCAGGGATTGTTGTGGGAATTCCAATGGCTATTGTTCTTTCGTTCTTAGTATTAAATGGCAACATTCAGTTCCAGGATATCCATTCGATTTACTATAAAATATTTTCAACCTTGTATTTTCAGTTGGGAGCCTTTGCCTTTACTGCCTTAGCTATCTTTTTCTGGGTTAAAGTTGTTGAAAAACGTCCTATTCGCACACTCGGATTTTTCAAGGGTCATATCTGGTTGAACTTGCTTAAGGGTTGGGGACTTGGAACTTTGCTCTTGTTAGTTAGTTTCCTTGGGACCTATTTACTTGGAGGTTTAAAATTTGTAAAAGTAGACTTTTCTCAGAGAACCCTCCTATACATACTATCCCTAACACCCTTCTGGTTTATCCAAGGTGGAACCGAGGAACTGGTGACACGTGGTTGGTTGCTTCAGACGGTGACTAATAGATTAAACCTTTCTTGGGGAATTGCTATTTCAAGTTCTCTCTTTTCAATGCTACACTTGGGAAATCAAGGAGTTACCGCCTTGTCTCTCATCAGTATTGTTCTAGTGGGTGTTCTCATGGCTCTTTACATGCTCAAGACAGATAATATCTGGGGAGTCGCTGCCCTCCACGGTGCTTGGAACTTTGCGCAAGGAAATCTAGTTGGCGTGTCAGTTAGTGGACAGAATGCAGGCGGCAGCTTATTGCACTTTCAGGCCAGGTCAGGTGTGCCTGATTGGTTATCAGGAGGAGCTTTTGGTTTAGAAGGAAATCTTGTTACCTGTCTCGTTCTCCTAGTAGGGATTATCATCCTTCGTCTACAATTGAAAAAAGAAAACTTTTAAGGCTGAGTTCAAAGACTCGGTCTTTTTACTTCTGTGTTAAAATAGAAGAAAGTTTGGAAAAGGGGAAGAGATGATAGTTAAGATTGAGCGAGGTATGATTTGGGTACAGATTGTCTATGGACTTATACTTCTTATCGCTTACACTGGTTTATTCTGCTGGTTTCTTATAGATGATTATCGTTTTGGGAATTTTGTGGATAACTGTGTTGCCTTCCTCATTTTACTAATATTTCTTCATGCTCTGACTAACTTAGTTGATGGTATTGTGAGACTTAAAGGTCATAAAAAAATTTTGGAAATTAACAATGATACCTTTATTTATTATGGAAGATTATGTGGACGGGTCACCTTTGAGATTCCGCTGTCTGAGATTGACTTGGTTATGAAGGATTGGTCAACGCCAATGGATGATACCAAACACTCATCAACTATATACTATATCCTAAAACGTATTTATGATTTCGGGAATATAAGGTCTTGGGAAAGGAAGAGGTATAGAGTTTTATACATTTTTTTCAAAGATAGTAAAACGGCCTTGAAATATGATAAAAAACTCGGTTATCAGACACGAAGAAAACGGAAATACGTTGCTGAGACACGAATGATACATATTCCCATCACTAGTGGAGAAATCTTCTCCGACCAAGAGATGAATGATTACATAAATGAAAGGAAAAACCATGATAGATAGAAAAGAAGACAACCAATTTCATTTGGTTTCTAAATATGAACCTTCTGGGGACCAACCTCAGGCCATTGAAGCCTTGGTTGATAATATTGAAGGTGGTGAGAAGGCTCAAATCCTAAAGGGAGCAACAGGGACAGGTAAGACCTATACCATGAGTCAGGTCATCCAGCGCGTGAATAAACCAACCTTGGTTATCGCCCACAATAAAACTTTGGCAGGTCAGCTTTACGGAGAATTCAAGGAGTTTTTCCCAGACAATGCTGTAGAATACTTCGTTTCCTACTATGATTTCTATCAGCCAGAGGCCTATGTACCATCATCAGATACCTATATCGAGAAAGATAGCTCTGTAAACGATGAAATTGATAAGCTACGACACTCAGCAACGTCGGCCCTCCTTGAGCGTAATGATGTTATCGTTGTGGCTTCTGTTTCTTGTATTTACGGTTTGGGTTCGCCCAAAGAATATGCTGATTCAGCAGTCAGCCTTCGACCAGGCCAAGAGATTTCTCGAGACAAGCTGCTAAATGACCTAGTTGATATCCAGTTTGAGCGAAACGATATTGATTTTCAACGTGGGAAATTCCGTGTGCGTGGCGATGTGGTCGAAATTTTTCCTGCCAGCCGTGATGAGCACGCCTTTCGTGTCGAATTTTTCGGTGATGAGATTGACCGCATTTGTGAGATTGAGAGTCTGACCGGACGTAATCTCGGTGAAGTTGAGCACCTTGTTCTTTTCCCGGCTACTCACTTTATGACCAATGAAGAGCATATGGAAGAGGCTATCAAGAATATTATGGAAGAGATGGAGGTTCAGGTTAATCAATTTGAAGCCGAGGGTAAACTCATCGAGGCTCAACGTATTCGTCAACGGACAGAATACGATGTCGAAATGCTTCGTGAGATGGGTTACACCAATGGTATCGAAAACTACTCACGTCACATGGATGGTCGTAAAGAAGGTGAGCCACCGTTTACTTTACTTGATTTCTTCCCAGAAGATTTCCTCATCATGATTGATGAAAGTCACATGACCATGGGTCAGATTAAGGGAATGTATAACGGAGACCAAGCTCGTAAGAAGATGTTGGTTGATTACGGTTTCCGTTTGCCATCGGCGCTTGATAACCGTCCACTTCGACGTGAAGAATTTGAGAGTCATGTTCATCAGATTGTCTATGTGTCTGCCACTCCGGGCGACTATGAGATGGAACAGACCGAGACTGTGGTTGAGCAAATCATCCGTCCGACAGGGCTTCTTGATCCAGAAGTCGAAGTTCGTCCAACTATGGGTCAAATGGATGACCTCCTTGGTGAAATTAATGGCCGTACTGAAAAAGGCGAGCGTGTCTTTGTAACAACTTTGACTAAGAAGATGGCTGAAGACTTGACCGATTACCTCAAGGAAATGGGAGTCAAGGTCAAATACATGCACTCTGATATTAAGACTTTGGAGCGTACTGAGATTATCCGTGACTTGCGTTTGGGTGTCTTTGATGTTCTTATTGGGATTAACCTTCTTCGTGAGGGGATTGACGTTCCTGAAGTTAGTCTGGTTGCTATTTTGGATGCTGATAAGGAAGGCTTCCTTCGTAATGAACGTGGACTTATCCAAACAATCGGACGTGCTGCTCGAAATAGCGAAGGGCACGTTATCATGTATGCGGATAAGATTACAGAGTCTATGCAAAAAGCCATGGATGAAACAGCTCGTCGTCGTGAAATCCAGATGGCCTATAATAAGGAGCATGGCATTGTTCCACAAACGATTAAGAAAGAAATTCGTGACCTTATTTCGATTACCAAGGCTAATGAAGCAGAGGTAGCAGAGGATACTGTGGACTACAGTGCTATGAACAAGAAAGAACGCCGAGAAGCCATCAAAAAACTTCAAAAACAAATGCACGAAGCAGCAGAACTGCTTGACTTTGAATTGGCGGCTCAAATCCGTGATATGGTGTTGGAACTGAAGAGTATGGATTAGAAGTCCTAAACGTTAGGTTAATGCTTTAGCAAGATGTGCTAGCAAAAAAGTAGGCAACATTGAATTCAAGTTGGTTTAAGACAATCTGTCTTTTTATACCAGGTTTTGGGATTTCTTTTCTGATTTATGTTTATTTCCCCACCTTATCTCGAAGTGGTATACTGTTTCCGTTTGAGTGTAACTTTCTTCTATGGCCCATCCTGTTTCTCATCCATAAGCACCAGAGAAAAATGACGGCTTTCTTGTGTTTAAATTTGAACCTCTTTGTGTTTCTAACGCATGCTATAGAAGGTATAAAAATTGAAACAGGG
>OLRZ01002412.1_pt1 | contig 10708 bp, 11 predicted proteins | sample 1671931 | NCBI WGS metagenome assembly OLRZ01 (sample SAMEA3136627, study PRJEB25190) | human gut metagenome | reverse complement strand
GCTTCTTGCTCATTCTCGGCATGAAAAAACGCTCCTTTCTTCGGTTTGGTCGGGTGTAACGGGACAGGGGCAAAATCTGTATGTTCCCGGTATCATTTTCGGGGAAAATCTGCCCTGTAAGCCCCGTTGGAAAGGTTAGGGGTATTGCGGATAGGGTATGGCATACCCTCTGCCTTTTGTATGGTTTCGGTATCATTTCGGGGCGGTTTTTAACGGTCACGTCCCGGCTTTTTATCCGGGTACAGACTTCCACAGCATACGGCGGCATGGCTACGGATTTTGGCTTCTCCCCGCTGTTCGCTTGCCTTTGCGTTCTTGTAGCCCTCGTCAGAGAGGAAAATCCCCCTTGTACCCAACGGGGCTGTCATTGCTCAAAATATCAACCACAATCATGTGCCGGTTCTGTGGCAGATAGCGTTCAAAACCCGTAAGGTCATGCCCCTGCATAATCGGCTCTTTCGCCTGTGCCTTTGCTTCGGCAAGCCGCCGGATAGAGTTGTCCCGTTCTTTAAGGAAACGGGCTTTGATATCAGCGATAAAGCAGCTGCACTCCGGCTCCGGGATTTTCTCCAGCTTGTCAATGGTGTTTTTCACGATTGCCTTTGTGAGAGGGTCTTTGAGTACGGGGACAATCTCTGCAAGCCCCGCAACGGTAGCCGCCCGGTCAGTAGCGGCGTACTGGTAAATCATTTCTAATTCACTTCTTGTGAATGTCATGGTGCGTCCTCCTGTTCTTATTCGGTATCAATTCGGGGCGTTTTATCGCTCCTGTTCCTGTTTCTTCTGTCGGCTTGGTGTGCCGTGTAGTATCTGCTCGGCGTTCCGCTTGGCTGTGGCAAGCTGCTCATGCTCGGCTTTGGCGGTGCGGTAGGTGTTGTAAGCTGCGTTTTTCTCGGAAATGAGGGCTTCAATCTCCGTATTCAGCTTGGAAATGGCAGGCAGCTTCTTTCCCGGTGCAAGCACCTTTAGCTGGCGCAGGGTGGCTTCATAGATGATGAAATCTGCTTCATTTGCCCGGTAGTAGGTTTCTGTCTTTTTGCCTTTCAGCTTCTTGTGTTCCTCAATAGTCGGGCGGGTTCGGCGGTAATCGCTGACAACCTTTCGCAGATTTTTCTTGTCGGCTATGGTCTGCTCAATGCCCCGCAGACTTTCCCTTGCTTCGGAAAGGGCTTTCCGGCTGCTCTCCACGGCTGCGTCCAGCTTGTCAAGGTCAAGCAATCCGTTCTCCATGAGAAAGTTGTGGGTAGCCGCCATCTGTTTGAGATTGTGCAGGGAAGCCCAGCGGTCATAGCCTACGCCCTTGCCCTCGGCTCGTTTCGTTTCCCGGTCAACCATGCGCTGTAAACCGTCCTGTTTCGGGGCGATTTTGGCGGATTTTTCCCTCTGCAAATGCCCCGTCATGCTACCGGGGTATTCGGGTATGGGTGTGGTCTGTTCGGCGGCTCTGTGGGCGTTCTGCTCCAAAAGGGCAAGGACGGCGGTACGGTCAAAATCATCCCCCAGCTTCCGGGCGGTAATGGGCTTGGTTCTGTCCGGCGTGAGATAGGACAGCCGCCCCCGGCTCTCCTTGACGGAGATTCCCGACTGCAAAAGCAAAGCTGAAAATTCGTCAAAGGTGCTTGCCCGGTCAAGGGTGTTGCGTATGGTCTGCCGCAGCTTCGCCTTGTCGGTTTCAAACTTGGTTTGCCGGGGCGTGATACCGTCCGCTATCATCGGGGCATTGGCTTTATCAAGGGCAAGCTGCCCTTTCTTCTGCGCCCAGTATTCACGCTCGGTCACTCGGTTCTTACTGCCATGCAAGAGGTCAATCTGATACAGATTTTCCCGGTGGCACATCTCCATGACTTCGGACTTGAAATATTCCATAGCTGCGTCTGTGCAGCGGTGCTTCATGCCGCATTTTGTGTCCGCTGGTCTGTCCATGTAGGGCAGAAGCGGGACAGCTTCAATCCGCAAGCTGTTTATGACGATATGCACATGAATGTTGCCAGAGTGATTGTGCCCGTCCGGGTGGGTACAGACAATGGCTTGGTGTCCGGGGAATTGTGTTTTGCAAAATTCCTCGCCCAGCGATTGTGCCTTATCAACGGTCAGACCGTTGTCCGTTCCGTCCCGTGGGTCAAAGCTGATGATGTAGTGGTGGGACTTCACATCTTCCCGCTTTTGGTTCTTGCCATAGCGGAGATTGGAGCGCATACAGGCAACGGCAAAATCTTCCCCGCCGCAGTTCAGAGTGGCAAGGCGGTAGTCCTCACGGGGAACAAGCCGCCCGTTCTCGTCCAGCGTGGGCTTCATGGTAAACTCGTCATGCTCAAAAGTGAGGTACTGCTCGGCTGCTCCGTAGTCGGCATTTTTAGAGCTGATATGTTTGAATGTTGCCAACAGCTTCACCTACTTTCTGCAAGACTTCAAACTTCAAGGCGGCAAGGTCGGAAATGGCGACTCTGACTTCGCCGGACAGGGCGTTATACGGTACGCCGTATTCGTTCAGATACCGGGCAATCTGATTGAGGTTGCCGCCGATCCTGCCGTATTCGGCGGTCAGCTTCCCGACAGCGGCAAGCAATTCATCATTGACCGGGGAAACGGTAACAATGGGGCGTATGGTTGCCCGTGTAATGGCTTGCCGGATAAATTCGGACTGGCTCATACCATAAGGGGCAAGCCGGGCGGTAAAGTCGGCGTATTCTTCATCGGTCAGCCGGGTCTTGACTACCCTGCTGCGGTGGGGCGTGTTATATCGTTTCATAGGTGGTTGACCTCCTTTCTGTGCGTGGTGTCCTCTCACTAATAGGAGAAAAACAGGGTGTGAAGCGGAACTGTTTTTGAAAAATCCGAAAAAATATTTTGAGGGATTTTTAAGCGGCGCAAGCCGCATAAGCAGGGTTTGGGGAAGGCACTCCCCAACAAGATTCCCGCAAGGACAAAATGAGCGATAAGCGAAATTTGGTACTGCGGTAGAATCTTGCTCTAAGAAACTGCCGGTCTGCCGCTCACTTCCTACTGCCACTTTTTCGGGAAATCGCAACCAGTTTTTTCATAAAAGGCTGCGGGCTGGCGTTCTCCCTCTCTTTCTGGCAAAGACTTTTCCGGCGGCTTGGTCTTTCCCAACAATAAGGCGTTTCAGAAGCTGTGTTTTGCCCGCTGCTTGATAGAAAACGGGAATTTCCCCCTGCTCACTTATCAGTACCGATACTTTCTCGATTTGCCAAAAATGGGCGCAAAAAAAGCAGCAAATCTTTTTCAGACTTACTGCTTCATGTGCCGCTATGGGGCAGCGGTTATTCAGTTGTAAAATAAAAGAGGGCGGTAGCACTTTGGGCTATCGTCCTCTTGGCTACACATTTGCAAAGACAGGCGGGGCTGTCAACGGTGGGCGAAGCCCATTTACTTGCCGTTGACTGGCTCGGCTGGATTTGCTACTTTCGATCTGATGTTTTCTTGTGAAGAATACACTGTATTGACTTTACCTTGATTTTCCTCCTGTGTTACTGTAATATTAAAGTCGTGAATTTCAGAATTTGTACTAGAGATTTCCAAATTCAAAGAAATAGAAATTACGTTTTTATCAAGTTGTAATCCATCTTCTTTGCAATATGTCGCTGAATAACCACTTGCAAGAACTACCTGACCTACCCCATTTTCATCAAGCACAAATAATGTAGCTGATGAACCAGTTTCTTTATTTCGGGCTATCGCAACCAGTTGTATTGGGGCATTTTCAGCGGAACCAAAAACATATTCTAATAATTCAAATGAAGGATAGTCTTGTGGAAAATTTTCAATAAATTTCTCGCCCCGGCTTTCAATAGAACCGGCACTTTCAAGCTCTGGCAGTACTTCTTTTGTGTTGTCATCAGGTGGAGAATTATTAGAACAAGCACTCAACAAAAGTACAAAAGCTAATAGTAATATAAACAATTTGTTTTTCATTGTGCTTTATATACTCCTGTTGGCGTGTATACCGTCATTCCCTTTGGAACTTTTATGGCTGAGTAGCTAGAAGTTGTTACTTTATAATGGACAGAATTTTTTTGTGGTGCATAAGATTCTGTTAATGTTTTATATTCATAAAAAACATTTTCAGGATAGCCGTCCATATAAACCTTGTATTTTAAACGACCAGCTGTTCTAACAGCAGGAATATAAACATTTAACACTTCAAATTTCCCCGGTGCAATACTATATGAGACACCCGCTGATGTTCCTTTTGTCCAACTACGTGAACCGGTAACTTCAACTCCTACTTCCGCCTGCATTTTTGCAAAAACAACATTTGCTTCTGTTGTGCCATTGGCATAACCCGCAATAGATGCGGTGGTTGTTCCGCTTTGTTCATATTGATATGTAATTTGCATAGGACTTGAGCCTTGAGTATTATCGCCTGAAACAGAACCTAATAATTTATGAGTATAATCAATATTCGTATAATTAGGCTCATAACCTACACATTCTCGTATATATACTCCTCTACGTTCTGGTATTCCTGAATCGTTAGCTGCAAAAACAGTAGTGTTCATTGTTGTTACAATAGCTAAAGAAAAAACTATCCCTAATATTGTTTTGATTTTTCTCATTATGGACTTCCTCCTTTGCTTAAAAAGTTATATTTTGTTGTGTGTTTCATCAAACCATTGGCATCATCTCCTTTTGTTTTATAGTACCATATTTTAGCTATTATATCAATTATCAAATTCAATTTTGCTTTTTTTTGGTTAATTTTTCTGAATAGTGAAGGCTGTCTATCAAATTCTTGTGTGTTACTTTACCGCACATGAGCATTCACTGACGGCATCAATCACACGGTTAAAGGCTCTTGCCGAGATCGTGGATCCATAGCCAGACAGCTCCGGCTTCTCACCATCCCCTTCTCCTGAAACGTCAGAAAGCACACCGAAGATCACCCAGTTAAGGATAGGTCTTCCAAACGCTCTGGCAGTGATCACTGCCATGCGCAGATTGGAATAACCTGTTTCTTCAATTGCCTGATCCTCAAGTGTGCTTTCGCAAACTCTCGTAAGCATATTCTGCAGCTGCTCCTGATCAACAGCCTTCATCAACCTTGCTGCTTCATCAGGATTCCCTGAAAGAGCCGTAAGAGGAGTTCCGTCACAGTCTACGAAATATGCAAATACATTTACAGCCTGGCACAAAAGCTTCTGCCATTTCTCCAGATTGCTCTTCTCCTTGAGGTTCTGTATCATATATTCACAATCTGAACTGTACGTTCTTTTGTCAAACTCAGTTGCCAACACAGTTTTCTCCTCTTTTCTGCCGCATTTTATTTTTATTCATCTACACTGTAGTTAGGAGCTTCCTTTGTGATGTGGATATCATGAGGATGGCTCTCCTTCAGGGAAGCTGCCGAGATCTTGACAAATCTTCCCATTTCCTTCAGCTCTTCAATAGAGCCTGTCCCACAGTAGCCCATACCGGAGCGGAGACCGCCCATCAGCTGGAATACCGTATCTTCTACGGTTCCCTTATAAGCCACACGTCCCTCTACGCCTTCCGGAACCAGCTTCTTTGCATTCTCCTGAAAATAACGGTCTTTACTGCCGTTTTCCATGGCTGCGATGGATCCCATGCCACGATATACCTTATATTTACGTCCCTGATACAGTTCAAAGGTTCCGGGGCTCTCATCACAGCCTGCAAAGATGCTTCCCATCATGCAGACATTTCCTCCTGCTGCGATCGCCTTGGTCATATCTCCTGAATACTTGATACCGCCATCCGCAATGATCGGGATGCCATATTCCTTGGCAACTGCATAGGAATCCATGATAGCGGAGATCTGGGGTACACCGATACCCGCTACAATACGTGTGGTACAGATAGAGCCAGGTCCGATTCCTACCTTGACTGCATCAGCGCCTGCCTCGATCAGTGCCCGTGTTCCTTCACCGGTTGCCACATTTCCTGCAATGATCTGCAGCTCCGGGAATTTCTCCTTGATCATTCTGACACAGTTCAGTACATTCTGGGAATGTCCGTGTGCACTGTCAAGAACGATCACATCTACCTTGGCATCCACAAGAGCTGCTACTCTGTCAAGTACATTGGCTGTAATGCCAACACCGGCACCACACAGCAGTCTTCCCTGTGCATCCTTTGCTGAAAGAGGATACTTGATCGTTTTCTCAATATCCTTAATGGTGATAAGGCCCTTCAGGCGCATGTGCTCGTCCACAATGGGGAGCTTCTCAATGCGGTGGCGCCGCAGGATTTCCTGGGCGTCCTTCAGTGTGGTGCCCACCGGGGCGGTGACCAGGTTGTCCTTGGTCATCACGTTCTTGATGGGCTGGTCAAAGTCGCTGCCCTCCATAAAGCGCATGTCCCGGTTGGTGATGATGCCCACCAGCTTGCCCACATTGTCCACGATCGGAACGCCGGAGATCTTGTACTTGCCCATCAGCGCATTTGCATCGGATACCAGGTGATTTTCGGTCAGAGAGAACGGGTTGACGATAACGCCGTTTTCCGAGCGCTTTACCTTGTCCACCTCGTCTGCCTGCTGTTCGATGCTCATATTTTTGTGGATGATACCGATGCCGCCTTCACGGGCGATGGCGATCGCCATTCTTGCCTCGGTCACGGTGTCCATTGCCGCCGTCATGATCGGTGTGTTCAGATAGACATTGCCGGCAAGTCTTGTGCGCAGGTCGATCATATTCGGTGTTACGTCAGATTCTGCCGGGATCAGCAGCACGTCATCGAATGTCAGCCCCTGCTTTCCAAACTTTTCACACAGTCCTGTTTCCATAGAATGACCTCCTCAATCTTTCCAGATCAGTTCTGCAAAGGTCTGCCGCAAAAAGAAACAGAGTGGTGCGTGTCCTTCGCAAAGCTGTCTTTCTGTTGTGTTTTCGGAGTCCGTTCACAGCATCGCCGCAGCATACGCCCGGCGCCGCCGATGCCCGGATTCCAGAGAACCTGTCCGCAGGATAGGCAGACAGGTTCGTCATCAGGTTATTGTATTTATCATACTCTTTTTTTGTCGGTTTGTCAAGGGTTTCGGCATCTCCAAGGGGAATTTTACAGCTTTTCCAAAATTCTGTCTTATTCTGTCAGCTTGAAAAAACATACCGTAGGGGTCGATGCCCAGCCCGTCGCCCAGCGGAAATGGCGACGGCAGACTTGCCCAAGGATAGCAAGCCACATCGACCCGACCTTTTTCCAAAAAGAAAAGGCATCCCAACGGGCGAACAGCATTCACCCTACGATGAAAAATTCACGCCATGAAAACGCCGGACACCTCGCAGTTTGTTCCATCAGAAAATGCTTGCCTTTTCCGAAAAGCCGTGGTATAATAGAGGACAGGGGTAACTGCACCGGGATACGCTTTGGCTGGTGCAGCGGAGATCCACGGGTGCAGGGGGACGCTGTGCAGCGCTCTGAGGGGAATGCACCGGGATCGTGACAGAAACACGCCCTTTTGTGAAAGGAGTTTTCATGCAAAAGAAAATGATGGCTGCCTTTGCTGCACTCTGCACCATGGCGGCTTTGATGACAGGCTGTACAGACGTTTCCGACGGCAGCCAGACCCAGGTGGACATGAATGCGGCAACTACCGCCGCCGAGACCACTGCTCCGGCAGAGACCGCCGAGACCGAGCCTGCGGCAGAAACTGCCGAGACGGACACCGACCTCTCCGCATCGGAAGAGGAAAGCACCGCCGAGACCACAGATGCTCCGGCGGCACAGAGCCAGGAGACCATCGGCGACACCGGCATGACTGCCGACCAGTGGGTGGCGCAGGCACAGCAGATCTACGACACCGCCTGCCAGACCTATTACACCTATCGCTGCACCAGCGACTGTTTCACCTATGACAACAGCGACACCACCGAGGACGGCTATGTGCGCATCACCAGCTGCGACTCCATCGAGGCGGCAGAGGCGGAATACTATTCTGTCTTTGCGCAGTCCGGACATGAATCCGACTTCGACGGAATGTTCCAGATGGTAGACGACAAGCTCTACGGCAGACTGGGCGACCGTGGTGCCGATATCTCCTATGTCTCCGCAAAGGTGACGGCGCTCACCGCAAGCACAGACAGCACGCTGACCTTCTCCGTCACTGCCTCCTATGAAGAGCCGGACAGCGGCGACACCTCAGAGCAGACCGACACCTTCACCCTGGTCATGGAGCGTGGCGCATGGCGTGTGAGTCAGTTCACTATGCCGTATTAAGGAGGCTGTACCATGTTTCAGAAATTGTTGGCAGGCATCACTGCCGCAGCGCTCTGCTGCACCATGCCGGGACTGTACTGGGCTGCGTCCGCTGAAGAGCAGCAGCCCACGGTAAAGACCATCCAGCTGGACAAAAGCGACCGGCTCTCCGGCACAGGCGGCACAAAGCCCATCCCGGAAAGCCAGATCACAGGCAGGATCAGCATATCGGTGCAGGACAATCCGGTGCATCTCAAGGTGACCAAGTATTCCTCCGAAAAGCCGTCCGTCTACTACGATCTGGACTTAGCGCCGGCGAAAGATGCGGATATCACGGAATACGTGCTGCTGCTGGACTACAACGAAGTGCCGCTGGATCCGTCGCTGTTCAGGAATACATACACGACCCAGGCGCTCACCTGCACGTATGCGTCTGTCTATAATGTCACCATCAGCGAGCCGGCAACGGACGACGCTGTGTTCGAGGACAAGAACGTCATCATCGCTGACCCCAAGTCGGAGGCATCGGTGGTGGGAAACAGCACCTACTATTATAGTGTCACATTCCCGGACGGGATGGACACACCGGTCTCTGCCACCTCTGCCCGGTCGGAGATCACAGATGACGGGGACTGGAACGTCAGCCGTGAAATTTCCCTGCTGTATCGTCCCTATGCCCTGGGCGACGTGGACAACAGCGGCAAGATTGATGCCACGGACACCTTTTATCTGATGTATTACATCGCCCTGCGTGCCGTGGGACAGGAGCCGCCGGCAGAGGTCGTTCCGGAGGCGTGCGACATTGACAAGAACGGCACGGTGGACTCTACCGACCTGTTCTATCTTATGGTGTATATCGCATACGGCGGCGCAGGAATGCCGCTGACGTTCGACCAGATCGTTTCCGGAAACTTCTGAGTTCCGGATGCTCTGCAAAATGCACAAAAGGAATGGTCATATTTTGTTGAAGTTCGCATCATAAAATGGTTGACATTTTCGGGGAAATAGCGTATACTATAAATAGAACCTGGTTTTGTCGAATTTTGTCGAACCATGTCGAAATGTGTCGGAAAAAAGTTCACGAGATTTTGTCGAATTCTTCTTTTTCTATTGACTTTTCGAAAATCATAGTGTATACTAAAGATAGAGAAAGGCGCTTTTCTAAAAACAGGATTAGAAAGGGATTCATTGATATGAAAAAGAAGATTTTATCGAAAGCCGCTGCTGTTCTGGCAGTTGGCGCAATCGTAACCGGTCTGTCCGGAGCAATGGCTGTTCCGGCGAGTGCGCTTACCATCAATGGTCTTAATACCAAGATGGAGTATACAGTGTACACCACAAGGGTATCTGATACGAGAATCAGATTAACAATAAAAATCACAAACAATCCAGGTATTGCAAACTATTCGATTGCAGTTAAATCTGACCCTGCATTTAAGGCTAAACAACACACACAAGAAGACCCGAGATATTCTGCTCCTGAAGATGCATTAATTTCAAATTATTACTATAATGAAGAAAATCATCAAAGTTTTCTCATTTGTGTGATGGGCAAAACATCTTCCGGAGTATTGGAAAATTATATCGAATACGATATTGATAAGAACGATAAAGGAACACATGAATTTAAGATTGCTTTTGTGGATTACAGTTGCCCAAGTGAATCGAGCAATAATTATAGGTATGAACCTGATGAAGATTTTAGTTCATCCGATGCAACAGTCAAGGTTTCACAGAATGAGTATGTCAGATTAGGAGATATCAACTGCAACAATAAAGTCGATACAACAGATATCTTCTACTTGATGCAGATGGTTGCTGAGGCAAAAGATAATAAGATAAGCACAGTTGAATTAGATGCAGAATTAAAAAACAAAAACAGTAGTTGGTATAAAAATTATTCCTTTTTGAAGTGTGCAGCAGTTGCAGATGTTACACAAGATGGATGGATTAAAGAAGATGACACCTTCCACATTTGAAGGAGAGTATAATGGCACAAAATTTGGTTTCCAATATGTCATTAGCGGAAATGAAATATTCGCTTTTAATTATACCGGTGGCATGTCAGAAGTGTTTTTTTACTATGATAAGGATACAGTATATGGGGCAAGAACGGATGGAGATAAAAAAGAATATTTGCTGAAGATTAATTTATCTCAAAATACGGTAGAGAAAATATCGAACGATCATATGTTGTGTAACTTTGTGATGTCACCTTCCGGGACAAAGTTGTTGTGCAACCATAGAGGCGATGCGTACTGGTCTGTTTTTGATGTCAAAACACATACGGAGAAAAAGATTGACACGGCATTGGTTAATGGATACGCAAGAACATCCGATATCGAATTTTTGGATGAAGATCATATTTTAACTTACGGAGAATCGGTTTTTATGGGGGAAGATGAAAATTTTTGTCGAAAGAAAAAGCCTGCTTTCTGTCACCCTTTTACAGGCAGAAAAATAGGATAATAATAAAACAAAGGAGTCAGGACAATGAAAGATTTCAAAGTCGGCAGCATCGGCGCGACTGGAA
>OLRZ01002410.1_pt1 | contig 10711 bp, 10 predicted proteins | sample 1671931 | NCBI WGS metagenome assembly OLRZ01 (sample SAMEA3136627, study PRJEB25190) | human gut metagenome | reverse complement strand
GCAGTCATGACACAAGAAAAGCTCCCTCACAGGAAGGAGCTTTGTCTACAGTCTGGATACCTTTCGATAGAAAGGTATTGGAATTAAGTGACAAAAATGTCGGTTTGAATGTCGGTTTGAATAAAACGGAAAAGGATGTTTATGCAACCAGAGGAACAAGCCCGTTTGGAGTTGCTGTGCGTAAATTTCCCACCAGCATGGGACCGGTTGTGGCACTTCTTAAGCAGGCAAACACAGACAGCTCCAAGATGGCAGAGGTTATTGGAGTGTCGGATGCACAGCTTAGATTCGTAACAAACAGCCAGTCCGGTATGGGACTGTTAAAGTGCGGTAATGTGGTTATTCCATTCGATAATCAGATTAGAAAAGATACCAGTCTTTATAAGCTATACAACACGAATTTACACAAAAAATTATTGAAATGAAAGAGAAGGAAAAGCAGAAAAATTCATAGTATAATTGTGACACTTATGGTAAAATCGTATCAGATGTCGAAAGATGTCTGATACGAAAAGGAAAGGACGAGAAATATGAACAAAAGTGTCAGTATTATTACGGATTTGGATGGTTCAAAAATAGCCCTTATTAATGATATAAGATTTAAGTCGAGGAAGGGGATAGATTGGAATGAAGTAGAGCAGTATCTGAAAGAATATATTGGAGAATACTTTGAAATATCCGAAACCTCAGAGAAAATATATATCGGTTCTGATTTTCCGGATGAGTTCAGTCATTCAAATGATACAAAGGGATTAAAAGGTGCTAATATGAAAGCGAAGGCAAACATTACGCCTGCTATTGGTGAACTTATCCAGATTGCTTCTGAAAAGGCACAGTATCCTGATTATAACAATAAACATGGTGCAAAGGCACAATTTGGATGGTATCGTTATAATACAAGATTTGGAATACCGGTTTATGATGAAGATGGAAATCTGGAGCGTTATAACATTTTTTCAACAAGAATGCTTGTAAGATGTGATGCAGATGGAAAACTTTATCTATATGATTTGGTAAGAACAAAAAAAGAAACGAGCAAGCCGCATGAGCAATAGCTGTACGGTAGTAAACTTCGTTTCTTTCTAACACCTATAATATAGGTATATGTATTGTTTGTCAAGAAGAAAATCTTGAAAGGATGTGATTTCATGGCATACAGCCAGCAACTTTGGGACGAAGCAAAAAGAAAATGTAAGCTTGGGGAAGAAGAAATAAGAATGGCAAAGGAAATGGGTCTTAATCCCAAGAGCCTGATTAAGAATATTCCTAATAAGAGCGAACAATGGAAAGCTCCTGTGAAAGAATGGATTCACGATATGTATGACAAAAGGCAGGAGAAGTCGAGAAAGAAAGCAGAACGAAAAACAGAAGGAAAAAATAACATTTAACTAAGCCGTTATGGAGAGTACATCTTCATGGCGGCTTTTTTGTTGGCATTTGAAAGAAGGTGAGAAAATTGAAAATTAAAAAGGTCGATGACAAGCCTATGGTGATCCATGCAATCCTATCACCGCAGAATTTCGTGAGGAGCTTTACAGCAATATCCTTGAGGAATATGAAAGAGTGCAGGCACAGGGAGAGCCGGAGAAAGGAACAGAAAAGGATGTAACACCACCGGAGTTTTCCGTAACGGTTACACCCTATGAGAGGGAAGGCAGTAATATCCGTGGACTTGCCAGAATCTATTTTGAGGACAGTTTTATCGTCAACAATGTGAATATCCTTCAGGGAAAGGAAAAGGTCTTTGTGGCAATGCCTTTCTATAAGACAAAGCAGAAGGATGAAAATGGCAAGGATACACTGGTTAAACTTGTGAGAAATCAAGCAGAAATGCTTGTGACGACAGAAAAACTCTTAAAACAGAAAAAGGAGAAATGCTCCGGGCAGAACCAGCCAGAGGTAATCATCAAGAGATTGCAGGCGTTTTCAGACTTCGTATGACGATATACTTATTATTTTAGGGGATGCAGGTATCAATTTCAGTGGGGCAAGATATGACAGCCTGAAAAAGCGGCTACTGGAGTCCCTTCCAATCACGATATTTGCCATTCATGGAAACCATGAACAGCGACCATATACGTTAGACAGCTATAAGGAAAAGCTGTGGCATGGTGGAACGGTATATTATGAAGAAGAATATCCTAGTCTTTTGTTTGCAAAGGACGGTGAGATATTCGACCTGAATGGAAAGCAGACGGTTGTCATGGGCGGTGCATACAGCATTGACAAAGAAATTCGTCTTGTATACGGCTGGGGCTGGTGGGAGGACGAGCAGCCCTCGGAAGAAATCAAAAGATATGTAGAACAGCAGCTTGAAAAATTCAGCTGGAAGGTAGATGTGGTATTAAGTCATACGACACCATTGAAATATGAGCCTGTTGAGGTATTTATGTCTGGCGTGGATCAGAGCAGGGTTGACAAGTCTACGGAGGAATGGCTGGATCATATCGAAGAAAAGCTGTCCTATCAAAAATGGTACTGTGGGCATTATCATACTGAGAAGAAGATTGACAAGCTGGAAATTATGTTTGAAAACTTCGATGAGTTCTGTGTAGGTATGGAATAAATGTCATTCAAATGCTTATAATATGGGGATTTGAGGGCATCGCAAAGAATTGAATTTTTTTGTCCCATCCTTGACATGAGCTGACGGCAACGGTCGTGTAGGCAGATTGATCATGTTTAAGGAGTGCCTGAAATATAATGTCGTTCCGTTCATCGTTGAGGACAATCTGAAGATGTTCTATTACCGTGGATTGAAGGAATGGGACAACGAAAAAGGCTATTTGACAGATACCTGCCTGACTGCACAAGATAAGTATAAAGCGTATTTGGATTATTTTAGGATTGCGTATTAAGTAAGCCTCTGTGATAATGTTAAGATGGCAAAAGCGAAAGATGAGAGAGCCGTTGTGGAAAAAACCTGCAGCGGCTTTTGTATTGGAGATGATATCTATGCCAAAGAAACTTGAGAATGGAACACGGAACCCTTCTGTTAATTTGCTTAAAAGATTAGCGGATTGGTACGATGGCTGAATTAGTTAATTTCATTCTGAAGGTGTAATTTCTTTTTTCTGGGTCAGCAGGAAAAGAACTGCCAGTACGGACAGGACGATCTGTACGCAGGGCATGGTAAACCATACGCCATCTAGCTTAAGGACGATTGGCAGTGTCAGGATGGTACCGACTGTCAGCAGAACCTCTCCATAAACAAGAGTACTGGACTGCTTCAGATGCTCTGTTGCATAGAAGTAAGAAACAGAGGGCTTGGTCAGTCCATAAAGAGCCATAACAAGAGAAAAGGCAGGTGCAGCATGGACGATCAGCTCTGCAGCTGCATTAGAGGTACCGTAGAAAACAGGGATCTGATGGCGCAGAAGGAACATAAGGGAGCCGCTCAGGATACCAACACCGATCCCGAGAGCAAAGGTAAGCAGTGTATAGCTGTGCAGTGTTTTTTTATCATTCTGGCCCTTGCTCAGGCTTAAGAGTGGCTGCGCACCATCACTGATGCCCTGAACGAGAAGCTCCATGAAGGAAACTAGATAGGCAAGGACAGCATAGGCGCTGACAGCTTCATCACCACCATATTTGGTACACTGCAGATTCATCAGTATAATGGTGACGGAAGGCAGATAAGTCAGTCCGAAAGGAGAGGCTGCTACCTTAAGGATGGATTTGACTGCGGATCCGGAAGGCTTTATATTGGTAAGGGCGATCCGGTTTTCTTCCTTTAAATAGAAGAAAAGGGCAAAGATCAGAGTGACAAGCTGTCCAAGCACTGTTGCAATAGCGGCACCCATCAGACCTAATGGAAATACAAGTATCAAAACATAATCAAGGATGATGTTCAGGATACAGCCGCAGGCCATGGCACACATGGAGTAAACGGCAGCACCACGGTTACGCATCAGAGGTGTCAGACCACTGGCAACTGTCTGGATCACAGCGCCATACAGAATATAGTGAAGATAGGTCATGGCATGGGTATGTACCTCTCCTGCAGCACCCAGAAGCGTCATCAGGGGAGAACCAAAGAAATAGAGGATCCCGGTCAGAATGAGAGAGGAAACGACAAGAAGAAACAGTGCATTTCCCTCCATCTGGTCTGCCGCAGCATCACGGCCGGCACCCCGGTTTAAAGACACCATAACAGAAGCCCCCATACCGATACCGGTACCAAGGGCGATGATGAGTGCTACAAGCGGCCAGGCAATATTAATAGCAGCCAGTCCCATGTCACCCATGGCTCTGCCTACGAAAATGCCGTCAATAATGGAATAAATTCCTGTTAATAAAAAAGATAACGTAGAGGGGAGAATAAATCCCCAGTATTTTTTCTGCATAAAAACCTCCATTTCCCCATAAAAAGGGGAACATTATCTATGGTAACCCATCCATACAGGAAAAGTCAACTATTGCAATTCCTAGTAAACTAGTAGTATAATGGGGGAAAAGGAGGTTTTGTATGAAGATTTCAACCAAGGGAAGATATGCCCTGCGTCTGATGCTGGATCTGGCACTGCATGACAGCGATGCCCCGGTAAGGATCAAGGATATTGCTGCGAGACAGGACATTTCTGATAAATATCTGGAACAGATCATTTCCAGCTTGAATAAAGCGGGTTATGTGAAAAGCATCCGCGGTCCGCAGGGAGGCTATAAGCTTGCCAGAGATCCGGAAAGCTATACAGTTGGGATGATACTCCGCCTTACGGAAGGCTCTCTTGCACCGGTAGCCTGTCTGGATGATGAGGTCAATACCTGTGACAGGCAGGAAACCTGTGCTACGCTGAAGCTCTGGCAGATGCTGGATGAGGCGATCAAGGGAGTCGTAGACAGAGTAACGCTGGCAGATCTGGTCGAGTGGCAGACGGATATGATTGATAATTATGTGATCTGAATTTCCCTGCGGAGAAGAAAAAGGGCAAGAACGTTTGGGATGACCATACAGGCATTGATCAGATCTGTACATTCCCAGACAGTCTGCAGTGGAAGGATCGCACCTATGTAGATCATAACGATATAAGCTACCTTATAAAGAAAGAGACCTCTGCCGCCAGTCAGATAGGTGACAGCACTTTCACCAAGATAGGACCAGCCGATGAGGGTGGTCAGTGCAAAGGCGATCAGACAGACAGAGAGGAAGCCATTCCCGAAAAATGGAAGAGAAGAAAAGGCCGCGTCCGTAAGGGTACCCTGAGAGGCATGGAGTACGGATTGTGGTCTTTTTAATATATTAGTGACAATGACAAGCCCACTCAGCAGACACATGACGACGGTATCCCAGAATACGGCAGTCATGGACACATAGGCTTGCCTGGAAGGGCTTTCCTCGCTGGAAGCCGCAGCCGTAATGGAAGAGGTCCCGATGCCGGCCTCGTTGGTAAACAATCCACGGGCAATCCCATAGCGGAGGACATTCATCAGGCTGCCGGTGGACAGACCACTGCCGATCGCTTTTCCTGTAAAGGCATCCTTAAGGATCAGTGCAATTGCCGGAAACAGGCAGGTGCGGTTCAGGAAGAGCAGAAGAAGGCAGCTGCCGGTAAACAGGATGGCCAGAACAGGAACCAGCCGGACGCAGACCTTTCCGATAGATCTGATGCCGCCAACAATGACAAGGCCTGCCAGTATGGCAGCCAGGAATCCGGTCAGGGAGGGGGTAAGGTGAAAGCTGCTTTTCCCTGTCTCAGCCATGGAATTTGACTGTGTCGTGCAGCCGACAAAGAGAGCAGCAAGCAGTGTCAGAACAGCATAAAAGCTGCCAAGAAGAGGCATATGGAGTCCGTCTCGGAACACGTACATGGGGCCTCCGACATGTGTACCAGCTTTATCCCTGCTGCGGTATCGTACGCTGAGATAGCATTCAGCATAGGAGGTAGCCATGCCAAGTACACCGGTGATCCAACACCAGAAGACAGAGCCAGGACCACCAAGGGCAACTGCAGTAGAAACACCTACGATATTACCGGTACCGAGCGTTGCGGCAAGAGTGGTGGACAATGTGGCAAAAACGGAAAGGTTATTCTGGTCATCATCTTTTCCTTTAAAGGACATCCGGACGGCTTTCCAGGTTTTTCCCTGAGGAAAATGGAGGTAAAAGGAAAAGAATAGATGTGTTCCCATAAGTAGAAGAAGGAGGGGACCACCCCATAGAAATGAATTGCATTTTTGGATAACATTAAGTAAAGCAGACATGGGCAATAAGTCCTACTTTTTTATGATTATATGTATATTTTCGGAAAATTATGAGAAATGTCACTTTATTTTTTGGACAGAAAAAGGTATACTGACGTATAGAATGACAGCGGAAGGGTATGATTTCATACAGAAGAGGGAAGCATGACAGAATACAGGAAAGGAAACAGGAATGGGAAACATCATCGATTATGTTCGGGAGCATGGAGATATCAGCTTTTTACAGGAACCATTAAATGAAGTGGATTCTCTTGTGCTGTGCCAGATGGTGTATATGAATTTTGGACGCTTTGTACCGGGACTGGAAGAGAGGAACCAGCTGATAAGTATCCAGGATATTTACCACCATCCGGACAGGGATCATCTTCTGGATGATTACTGGTATAAGCAGTATAATAAAGAGCTTTTTGAGGCGGCAGCAGATTCCAGACGATTTGGGACACTGAAAATGAATTATTATGTCAATGTGATCAATGTGGATGATGAAACGCAGTTCTCGGCGATCACCTATATACTTGAGAATAAAGAAACCTACATCGCCTACAGAGGAACAGATGCTACGATCATCGGCTGGAAGGAAGATCTGAATCTTGCTTTTTCAAAACCATTGTCCAGCCAGCATTTAAGTGTTGCCTACATGGATAAGGTATCTTCATGGATTGCCGGTTCCTTTTATGCCGGAGGTCATTCCAAGGGAGGAAATCTGGCAGTTTATGCGGCTATGAACTGTTCGGAAAGGGCAAGAGGAAAGCTTCTTCATGTTTATAATAATGATGGTCCGGGATTCCGGCCGGAGATCCGTGCAGAGGGACATTACGAGCAGATTGCAGACAGGGTTTCCAAATTTATACCGAGATCCTCGATAGTAGGTATGATCCTGGAGGATTACAGCAGCTACGAGGTGGTGGAGAGCCGTGGGATCGGTATGCTGCAGCACAATGCATACAGCTGGAAGGTTGAGGGCAGATCCTTTGTGCGTGCCAGAAATATGAGCAGTGGTAAGCTCATCAGGGATGCAGCCATGAATGAATGGATCCTGTCACTGACAGATGAAGAAAAGCACGTATTCATTGATACGCTCTATGAGGTAGTGTCTGCGTCTGAGGCTTCCAATGTATTTGAGTTCGGAGCTGATATCCGGAAGTCTGTGCAGAATGTACTGGAAGCAGCAATGGAGGTAGATGAACCTACCCGGAAGGCGATCCAGCGGATCATGAAGTCACTGGTGGAGATCACACTGGATAATTTCATGTCACAAAGGAACAGCGATAAATAGTGGAAATTATCGCAAATATTTAAAATTTTAAAAAAATTAAAAAAACCTGTTGACGAATGAAAGGAAAGCAGATATAATAACATTTGTTCGCAGGAATGGCGGAATTGGCAGACGCGCACGGTTCAGGTCCGTGTGGTAGCAATACCATGAGAGTTCAAGTCTCTTTTCCTGCACTCTAAAAGCCCATAAAAACAGGAGGTTTGAGAACAGCATTTACAGAGTGTAAACAAAAGTGTAAACAAACTCAAAACCAGCATTTTAATTTGTACGTTATCAATGGGTAAAGGTGATTCGTGAAGAGTCACCTTTTTAATTTGTAAAATCGTAAAAAATAGGGTAGAGATAAATTTCTCTACCCTAAAATTTTAATATATTTTTTGAAACATATCCAATAACATTATTTTTGGTTTGAACTCTATACCATCCATTATCTTCTTTTAATAATTGTACATTATCACCACAAGACAGAATTCCAATTTTATTATCTTGTACAGAAGATGTAGCAGTTGATCTGATATTTAATTTACTACAATTAAATACTTCTCCTCGAACACCAATAACATAATCAGCAGAAATATATCCTTTATCAGTTCTATACCAACCATTAGATGTTTTGGCAATCAACTGTACAATTTCATTTTTGAAGTATTTACCTATAATAGTAGAACTAGAAGAATATGAAGATCGAATATTTAAATTACCAGAAGATGTATTAACCCTTCCCATTAAAGTAACAAGAGTTTCTGTTACAGAAGGAGAATAATTGATTGAAGGAGTTGTGTTTCTATACAAAACATTAATATCCACATTGCCACTAATACCAGGAACTTCCGGCAGCAAGCAACACCATAAGTCATATCGTCAGAAAACTTTTTGTCCGGCTTGGACAGGTGTTTTGAAATTTAAACTTATTGCCCGTCCCTTTTGGTTTTACAAAGGAACGGGCAATTTTGCTACACAGAGGAAACAAACAGTTTGCAACATTTCCATTAACTGTCTTGACAATGAATCTGCATTGTGATATACTGATAACATCGTTATCGGTAACTGCGTTATCCTGTGATTGTGAGGTGAGTTATGGCAGTACCTGACAAGACAATCGACCCGAAAATTCTGGATTGTGCGAAAGCTGAATTTCTGGAAAAGGGATATATGAACGCATCTCTTCGACAGATATGCGCCAATGCAGGAGTCACAACAGGAGCGCTATATAAGCGATACTCAGGCAAAGAAGCCCTTTTTAATGCATTAGTCCAAGATGTGATTGACGATATTGAAAAGGTTATTTCAGACAGACACGTGGATTACTCTAAGGGAACAATGACGGATACCCAACTGTATAATATGTGGACTTTGACGGAAGGGTATTTGGATTGGTGGTATAATTTCCTACTTGAAAGGAAGGATGCGTTCACTCTTTTGCTCAAGTGTTCCGAAGGTACTCAATACCAAAGTTTCCAACATGATCTGGTAGAGAGGATTTGCGAAGAAACCTACAGGTGTTACACCGCAGCCGCCACACGTGGTTTGGTCAGAAATGATATTTCCCGACGGGAGCTGCATGTGCTGACCACTGCTTTTTGGAGTACCATGTATGAACCGTTCATCCATAATTTCACAAAAGAGGAAATTCGTCATCATTGTTACCTGACTACACAATTTATTGACTGGCATAAGGTTCTTGGATTCGGGGAACCGCAGGCATAGCGCAAGGCGCTCTGCGTTTCCCTTTTTCTTCAAATACCGGTTAGTCTTCACTAACCAACTGAAAGGAGCAGTTTATGTTCAAAAAAGTAAAACCCTACATGGGTGAGTACATGAACTACACGAAAAAAGCGATTGTTTGTATTTGCGCCGCAATCATTTTCAGTGTTCTTCCGTACTTTTTTCTCTATCAAATCATTGAGCCATTAATCACAGGTCAGGCACTGTCATTGCCAAAAATCGTAGTTATCGTGGCTTTGATAGCGGTGTGCATGATAGGAAATGCGTTGCTGTATGTAAAGGGCCTCAGCTATTCCCATATCAGTGCATATAACACTTTGAAAAATATCCGCATTTCCCTTCAAAAGAAAATGGAGGCTCAGCCGCTTGGAACAATCCGTGAATATGGCAACGGGCGTATCAAGAAGATGTTTACCGATGATATTGAAACCATCGAACTTCTGCTGGCACACGCCATTCCGGAAGGAATCGCCAATTTGCTGATCCCGGTGTTTGTGATTTGCGCCATGTTCCTTGTGGACTGGAAGATGGCATTGCTGTGTATCGCTGCACTTCCCATCGGAATGTTTGCCATGGGCATGATGTTTAAGGCGGGTATGGCAAAAATGGAACCGTACTATGTTGCCGGAGCAAAAATGAATAATACCATTATTGAGTACATTAACGGCATGGAGGTCGTTAAGGTGTTCAACCGTGACGGCGAGAGCTATGCCCGCTTTGAAAATGATATTACGTCCTATCGGGATTTTACACTGGACTGGTACAAAGTATGCTGGCCATGGATGGCGTTGTATTCGAGCATTATCCCGTGTGTGGCGCTGTTTGCGCTGCCTGTGGGTGGCTGGTTTGTCCTTCAAGGGTGGAGTACCTTGACTGATTTTGTTCTGGTGCTTTGCATGTCTTTTGCGGTCGGTTCCCCCGCTTTGAAAGCAATGAGTTTTGCCGGAAAAATCCCCCAGTTGGGTTACAAAATTGACGAATTGGAAAAGTTGATTGAAAACCCGCCGCTGAAACAGTCTGAGCGAGATTTCGAGGGCAAAGACCTCGCAGTTCGTTTTGAAAATGTTCGTTTTTCCTACAAAGATGCAGAAGTGCTTCATGGCATTAACCTCACTTTGAATGAAGGAGAAATAACTGCACTGGTAGGCGAAAGCGGCAGCGGAAAGTCCACCTTGGCGAAATTGCTGGTTCACTTTTATGATTTGAATGATGGTCGAATCACCTTGGGCGGTCAGGATATCAGCGACATGAAAGTGGAGGCTTTGAATGATCTGGTGTCCTATGTGTCCCAGGAACAATTCCTGTTCAACACCAGCCTGTATGAAAACATCCTGATCGGACGGCCAACCGCAACCCGTGAGGAAGTGCTTGATGCGGCAGAAAGAGCGCAATGCAATGAATTTCTTGCCCGCTTCCCTGATGGCATCGATACCTCAGCCGGTGACGGCGGAAAAATGCTCTCCGGTGGCGAAAGACAGCGTATTTCTCTGGCGAGGGCATTGCTGAAAA
>OLRZ01002409.1_pt1 | contig 10712 bp, 6 predicted proteins | sample 1671931 | NCBI WGS metagenome assembly OLRZ01 (sample SAMEA3136627, study PRJEB25190) | human gut metagenome | reverse complement strand
CTTTCGGGCACCAGGCGGTGTTGAACAAATCTTCCGTACCGGTTCCTATCAAGGAAGACTGTTTTTCACCGTCGATGAACCACATGTCATCGCCTTCACCATACCACATGGGGGTAGGGCACTGTACATAATAATTCAATCCCACAAAATGGCCCTTTCCCTTGATATCGGCAAACACATAATTGTCGGCTCCGTCCTTATTCTCCGTCTGCTTACCCACGGAACCCCACTCGGTCTCCCCCTCGGGAAGCGCTTCGGTAATCTCACGGTTGAACCACGCATGGAAACGCCCCATGTCCTTGGGCAGTTCCTTCATCTCCACATAGTCTATGTAGTAGTAGAAGGCGCCGATGTTGACATCCGTCTGATTCTCTATCTCAATGCGCGCACCTTTGGCAAAAGGCATGGCGAAATAGCTGCACAAACCCGTACCACCGTTGGGACCGGAAGAAAGTGCAAAAGAAGCATAGTTATACTGTTCGTTCCATCCCTGGCCGAAAAAGGGACCGATGGGGGACACGACAGAAGGCTCGTCGCTGCCGTCCCAGTACATCCGAAGGATGATGTCGTTACGGGAAAGCTGGCGCGGTCCCGGAGACATCGTTATCCAGATATGGTTGATTACGCCTGCCCCCTTGATGTCGGCCAAGACAGCCGTTTCGCCCGGCTTGATGGCCTTCAGGTGGTCACGGTTGTTGCCCGTACGGTCATAACTGCTGACACGGCGGTTGCGCAAGCCTTCCTTCATCTTGGCAAGGTCATACATTTCACTAGACATATTGGTCTGCGCAAAAGCGCTGCCTACTCCCATCAAAAGGGAGAATAAACCTACAAAAAACTTTTTCATCACGGTATTCTTCATTTTTCAAATTATGTTTTTCATCAATCTATCGGTTGTCACTTTCTTGTGGCATCCGACTTCCTTATCTTCTCCTCCAGTATCCGCGCCAGCCTGCGTGCCACTTTGGGATGCTGTTCATACACATTTGTGGTCTGGTATGGGTCTTCCTCCAGATTGTAAAGCTGCACAGAGGGTGCATCCGGCTTTATCCGGGCATTTTCTATATCGCTGTTCACCCGATGGGTGAGCTGGAAAGCGGATGCCCCGCCCAAGTCATGGTCACCGACATTCTTTCCGGTAAATCCACCGCTGTTTTGCGCCGGAATATAGACCCACTTTCCTTTGCGAATGGAAAGATGGCTCTTTTGGGAAGGACAGATTATAATATGGTCCCGAATCATTTTCCCGGGATTTCCGACAAGGGCAGGAAGCATGTTGAAACTGTCCGGCCCGTCCTGCTCCTGCAATTCATATCCTGTGAGGGCAGCCAAAGTGGCAAGCATGTCAACATTGGACATCAACTGGTTGGATACGCTGCCCGCAGGAATCCTGCCCGGCCAGCGGACAATCATAGGAATGCGATGCCCGCCTTCCCAAGCTCCGAACTTGAAACCAAGAAGCTTGCCGTTGATATGGTGTCCTGCCTTCCAAGCTCTCTGCCCTCCATGATTCAGCATTCCTCCGTTGTCACTGGTGAAGATGAGCAGAGTATTTCCCGCCAGCCCTTCCTCATCGAGGGTACGCATAATCTCGCCTACCACCCAGTCCAATTCATGGATTGAATCACCGTAAGGTCCTGCCTCACTGGTACCTACAAAGCGTTCGGCCGGTGTAAAAGGATGATGGATGTTGGTGGTAGCATAATACAAGAAGAAAGGTGAATCCTTATGTTCCTTTATCCACTGCACGGCCCGGTCTTTCAAAGTAGTGGCTACAGCCCGGTCTTTGTACAAACGGTGCGCAGCCGTGGCTCCACCAATAGAGTTGATACCGAATTTTTCATCGAACTCCTCCGTTTCTGCCCTCTTGCCTCTTACAAACGGGTCGTTGGAATCATAACCCACCACATGATGGTTCTCCACATAAACAAAAGGTGGATGACTGTTGAGAATAGGCACACCGAAGTAATAATCGAATCCCAATTCAAGTGGTCCGGGAGCCAGTTCCTTGTTCCAGTCCATCTTTTCGTCCGTACGGAATCCAAGATGCCACTTCCCCACGATGGCAGTGGAATAGCCGGAACGTTTCATCACATCCGCAATTGTGGTGCGTGCCGTATCAATTTGCAGAGTCTGATTCAGGAAGATTGCCCCCCAAATATCCTCACGGCAAGGATATTGACCGGTCATCAGTCCATAACGTGAAGGCGTGGAAACAGCCGAGGATGAATGAGCGTCCGTAAAGCTACGGCCCTGCGATGCCAGACGGTCTATATTGGGAGTCTTGACCTTGGTGGCACCGTAACAACCAATGTCGCCATAGCCCAAGTCATCAACGTTGATAATGATTACATTGGGCTTGACCTCAGTGGAAGCCGGAGATTGCTGCGCGACGGCAGGCAAAACGCTGAATCCCATCCCTACTGTGAAGGAGAGAGACCCGGTAAGTAATTTGTGTTTCATATTTCACTCAATTTATCGGTTAATACAACATTATTAAGAATAGAACATCAATGAATCCTGAATATCTTTATCCCATTCAAGAACGTCATTCCCTTCACCGCCTCAAAGTCCACTGTAAGGTTTCCACCGGTTACGGCAATACGCAATTTCTTGGATATGCAACGGTTCCCGCCTACTTCTATCGCCGGAGAGAAATGGCTCAACCAAGGCCGACCGTTGACAGAAACATTGAAGACACTGCCGCGGAAATCGGCATTGTCTAGGGTAGCGACAGCTCCCAAATCGTAAGACACCCGTTCGGAACGTGCGTTCAGGTCAGCAAAAAGAAGTTCTACTTCATAGTCGCCGTCGGGCAAGTCGAAGCGATAGGCCCTGATGTCCTTGCGTTTGGTCTGGAGCAAAGGAACGTTACGGGTGTCTTTCACTTCGGCAGTGGTTCCGATACGTCCCGGAGAACGGCGGAAAATCTCTCCACCTATGTAGCCCCAACTCCCAGGAGTATAAGCTTGGTCGGGAAGCCAGCAAAGATCACTCTTGTTATCCGTAAAGAAACAGTTGCTGCCCACGTTCACTGCAAGTTCCAGCTGTCCGGAGCCGGCTGCCGCGATATAGCGAGGCTGCATCTTCACAAAAATGTCCGAAACCTGCTCCACCTTCTTCCCTTGATAGATGCCGGATGCTACAAGCGTGTTTCTTCCCACAACAAGAGGTACCCGCCACCCAGCATGGCAATTCTCAATGTCTTGTACAGAGAATTTTTTCCCATTGACAGACAGCTCTACCTTATCCAGATTGGAATACACTTTCACCGGATGTTCCACTGCTTCGCCGTCCGAAACCACAGTCCGATGCTTCCAGTCATCCACAGCAATGTGCAGCACCGGAATATCCTTACGCAAAAATGCCTGAAAATAATAAAACACATCTTTAGGCCGGCGATCATTGTACATCAGCCCTTTATTATTAATGTGTGGCGTAGCCTCCTGGCGATTGGCAGAACTGAAATCAATGAAATTCCACTCTGTGGCGCCGACTATGAACGGCCGCCTCATGATAGCGGGCAGATAGTATTCGAGGTACAACTGCTGCCATTGCATGGAGAAATCGAATATCTGCGGCTCGAGCGACTGCAAGCGCGGGTCGGAACCGGCACCGAACTCACTGATTATTAACGGACGGTGCGGGTATTTACGATGCTCTTCGTCCACAAAGCGGTCGAAAGACTTGAAGTCGTTCTCATACCAGCCCTGATAAAGGTTCCAACCGGAAATGTCGGTGATATTGCTGAGACCGATTTTATTGTAAATCTGATTGCCGTGGTAGGCCATCGTACTCAGACGGTAGGGGTCTTCCCTCTTCAGAGTTTCCTCCAGATGCCGGGCAAGCGCCAAGGTATTCTCGTAGAAACCGTTGAGCCGTTGTTTCTTCACCCGATACTGCAGCTGGATGACAGCCTCGTTCATATACCCCCACATAATGACGGACGGATGGTTGTAATGCTGGCGAATCATTTCGCGCAAGGCGCTTGTGGCATTCGCACGGAACTCGTCACCCAAAGCTATCAAATCTACTACCGGAATCTCCTCCCATACCAGCATGCCGAGTTCGTCGCAAGCACGCAACACGGCATCGTCCTGCGGGTAATGTGCCAGACGGACAAAGTTCACACCCATGTCTTTCAGCAACTGCATATCCCTGCGGTGCATCTCATCCGAAAGCGCTATGCCCATCGGCATCTGGTCCTGATGACGGCAAGCTCCCATAAGTTTCAGGGGTTCCCCATTCAACTTGAAGCCTTCCTGCGCATCCACGCTGAACCAGCGGACCCCCAAAGGGACACGTGTCTCATCTTTCAACACCTTGCCACGCACATCTTTCAAAGAAACTTTCACGCTGTACAGATAAGGGGAATCGGGCGACCACAACTGTGGCTTTTCCAACTGTAACCGCTCCTCGAAGGCGAACGCCCCGTCGGCATCTATCCGGACGCTGCGCAAAGATTGGGCTACGGTCTTCCCATCTGTATCCAGCACCTCGACGTCCAACTTCAACACCGCACGCCGCACATCACGGTTCACCAAAGTCCCACGCACACTGATTTCTGCCCTATCCTCACTCACGGAAGGCAAATCGACATAAATGCCCGTAGAGGCATAGTCGGTAAGGCTGATGTGCTGCTTTGCAGCACTGATGAGCCACACATTGCGGTAGATGCCGCCAAAGATGGTGAAGTCGCCGGACAAAGGAGGTATCCGGTCGTTCTGATTATTGACGTGCACCATCAGCAGATTCGGGGCATCAGTCCTTACTTTATCCGTAATGTCTACGGTAAAGGCAGAGTAACCTCCTTTGTGGGTAGTGAGCAGCTCGCCGTTGAGGTACACATCTGCCAGAGAATTGACAGCATCAAATTTCAGGTAAAGCTGCTTATCCCGCATCTGCGCGGCATCCGTACGGAACTCTTTCTTATACCAGGAAGAAGCCCTGCGGTAGTTACGGGTAGAATAGGCATCCGTATTCCAGGTATGTGGCAGATGTACCTGTTCCCAACCTTCCTCATGACATCGCACTTTCTGGAACCGATTGTCATTATACGCAACATAATACCAGCCGTCATTGAAACTCTGAACCACCCGCCCGGCATTGACAACCGGGTACATGGTGGACAGACACAATATTAATAAAAATATTTTCTTCATGTTTTTCAATAGATTATATTATTCCACACAAGTCAGGCAAATACTGCAAGAATGCTGCATATAGTTTGCAGTGAAAATGCAGACAATATGCAGCAACAATGCCATCTCAACGCAGTGTCTCGAATGCTGCATATTGCCGCCTCGGGAATCAGTTAGAGTAACGTGAACGTTGCTTTCTTTACGTCCCGGCTATTTCTGCCAATCATCACCTCAAAGTTACCGGACTCGCATACAAAATCAAGATTGTAGTTGTAGAACTTCAGCAATTCGGGGGTAATCTTGAAAGATACTTTTTTAGATTCGCCGGCTTTCAGGAAAATCTTTTCAAAGCCTTTCAACTCTTTCACCGGACGGGTTACACTTCCCACAAGGTCACGAATATAAAGTTGAACCACTTCTGCACCGTCTCTCTTGCCGGTATTGGTCACAGTCACGGTAGCAGTCAGTTCGCCCTTATCCGTCATGCTAGTCTTGTCCAAAGCCACGTCGCTATAAGAGAATGTTGTATAGCTCAAGCCGAAACCAAAGGGATAAAGCGGTTCATTGTCTATGTCTATATAGTTGCTGCGGAATTTCTGGAACCATGCACCGTCGGCAAGAGGGCGGCCCGTGTTCTTGTGGTTGTAGAACAAAGGAATCTGTCCCACGCTCTTCGGGAAAGTCGTAGTCAGCTTCCCACTCGGATTCACATCACCAAACAATACATCACCGATGGCAAAACCTGCCTCACTGCCCGCAAACCATACATTCAGAATGGCCGGCACGTTTGCCTGCTCCCAGTTCAGTACCAGCGGACGACCGGTAAACAGCACCAGTACCACCGGTTTTCCCGTTTTCAATAATTCCTGTAACAGTATGCGTTGGGTGTCCGTCATTTCAAGATTCGTGCGGCAACTGCTCTCTCCACTCATTTCCGAAGACTCACCGAGCGCAGCCACAATAACATCCGATTTGGCAGCCACGGCAAGAGCCTCGTCCAGCAACTCCTTGTCCGAACGATTGTCACGGTGTAAAGAACGTCCGAACATAGTGGCACGTTTCTCATATTCGGCATCACTCATCAAATTACAGCCTTTCGCAGTCAGTATTTCGGCTTTACCGCCTGCTACCGCCTTCAAACCTTCAGCCAAAGAAGTAGCATTCTTCAATACGGCAGCCACACTCCAAGTACCCGGCATATTACTGCGGCTGTCTGCCAACGGACCTACCACAGCAATAGTGCCCTTCTTGGCCAGCGGAAGCACATTACCCTCGTTCTTCAGCAACACCAAGCTCTCCGAAGCAATCTTACGCGCAACGGCACGATGCTCTTTGGTAAAGATTTGCTTCTTGGCACGCTTCACATCACAGTATTTATAAGGATTATCGAACAAGCCCAACTTGTACTTAGCTTCCAAAATACGGCGACAAGCCACATTAATTGCTTCTTCTGTCACTTTTCCTTCTGTCAATGACTTCTTGAGCGTACCAACAAATGCATCGCTCACCATATCCATATCTACACCAGCATTCAGCGCCAACGCGGCAACAGTCTGCGTATCGCCCATGCCATGGTCGGTCATTTCTGTAATTCCGGTATAATCTGTCACTACAAAACCGTCAAACCCCCACTGCTTACGCAATACATCCGTCATCAACCACTTGTTTCCAGTAGCTGGAATACCATCGACCTCATTGAAAGAAGCCATCGCACTGCCCACACCGGCATCAACCGCCGCCTGATAGGGCAACATGTATTCATTGAACATGCGCTGATGGCTCATATCTACTGTATTATAGTCACGTCCTGCCTCACCGGCACCATACAAGGCAAAATGCTTTACACAAGCCATAATCTCATCATTACGGCTCATATCCTTTCCCTGATAACCACGTACCATGGCCTGCGCAATGGCTGCTCCCAGAAACGGGTCTTCACCGTTGCCCTCGGACACACGCCCCCAACGGGCATCACGGCAAATATCCACCATCGGACTGAATGTCCAGCAAATACCGTCGGCACTGGACTCAATGGCCGCAATACGCGCCGATTCTTCAACCGCCTTCATATCCCATGTACACGACAATCCCAAAGGAATGGGAAACACCGTTTCATATCCATGAATAACATCCATACCGAATAAGAGAGGAATACCCAAACGACTTTCTTCAACCGCCTGCTTCTGTACATCGCGGATACGTTCCACACCTTTCAGATTGAAAAGCCCGCCCACTTCACCGGCACGAATACGTTTGGCCACATTACTACTTTTAGCCTGACCGGTCGTAATCTCACCGGTAACCGGCAGATTCAACTGACCTATTTTCTCTTCCAGGGTCATCTTCTTCATTAAATCGTCAATGAAACGATTCATATCGACCGGAGATTTCTGCGCATACGCACTAACGGCAGTAAACATCAACAAGGCTAAAAATGATTGTAACTTGAAAAGTAAATGCTTCATGTCTTTCATGCTTTTAATTTATAGAAATATTATTTTGCTGCAAATAAAAGAAAAGCATGCGACAACCTCCACATCCCGCACTACAATAAAAGTACATCCATCACTAAAAAACAAAATAGGAAGTACAATATTAGTACTTCCCCCATTAATATTTTACTGTAAAACAGTTATTTAAAATTTATAAGGAAATCAGTTAGACTTTCTTCCGGAAGCAGATTGAATTTCTTGCGCAACCGGTATCTTGCAGCATCAACCCCACGCGTGGAAATATTGAGCAACTTCGATATCTCCTTTGTCGGCATATTCAAGCGAAGCAATGCACAAAAGCGCAAATCTCCTGAAGTCAAATCTGTATATTGAAGTTTCAGATTACGGAAGAAGTTTTCGTGTATACGGTCAAAATTAGCCTGAAACATAGTCCAATTCTCTTTATCGGACACTATATTGCTATTAACTAAAGTGAGCAGCTTATCCAAGTTCTTACGGCCATACTGCCCCGACAACTTTTGCCGCTGTATCTCTTCTTTCAAGGAATTCAGAAATTCCTGATGGGCGATATTTGTCATTACCACACTGGACAACTCCTTGCTTTTAAAACGCAAATCGGCCTCAAGCTGTTCCTTTTCCAACTCAACAATCTTCTTCTCTTGCCGCTCGAGTTCTGCCTGATGGGCTACGCGCTGCCGTTCAATCACACGGTCTTTCTTTTTCTTCACGAAACGGTAGACCAGATATTGCAACAAAGCCAACAGACACAATCCTGCCAAGATATAACTTCCCACAGCCCAATAAGACAAATACCACGGACGCAAAATCTCAAAAGGAAGCTCTACCGATGCCAAAACCCTATCAGTATTATATATCTCAGCTTGGAAAATATAATTTCCATAAGGAAGACGGGCATACATTTTCTGCAAACTCGGATATGCATCCAGCATGGACTGTCTTGCTTCCAAACGGTCATCCTCTACCAGTTCGCCGGCAACGCGAATCCACTCGCCGCCCTTAAATGCACACAGTTCTACTTTCGGATTGGCATGCAGCTGCTTGGAAACATCCTTCTTCTTGCCAGTCTGGATGTACAGCTTGCCTGCAAAAATATGTGCCGTGCCAAACGGACGCACTCTCGGCTGGTCGCCTTCGACTGTTGCCAAGTAATATGTTTCAGCTTCTTTTAAAAACTTTACGATTTCTTCCATTTTATTCTTTCCTTTCCCACACAGTCGTATGTGATTTATAGTTTTATGGTTTTATTTCAGCTTTTCCAGAATCTCATCGGCCCTCATGCCACCGGCAAGCAATTTCTTCAGGACGGATTCCGCCTCTGCTTTCTTTGCTTCCTCTGCGGCCTTAGCATCTTCCTTTGCCTTCTTCGCTTCCAGGGATGCCACTTCTTTTTCGGCCTTCTTCAGAGCAGTCTTCTTCTCTTTCAGGTCAGCCTTCAAAGTGTCAATGTTAGCGGTGATGGATGCGATCTCGGCTGTAAGTGCTTCCTTTGCGGACTGCTTTTCTGCAATCTGTGTTGCAAAATCTGCAGTCACAGTTTTGGGCTTATTCTTACTACCTTTAGTTCTGGGCATAGGACACAAACCTCTTTCCAAAATTATAATCGTTTAAATTAAGTATTGTGTAGGTATGAGAACAACATAAAAGTCTCTTTTTTAGTATATCACAAAACTATACTCTTTTACAGACGCTTTCTTGCCTTCATCGTCGCATAGTACACCAAGCCACCTACTACTCCGCCGACTGTGTTATAGAAGATGTCGGATAGCTGGAATGTTCCCAATCGAAGCAATAATTGCAGCATCTCTATGCTTATCGAGAAGACGAACGCTATCTTTCCGCTATACCACAGTATTTTCTTCCAACCGTTCCCAATCTTCTCTCCAAACGTCCACATCACTATTGCCAAAAACGGCACAATCATGATCACGTTCTCGATGCACTCGGTAGTCAGTTTCTGCTCGCCGTTCACGGTCTCCCAGATGCCCCAGCCACCCATAACATTTGACAAAGGATTTAGCCACAAGTTCCGATTCAGCAGCGTTCGGAACAAGATCATCGATGTCACGAAAGCCAGTAAGAACAGCTTCCGAAAGAACACGCTCTCTTTGAACTTCTGATACCATATCACTATGGCATTCTTCCAACCTTTGCCAGCATGTATTGGCTCATACGCATACAAGTAGAAAAACGTAGCTAGGAAGGAAAGTAGAAGCGAAAACCCAAACGGCTCATACAGAGCAGTCAGGATGTTTGTGATAATCTTCCCGAGTAAATCAATCGTTTCTTTCATCGCTGTTTACAGATCACTGAACAGGTCGGCCTTATACACGCCATCCGCCAACATTTTCTTGAAGCTGTCTTTCACTGCTGTATGTATTTCATGGGGTCTGACCCCAATGTTCTTCACTACCGCATTTTCCATGCAAAGAGACATCTTCCATTTTCGCAGATATGTTTCCAGCTCCTCTATATCCGGAATTCTCTTTTTAAATGCAGCTAATGCCTTTTCGCTTACCCAATTCTCCAAATCATTCGGAATCTTATGATTCAAGATATCTCTGGCATCCTGTTCGAATAGTTCAAAGGTCATTTCAGGCACATCGGGGTCTGTTACGGCAAAAGACATATTTTCATCCATATACTCCACATTATCCAGGACTGGAAACTTCGGCAGAATAAGCTGAATCTCATCCGCATCATTTATCTCTATCCACAGATTGGGACGCTTTTTATCCGTTTCTTCCTTCTCATTCGATGCCAGTTTCTTACAATCCGTCACAAACGGTTCATCCGTTATCACTGCTGTACGCAACTGATTCAGCAAAAAGTTCTTTAAGTCAGCGGCCCTTTTAAAAGTATGATACAATGCCTTATTTTCTACGGACTTTCGATATTCCTTTAGTTTTTCCAACTGCGTCCTGTCCGTATCCATCGGTATGTCTCTGTCGCAAAAATAAAGCATCACCGGTTTATTCGCTTTCAGATGATATTCAATCTCCTCCACCGTGCCACTGGCAAAACCTTCTGTCGGTGTCCCAAGCCTTGTCCAGAATATCGCAATCAGCATATCACTCCGCTCACAGAGCTGGCGATTCAG
>OLRZ01002401.1_pt1 | contig 10751 bp, 9 predicted proteins | sample 1671931 | NCBI WGS metagenome assembly OLRZ01 (sample SAMEA3136627, study PRJEB25190) | human gut metagenome | reverse complement strand
GGCATCATGTTCGGGATCGTAACCCTGAAAAGTCTCTGTGTTCTATTTGCACCATCAATCATGGCTGCTTCCTGAATGTCTTCAGGAATTGCCTGAAGTCCTGCAATATAAACGATCATCATATATCCTATCTGCTGCCAGCACACCAGTATAACCAATCCCCAGAAGCCGAGGACTTCATTGAGTTTCAGGGCTGTATCAAACTTTGAGAATACGGCATCGAATATAAGCTGCCATACATATCCAAGTACGATACCACCTATAAGATTCGGCATAAAGAATATCGTTCTGAATATATTAGTTCCTTTGATCTTCTGTGTAAGTGCCAGTGCCACAAGAAATGCAAGAACATTTATAAGCACAAGTGTGACAATCGCAAATAATGTTGTAAACTTAAATGCATCCGGGAATGTTGAGTCCTTGAATGCGTCTATATAATTCTGAAATCCTACAAATTCAGCGTCCCTTATGGTCGTGAACTTACAGAAGGACAGATATATTCCCTCGGCAAATGGCACGATAAATCCTATTAGAAACGCAGCCATTGTCGGTATCAGAAACACCGGCCAATATCTTTTTATCGTTTTCTCCATAATTTTTTTGATAACCTCCACTCTGTTGCATATCAATTTTCTTTCCAATATCTTATGAGTCTAAAAAATGGATATGTAGACATATTTGCATATGAATACATATCCATCTCTAGTCTGACACCTCTGGGTATGAGCTGCCTTTGCAAAGCTGTTCGCCTTCCTGGTGTCCTGCATCTTGCAGGACTTTATTCATATTTTAAGTTGGTTTTATTTTGTGATTTTTTTATTTTTGGGTTGTGTACTATTGTTTATTTGTTAATATGTTTTATTTTGACTTTGCTGCAGCAGCCTCTTTAGCCCATCCATCTACAAATGCGCTCTTTACAAGATCCCAGTTGGCATCTGTCTGATCTGCCGCATATGTTGTAAGTGCTGATCCAAGGTCGTTCTTCCACTGCTCTGATGGCATTGTTGTGAAGTTCCAGCTTACAGGTGTCTTGCCCTCTGCTACATACTCATTTGCAATGTTTACAAGAAGGTTTGTTGACTCAAGGTTCTTCTTGAATGGTGTTACAAATCCCATTCCATCGGCTCCTGATGGCATAGCGCCCTTTGAACCACAGATTGCCTTAAGTGCGGTGTCATTTGTAGCACACCACTCCATGAAGTCAAGAGTTGCCTGGATATCTTCCTCTGAAGCCTTAGCATTTACACACCAGTAATTCTCACTTCCTGTACAGAGTCCCTGATTCTCCTCACCATCTGCTCCTATATAGATAGGGAGCATTCCGAGGTTGTCATCGCCAAGTGATGATACATCTGAGTATGCCCATGTACCATTCTGATAAAATACTGCCTGTCCTGAAACAAACTCTGCAACCGCATCATCACCAGTCTTTGTGCTGAGCTGCTTTGGATCGGTTGTTGAGTTGTTGATGTACAGATCCCATACATTTTTGTAATTATCAAGATATGTACCCTTGATCGCATCTGTAGTATCGATTCCATCAGCCTTGTATTCATAGTAGATTGGAAGATTTGCAAGATGTGTCTTGAATCTCCAGTCTGATGAGCCATCCATTCCAGCTGATGTGAATGCTGAGAATCCTAATTTGTCTGAATTGGCTGTTATATCCTCTGCCACCTTCTTGAGGTCTGCAAATGAATTGATATCATCCTCTGTGTATCCAGCTTTACTTAAAAGCTCTTTGTTGTAAATGATTCCGTATGACTCTATAACATATCCGATTCCTGCGACCTTATCGCCATCCTTAAGTGCAAAGTCCTCAGATGTGAGTTCTTTATACACCTGTGATGATCCAAGATCATAACAATAGTCCTTCCAGGAAGCAAGACCAACCGGTCCATTTACCTGGAACAGGGTAGGTGATTCTGACTTACCCATCTCACTCTTAAGAGTAGTCTCATACTGACCAGCAGCCGCTGTAACTACCGTCACATCAACGCCAGTCTCTTCTGTGTACACCTTAGCAAGCTCCTGCCACTGTGTATCCTGCTCCGGCTTGAAGTTCAGATAATATACAGAGCCCTTTGCATCTGCCTTCTTTCCTGCTCCATCTGAATCTCCTGAGCCACATCCTGTCAACATGGTACCTGCCATCATAAGTGACAGTCCTAGTGCCGCAATACCTTTCTTGTTCATATTGGTTCCTCCCATAAAATAATAAAAATTTTTCCTTCAGTCATCTCTTATACGAGCTGCTTAATGGTTACTTTGTTTTCTCGGAAACGTTTTTGGAACCGTTTCCATTTGATATATCTTATATTAGTTGTTTATGTACAAAATGTCAATACTAATTTCAATTTTTTTATCACTTTTTGCATTTTTTCACATAGCTCACAATCCAGGCTACATAAAAATGTATAATTTTTGTCATATTCTATCCTTTCTGAATACTATAAATAGAACTATTGAATCTGAAAGGACTATCCTATGAAATACAACAACCATTGTTCTCCGAACAGACCTGACTGTCGTGACAACATCTGCACTATAGATCTCCGGGAGAAAGCGTTACAGAACCACAATTACCGCGAAACCGTGTGGACCGGCTGTTTCATGCAGATGACAGTCATGTGTATACCTGCCTGCTCAGATGTAGGTTTGGAAATCCATGATAATACCGATCAGATCATCAGAATCGAACAGGGACAGTGTTCAGTCAGGATGGGCTGCTGCCCAAACGAACTGTGTTTCCGTCAGAATCTTTGTGCAGGAGAATGCGTCTGTATACCAGCCGGCACATGGCACAACATCATCAACATTGGCAATAATCCACTGAAGCTCTCATCCATCTATGCCCCACCACATCATCCCAGGGGAGAGACACAGGCCACCAAAGCCAGGGCTATGGGAATGGATTGCTAATATCTTTTCCTGCGACATAAAGTAGATGCCACTATAGAAGCAATTAAAAAAGACACCAAATGCTGTCTGCCCGTCTGACATTGGGCAAGCGACATTTAGTGTCTTTGCTGCTACTACTATACTTTATTGTTTTCTCTGTGTCATCATTGCATTGGAAAAACAGTATCACATTTCAATCATGAGATCACATTTCTCCTACTCATTCTCATCATCTTCCTCTTCATACCAATCGTCCTCATATCCATCTTCCACATAGTCTATGTCATATTCATCGGCTTTGTCTGCTTCTTCATCGCTCAGTTCAGCATATATTCTTCCATCGTCCCAATCATCTGGCATATAGAGATGCGGCTCATTGTCCCCCCACTTATATGAATGTATCACCTTAACGTCAGACAGATCCAGGACGGACTCCATCAATATTGACTTCATATAGTTCTTCACCGTTTCCGGCGCAAGATTGACAAATTCCACTATCGGGTATCTCTGAAAACGGATAGCATTGGTCGATGTCCCATACCCTGAATTCTCAAAGCTGGCATTTACCGGTCTTTCATTTACACTGAGTGATATATTTGTAACAGTGCATATATCTTGTTTATCAAAAACATATATTTTACCCTCGCTGGTCAGTATTTGTACACGGTCATCATTTACTTTGACTTTGTCAAAACCTCCTGTTCTTCTTTTTGTTTTTTCGGTGTCGTTTATCACTCTTCTCAATGGCATAATTTTTCTCCTCCTGTTAAACATTTATTTATATGTTAATCTTTGTATTCCGTACGGTATATCCAATGGTACACACTGACCTTTTTTAACTCAACGTCTGGGGTGATTTTTTTATCCCTCTGTGGAGACCTCTGACATGTCATTTTCTTGATTTTTTTGTGCATTGGGTAGATGGCATCCTATCTGCGTTGCCTTTATTTCTAAATTCATTTGTATATGGGGAAGAATTGCTGCCTTGTTTCTTATTTTTGTTTTGTGAATTTTGTATAGTATAGTTTCAGACGGTTTTTCAGATTTTTAGTGATTATTTTTTATATAAACAGAAAATCCCGGTGCATCATTTTTCGATACACCGGGATCTTATACATCTTTTATGAATATGATGAAAGAAATTGCTTTGTCCTCTCCATCTTCGGATTGTCAAATACCTGATCAGGTCTTCCCTGCTCAAGTATATATCCATCATCCATGAATATGACCTGACTTGCAACATCCTTTGCAAATGCCATCTCATGGGTAACAATTATCATGGTCGTCTTTTTGTCTGCAAGGTTTCTGAGGACCTTAAGTACCTCTCCTGTGAGCTCCGGATCAAGAGCCGATGTAGGCTCATCGAAACACAGGATGTCCGGCTGCAACGCAAGCGCCCTTGCTATAGCAACTCGCTGGCACTGTCCGCCTGAAAGCTGGTGAGGATAGTTGTTCATTCTGTCCTCAAGTCCCATCTGGCGTAGAAGTTCCTCTGCCTGGACTCTTATCTCGTCGAGTATATTCTTCTTATTTACTTTGAAATCCGGTCTCTCCTTTGCAAGAAGCTCTCTTGCAAGCATTACGTTCTGAAGCGCAGTGTACTGTGGAAAGAGATTAAATGACTGGAACACAAGTCCAAAATGCAGTCTCTTCTTGCGCACCTCCGACTCCTTGAGTGTCTCCGGCTTGTCCGTATCAAGCAGGATCTCATCATTTACACGGATAACTCCATTGTCCGGCATCTCCAGAAAGTTCAGACAGCGAAGAAGTGTTGTCTTTCCACTTCCTGATGATCCTATGATAGAAAGGACCTCGCCCTGCTCCAGAGAAAAGCTTATATCCTTGAGCACATCCGTCTTGCCAAACTTCTTTTTTATATGTTCAACCTCTAATATAGCCATAGCGGTTCCTCCTATTTAATATGTATCGCCCCTCTGCTCCGCAGCGGGGCAGGTCGTCGGAGCCGATTCCGAGTATGAACTGCGTTCATAGCGGCTCCTCCTATCTAAAGAAATCAAGTTTCTTCTCTAATTTGCCAAGTAAAACTGTGAGTACGCCATTCCAGATCAAATAGTAGAATGCGCAGAAGAAGAGTGGCCATATTGCACCTGAGATTCCCTGTGAACCTTTCATGAATGCCTGTCCTGCCCAGATTATCTCCTGAAGTGCGATGATACGGGCAAGGGACGTATCCTTGACCAGAGTTATGATCTCGTTGGACATCGCCGGAACTATCTTCTTTATCATCTGCAAAAGCTTGACCTTGAAGAATATCTGCTTTGGAGTCATGCCGAGCACAAGTCCGGCTTCCTCCTGTCCTACAGGGATACCCTGGATACCTCCACGGTAAATCTCTGAGAAATAGCAGGCATAGTTCACTATGAATGACACCGATGCCGCAACAAATCTTCCGCCTTCGCCGCCACCCCATACCGGATTGTGAAATACAAGTCCCGGGAAATAATATATGATGAGCAGCTGTATCATAAGTGGTGTACCTCTCACTATCCATACGATGAACTTCATAAGATAGCTGAGCGGTTTAAACTTTGACATGGAACCGAGTGCTATAAGAAGTCCAAGCGGAAATGCACCGAGCAATGTCACGAAGAACAATTTTAATGTCTGTATAAATCCTGTATTAAGAGCTCCAAGTACGACCGGGAGCTGTTCAAAAAACAAATCCATAATAATTTTTCTCTCTAAGTGATGGTAAAAATACTAATTATATCTTATCTATTACTTTGCAAGTGCAGCCTGTACCTTATATGTCTCAGCACACTTCTCCATTGAGCCGTCAGCCTTACTGTCAGCAAAGAACTTATTGAGCTCAGCTACAAGATCTGAGTCCTTTCTGAAGCCAACGCCATACTCCTCACTGTTAAGACCTACGGTATATGTGAGCTTGTCATAACCTGTTCCCTCGCCAACCATAGCTGCTGCCATGAGCGAATCAATGATTGCTGCATCTGATGTTCCAGCTGCAACCTCCATGAGTGCATCTGCCTGTGCCTTTACCGCTGTATAGTTGAGACCAAGCGCCTTGGCCTGATCCTCTCCTGCACTTCCTGCCTCTACTGCAAATGTAAGCTCCTTGATGCTGTCAACAGTCTGATACTTGTCTGCCTTATCTTTTGGTTTGGCCCATCTCGGGAATCTCACTCATCAACCCTTGAATGCTACCCTGTTCCAAGTTTATTATGCGACAGCTATAGGAATATTCTTTGCTGCTATTTACCTACGTACTGGTAGCCTCTGGTGGACTATTATTCTGCACTTTTTGATTGATTTTGCCAGTGTCCTTATCTCGCAATCAACACAGGCTGCACCAGCTACAAGTATTTGGCATTTCATTTTATGGCTACCTTTAATTGCCCTAGGACTCTTTCTTATTCGTCCTAAAAAATTGAAAGCCATTAGATATCTTAATGACTAATATTTCAAACTGCATCCCATAAGTTAGATTTTCAGTGTCTAACCTGTGGATGCAGTTTTTTCATTTATCAGAACTGCTTTCTTACGACTTATCTCAATTTCCATAATTACTCCTAAAACGATTTAATCATAGAAATTTCATATCAGGTCTTCATCTATTCCTATCAGAATTTTGCTGATTTTAGACTTCTCATTTTGTTATAATATGACCTACAATCATATTTTTTCAAAGGGGATGCTTATGAATTTTCAACAATGTCGCTATGTTCAGACTATCGCTGAAACAGGGTCTTTTAGTAAGGCTGCTAAAAAACTCTTTTTGACTCAGCCTAATCTCTCAGCATCCATCCGTGACTTAGAGGAAGAACTTGGCGTCCAACTCTTTGAGCGTTCCAATACAGGAGCCAAACTAACTGATGACGGTCATGATTTTCTCAAATACGCCAAACGTATTCTTGGAGAGTTAGATCTCCTAGAAGGACGTTACCGTAAATCATTCAAGAAATCATTCACTGTTGCCAGTCACCACTACGATTTCTTATCACTTCCAATGGCTCACATTGCCCAACGTTTTCGTAGTGATTATCAAGAATTTCAACTGATTGAAACAACGACTAGGAAGATTCTCAAAAGCGTTGAGAGCTTCGAAAGTGACCTGGGGATTATTTATCTAGATGAAGACAACGACCATATCCTAGAACGCAGTTTCCAACACATGGATCTGACTTTCACCCCACTTGGAGAGTTTGAAACTAAGATTTTCTTAGGTCGCCAACATCCCCTAGCTCACAAAAAATCCCTCAATCTCAAAGATTTAGAGGGATACCCACAGGTCCGCTTTCGTCAAGAAAGCTCTGGAATCCATTTTGACGAAGATCCTCTCGAGGTTCTGCCTGACCAACAAGTAATTTACAGTAATGACCGAGGCAGTGTTATGAATCTGCTCTGTGCCTCAGATAGTTACGCTTCTGGTCTCGGTATTGTTAATAGTTTCATTAAGGACCAAATTGTTTTACTTCCACTAAAGAACAGTCCAAAGCACACCTTGGGTTTTGTGACCAATAATAAACAGAAACAATCCGCAATTATTCAAGCATTTATCGAGGAAATTCAGGATAGCTTACTACCCCACCACTAAGGAGAAGAAAATGGAATTTCAAACACTTAATAATGGCATCAAAATACCTGTGCTTGGTTTTGGTGTCTGGCAAATTTTCGATCAAAAAGAATGTCAAAAAGCCGTTGAAGATGCTCTTTCTGTAGGCTATCGATTGATTGATACTGCTAGCCTTTATCGAAATGAGGAAGCCGTGGGACGTGCCATTAAGGCATCTGGTATCCCTCGCGAGGATATTTTCCTGACTAGTAAGGCCTGGATTAGCCAGCTTGGCTACGAAGATACCAAATTAGCCCTAAAAGAAACACTTCGCAAACTAGATACTGACTATCTTGATTTATATTTGATTCATCAACCTTTTGGCGACTTACATGGTGCCTGGCGTGCTATGATTGAGCTTAAGCATGAAGAACTTATTAGAGCCATTGGTGTTTCTAACTTCTCAACAGGGCGTTTGGCGGATTTTGCCTTGCAAACACCGGTCATTCCAGCAGTCAATCAAATCGAGTTGCATCCCTATAAACAACACAAACTGATTCAGAAAGCTGATAAGGAATTCGGCACCCTAACGCAAGCCTGGGCTCCTTTTCATAGAGGAGAGGATGGTATTTTTCAGGACCCAACTCTAACTGCTATTGCTGAAAAACATGGCAAGACAGTTGCCCAGGTCATTCTCAGATGGCAAACCCAACAAGGGATTTTGACCATTCCTAAAAGTACCCATATCGAACGGATGAAGGAAAACTTTAATAGCTTTGACTTCCACCTAGACCAAGCAGACCTTGACGCTATCAGTAAACTAGACCGATACCCAAATGCTTATGGACCTGATGAAAGTGTGGAACGCATTAAACATTTATTGAAATATAGTGTATAAAAAAACGAGTTCGACTGAACTCGTTTTCTTATACACTAGGTCCTCTTAAGACTTCCCTTAAGAGTAGATGATTTCCGGTTTTAAGGAAGCAAAACTTTCGATCACTCAACAAAGATCTGTTTCAAGCGCTTTACTCACAACTGAAGATTAGTAAAAAACAGTTTCCCAATTCAAAAAATTGAAAAACTATTTTTTATGATATTTTACCCAATCACACTTCCGTTTGGAACCGATGGATCTACTGTCAAGACAGTGAGTTTGCCGTCATGTTCTGCGGAAAGAATCATACCTTGGCTGACATATTTCTTCATCATCTTACGTGGTTTGAGATTAGCCACGACTTGAAGTTTCTTGCCGACCAATTCTTGTTCGTTTGGATAGAATTTAGCGATACCTGAGAGGATTTGACGGTCTTCACCGTCACCAGCATCAAGACGGAAACGGAGCAATTTGTCTGAACCTTCGACTTTTTCTACTTCTTTAACTTCAGCAACACGGATTTCAACCTTGTCAAAGTCTTCAAATTTGATTTGGTCTTTTTCAGACTTAAGTTCAACCTCTTCTGGGTTCCATTCCTTCTCTTGAGGTTTGCCTGCGTTCATTTGAGATTGGATGTAGGCAATTTCTTCGTCCATGTCAAGACGTGGAAAGATTGGAGTTCCTTTTGAAATAACTGTAACATTTTCTGGGAAACCTGAAAGTTCAAGATTTTCAAGGTCAAATGTTACTGGCAAACCAAGTTGTTCCATGGTGGCATTTGAAGTTGTCATCATAAATGGTTGGATGAGGTGGGCTACCACACGAAGACTAGCTGCCAAGTGAGCCATGACCGCTGCCAATTGTTCCTTGTCACCATCTTCTTTTGCAAGGACCCATGGAGCTGTTTCATCAATATACTTATTGGTACGTGAAATGATATTCCAAACGGCGTCCAAGGCACGTGGGAAATCTACAGCATTCATTTGTTTGTGGAACTCTTCGATATTTTCAGCCACAACCTTAGCCAAATCAGCATCAAAGTCTGTAACGTTCTCAACATAGGCAGGCACTTGACCACCGAAATACTTGTTAATCATGGCAACTGTACGGTTGAGGAGGTTTCCAAGGTCGTTAGCCAATTCGTAGTTAATACGAGCCACGTAGTCTTCTGGTGTGAAGGTGCCATCTGAACCGACTGGAAGACTACGCATGAGGTAGTAACGGAGTGGATCAAGACCAAAACGCTCTACCAACATTTCTGGATAAATCACGTTTCCTTTAGACTTAGACATCTTACCATCTTTCATGACGAACCAACCGTGGGCAACAAGACGTGTAGGCAATGGCAAATCAAGAGCCATAAGGATGATTGGCCAGTAGATTGAGTGGAAACGAAGGATATCCTTACCAATCATGTGGATGATTTCGTGGTTTTCATCATTTTGCCAGAATAAATCAAAGTTACCATGCTCATCCTGACCATAACCAAGGGCAGTGATATAGTTGATAAGAGCATCAATCCACACATAAACCACATGTTTTGGATCTGATGGTACTTTTACTCCCCAGGTAAAGGTTGTACGTGACACAGCCAAGTCTTCCAAGCCTGGCTCGATGAAGTTTTTAAGCATTTCATTCATACGACCATCAGGTTGGATAAATTCTGGATGTTCTTTAAAGAAGGCAGTCAAACGGTCTGCGTAGTTGCTGAGTTTAAAGAAATAGGATTCTTCAGAAACCAACTCTACTTCATGTCCTGATGGAGCTACCCCACCAATGACATTGCCTTCTTCATCACGGGGCCATGCTGATACTTTCTCTCCATCGGCTCCTGGCAGATATTTGAAATCGGTATCACTACTTGTTTTATATATCCAGTAGCCTTCTTCATCTACTGAAAATTCAGGGACAGACGCCTGTACCGCTTCACTTTCCATGACTTTAATGCTTGTTCCGTCACTAAGTTCCAGCAAATATCCTAAGCCATCTTTAGTCGGAGTAATTCCGATAATGACTTTGTTTTTTTGCATAAGGGCTTGCAGACTGGCAAATGAAGTATTCAGTCCTTCCGTTGCTTTTTCCAAAGCAGCGACACGGTCTTTCAGAGAATTGATGTCTGCTTCCAGGTCGTCTGTTTTTTGGCATGATTGCATGATTGCCAACATGCTGCAAATACCAAATAGTAATAGGTAGGTAATGCTCCTGTTTTTCATACATTTATTATTTCGGGTTATTTATGATTTTCACAGTGGCAAAGATAACCGGATAAAATAAGAGTATATGGATAAAAAAATTCAGGAATACGATGAAATAATACATTTTACACGCCTCTGTGATAGATTGCGACTTTATGTATTATTAGAGCAGGTCTACCCATTGCTCGTTGCTTAACATTGGTAATGGCTCACTATCGGCAACAAATGTTTCTGCCAGTTTCCGTTT
>OLRZ01002387.1_pt1 | contig 10789 bp, 9 predicted proteins | sample 1671931 | NCBI WGS metagenome assembly OLRZ01 (sample SAMEA3136627, study PRJEB25190) | human gut metagenome | reverse complement strand
GGGCCTCGCCTCGGGGTGGGCGGAAACGTCCGCCGCGCGTCCGGCGGCCTTGAGCTCGGCAATGCGCGCGTCGATCACACCGGCGTTCTCGCAGTGGACGCCCGCGATGCCGCCGCGCTTTTTCAGCGCCTTGAGCGCGGAATACACCGCGCCGTCGCCAATCATCATGGCGGGGTAGGTGAGGTACATCTTAAAGGACGTGATGCCTGCGGCGAACATATCGTCCAGCTCGCCCTCAATGCCCTCGTTCCAGTCGTCGATGGTCATGTGGAAGCCGTAGTCGCACGAGCATTTGCCGTCGGCCTTTTTGTGCCAGAGATCAAGACCGTAGGCAAGCGTCTCGCCCTTGTTCGGGCAGGCGAAGTCGATGATGGTGGTCGTGCCGCCGCGGATGGCGCTGCGGGTGCCGGATGCGAAATCGTCGGCGGTGGTCGTGTTGCACACGTCGAGATCGAAGTGCGTGTGCGCGTCGATGAAGCCGGGGAAGAGGTAGCAGCCGGAAACGTCCGTCACCTCGGCGCTTTTTGCCTCGGCGGGGGAGATGTGGCCGACCTGCGCGATCTTCTCGCCGTCGAGCAGGACGTCCGCGCGGCGGGAGCCGCGGGGCGTGACGACAAAGCCGCCCCTGAGCAGTTTTTTCATATCCATTCAGCTCCTTTGTCTGAAAATATTCATACACCTTTACCATAGCACGTTTTTGCCGCGATTTCCACAGAAAAAGAGAAATCGGCAAAAGCGACAAGAAAGCGCGGCGAAAATCTGTGATTATGGCGAGAGAATGCGGCTTGTGAAAAAGCGGAAAAGAAGATACAATAAACATATCCTGCCGAAGCTGTGCGCCCGATACGGACAAGCGCTCCGGCAAAAATTTTCAGGAGGAAAAAAGCTATGCGCAAGTTTTTGTCCCTGCTGCTGACGATGGCGATGGTCCTTTCCCTTGCCGTGACGGTCAATGCCGCCGCCCCCAAGGAGGACATCACCATTCTGCACACCAACGATGTTCACTGCGACTACGAGAAGTATGCCAAGGTCGCAACGCTGCACAAGAGCGCGGATCTGCTCGTTGACGCGGGCGACCATGTTCAGGGCGGCGTGATCGGCACGCTCTCCAAGGGCGAGTACATCGTCGACATCATGAACTACCTCAAGTACGATGCTGCCGTTCCCGGCAATCATGAGTTCGACTATGGCATGGATCAGTTCCTGCACATTGCCAAGGATCTGGCGAAGTATCCCTATATCTCCGCAAACTTCACCGGCAAGGACGGCAAGCCCTACTTCGACGCTTATAAGATGTTCGAGGTCAAGGGCGTGAAGGTCGCGTTTGTCGGCGTCTGCACGCCGGAGACCTTTACCAAGTCCACCCCGACCTACTTCCAGGATGCCAACGGCAATTACATCTATGGCTTCTGCGAGGGCAACAACGGCGCTGACCTCTATAAGGCGGTGCAGAAGGCCATCGACGCAGCCAAGGCCGCGGGCGCCGATTATGTCATCGGCCTCGGCCATCTCGGCATCGACGAGCAGTCCTCCCCTTGGATGAGCAAGGAAGTCATTGCCAACACCACCGGCTTTGACGCCTTCATCGACGGCCACTCCCACTCCACCTTCTCCGAAACGATCAAGGATAAGTCCGGCAAGGAGGTTGTCTTTGAGCAGACCGGCACCAAGCTCGCCAACGTCGGCAAGATCATCATTAAGGCCGACGGTACCATCACCCACGAGAACGTTGATCTGAACACGGTCGAGCCCGACGCCGAGGCGGCGGCCTATATCCAGACCATCACCGATAAGTTCGACGCCCTGCAGAAGCAGGTCGTTGCCAAGACCAGCGTGGAGCTGACCATCAACGGCGCGGACGGCAAGCGCGCGGTCCGCAATGCCGAGACCAACCTCGGCGACCTGTGCGCGGACGCCTACCGCATCCTGCTGGGCGCTGACATCGCCTTCGTCAACGGCGGCGGCGTGCGCGACAACATCAAGGTCGGCGACATCACCTACGGCGATATCATCAAGGTTCATCCCTTCGGCAACGAGGCATGCCTCGTTGAGGTCACCGGTCAGCAGATCAAGGACGCTCTGGAGCTCGGCTCCGCGGCCTATCCCGGCGAGAGCGGCGGCTTCCTGCAGGTTTCCGGTCTGACCTACACCATCAATGCGGACATTCCCAGCTCCGTGGTGAAGAACGATAAGTCCGAGTTCGTCAAGGTCGACGGCGCGTACCGTGTGTCTGACATCATGGTCGGCGGTCAGCCCCTCGACGTCAGCAAGACCTACACCCTCGCCTCCCATAACTACATGCTCAAGGATGCCGGCGACGGCTACACCATGTTCGGCACCAAGAACGTCAAGCTCCTCAAGGACGGCGTGATGATCGACAACCAGGTCCTTATCAACTACATCGTCAATAATCTCGGCGGCGTGGTCGGCGAGCAGTATGCCGCCCCGCAGGGCCGCATCACCATCAAGACTGCTGCTTCCGATGTCCCGACGAACGAAAGCGATAAGGTCATCGCCGGCCGCAATACCACCGTGACCGAGGGCGATACCTACACCGTCGTCGCGGGCGACTGCCTGTGGAACATCGCCTACAAGCTCTACGGCACCGGCACGCTCTACACCAAGCTGGCCGAGGCCAACAAGCTCGCCGATCCGTATATCATCTACATCGGCCAGATCCTGACCGTTCCCGCCAAGTAAAAAACTGCACAATTAGGAAAGCCGCCCGTTTGGGCGGCTTTCTTCTGCGCTTTTTTGCTTTTTACGAATTCTATATTACCACATTTCGGGCAAATTTTCAAGTCTTGTCTTTTCCTTGCCGGGGGTGTAGATAACATGGCGAGGTGAAAAAGAGATGAATGAATTGATGTTATTCGGCACGCTGTCCGCGCAGCGGACCGAGGCGGCGCTGCTGCGCGGGAACGCCGTGACGGAACGCTTCGGCCTGACGCTCACGCCGGAGCAATGCGGACGTCTGCTGGAGCGCCGCGCTTTGGCCTTGCGGGAGACGGAACGCATCGAGCCGGGCGAGGGCATCCTGCCGAAGCTGGCGGTCGCGCTGTACGACTCGCCCTGCGTCGGGCCGGAGAACTGGGAGGAAGCGCTCGGCGGGCTGACGGAGCTGTTCTACCACTTCAAGGGCGCGTGCGGCGAACATCTCGGCGACGACGAGCTGCTCGCCGCGCTGGTGCGGCTATACAACGGCTGGGCAGGCGGCTGCGCAGACCGCATCGCCGATCTCGACGGCCGCGCGATGCTGCGCTTTGCGCGCACGGGAAAGGTGGGGGACGATGGCGAATGAACTGACGTGCCCCCTGACGGGCGCCGAAGAGAGGCTGTGGCAGGAAAAGCTCGCCGCGCTGCTCGTGCGGCAGATCGCGCTTTACACCGCGAATGAAAGCAGCTCCGTGCCGGCTGCCGCCGCGCGGGAGCTGCTGCGCGGCGTGCTGTTTTTCCTTGCTGTGCCGGAGGAACCGGAGGCAAGCAGCCAGCCGGAGGATGTGGGGAGCCGATACGAGGCGGAACGCGCGGACCGTATCCGCGTCCTGCTTCCGCTCGATCTTGCGGACGAGCTGGCGCACGGGCAGCATCGTGCGCAGCGGGATGCCGCGCTGACGCTTGCGCTCTGGCGGAAGGTCGTTGCGGCGCTGCCGCCATTGGAGAACCGCTCGCTCCGCGATACGCTGCGGAGCATCGGCAGGGGCTTCCGCCGCTACGATACCCGCTTTTTCCCGCAGCGGTTTGATTGTGACATTGACTATCAGCTTGCCGTTCCGGTATCGGAGAGCCTGTTGGGGATAAATTATGTCAATCGCTATCTGACCCATCTGGCGGCGGAAAATAGTCTGCTCACGCGATTGCCGCAGGGCGAGGTCCGCGCGGTGCTGGAGCGCTCCTGTCCCGATTGGCGCGGGCTGCTGGTGAATCTCTACGCACCGGCCGCGGCGAATGCGCTCGCCCGCACACTCCTCGGCGGGGAGGGGCTGACGCTCTCGGACGGCGAGATCGACGCGCTCCGCGAGCGCTGGAAACACGCGCGGCCCGAGCAGATCATGGCCGACCTGCTTGCAGCGGAGGATGCGCTCGCGGAGCGGCTCATCCTCCCGCGCGGCGCGGGGAAATATCTGAGCTGCTTCGCCCGTGAGGTCGCGCCCGGCGACGTGCTGTCGCTGCGCGGCGCGGGCAAGGGCAGCGTCACGGAAGTGGGCGGCATGTCACGCAAGGGGCGGCAGTTCGTTACGGCGGAGCTGTGGCAGTGAACCTGCTTTTCAGATAAACAAATTGCCCGTGCCGGGAACACCGGTCCGGACAATACAGAAAAAAATCTCCGGAGGGAAACTCCGGAGATTTTTTATAGATGCTGTGTTTTACTCAGCGGTCTTGTCGTCGGCAGCAGGAGCGGCGGCCGGCTCATCGACCGGAACTGCCACGGGAGCGGCAGCGGCGGCAGCCTGAGCGGCGACGGCCTTCTGCGAACGCTTGTAAGCGCCGGAGACGACACACGCGATGATCGCAAACAGAATCGCAACGATGGCCAGAATGACGATCGCAACGAACTGAGTGTGACCCGTGAACTCATAGGTGTAGGCACCGGCCTCGCCATAGCGGCAGGCGAACGTGTAGCCGGTGTAGCCGGTGAGCATACCGATGACGTTGCCGGCAGCGGCGATGACGGCAGAGATGATGCCGCAGACGGAGGCGGTCACGATCTTGCCCTTGCTGATGCGGATCACGGACAGGATGCCGAACAGGCCCGCGATGAGGCCGAGGACGGACGCGAGGAGCATCGTGGCGACGACGCCGAGTCTGCCCATGACTTCCTTCGTGACGGCAGCGGTCTGGTAGACGGAGATGTAGTCACGGCCGGCCTGACCGACGGCGCGGCAGTTTTCGAGGTTGAGGTACTGGCAGCCGTTGACGACACGAACCTCACCGTTGTCATCGAGCTCCCAGATGGAGAAGTTGTCGCCATAGCGCTCTTTGAGGATGTCGGCAACGCTCGGGCACATTTTCTTGTCGCCGTTGCCTTCGTCGTTCATGTAAGCGGGCTGGCTCATCAGGAGCTCACAGCCGGCAGCGACCTGCGCGCAGCCGTCCTCAAACACGCCCAGCTGCTTCTTGCCGTCGGCGAGCTGGTTGCCGCCGGCCGCGAGATCGTTTTCGCCCTGCGCGAGCTGCTTCTCAGCGTCTCTGAGCTGAGCCTCGCCTGCGGCGATGGCCTTCTCGGCCTCGGCCAGCTGGACCAGACCGTCTTCATACTGCTTGAGCTGGGCCTTGCCGTCGGCGACCATCTGCTGGATGTAAGCCGGCAGGTCGGTCACATCGTCCGGAATGGCCAGACCCTGCTTGGCCGCGATCGGACGCACGACGGAGACGAACCACGCCTGGGCGCTCGAGAAGCCGGCGAGGTTGGCGATGGTGCCGTCACGGAACTCCACATACTGATTGACATAGGGCATGAGCGGCTCGATCTTGGCGAGGGTCGCTTTGCCTTCATTGTAGGCTGCGGTGTTGTCCTCGATCTGCTTCTTGCCGGCGGCGTAGGCAGCTTTGCCTTCCTCGAGCTGCTTCTTGCCGGCGTAGTAGGCGGCGTAGCCTGCGGAGAGCTGAGTCTTGCCTTCGGAGTAGGAAATCAGGCCGGCGGTGTAAGTGTCCACGCCGGCGAGGTACGTGCCCTCGTTCTCCTGCAGCTGGTCAAGGCCGGCATCGAGCGTGTCGATGGACTCCAGACCCTCTTCCGCGTCCTTTTCCTTGTACTCTTTGACATTCATGATGTCGCTGAAGCTGCTCACTCCGGCGAACAGGCCGAAGATACTCGCAGCGATCAGGCAGACGCTGATGATCGTGAGTAATACTTTTTTCATGTCGTTCCTCCACTCATTTAAGCATTTTTCAGTCTAATACCGAACGCTTGACCTAAACTATATCTTAAATTTCACAAAATCGCAAGAGAAACCGGTCAAATCTTTTTCCGGCGTAAAAAAATTGTCTTTTTCAACAAATGTGAAAGGAATTGTTGTGCAGATTTTCCGTTTTCTACTTCTCTGAATTGGGGGATTCTTGCTGCTGGTTCAACATATTCGCCCGGGTGTGAAAACTTGTCTCCAAACGCACAAAGCGAGAAAAAACTCCACAATCCGGGCGGGATCGTGGAGTAAAAACGATCTTTTGTTACAAAACGCCGAGGTGCTCGAGCAGGATCTTTGTGCCGAGCAGGATGAGGATCACACCGCCGGCGAACTCGGCCTTGCGCTTGTAGCGCAGGCCGAACACGTTGCCGAGCCGGATGCCGGCCGCGGAAAAGACGAAGGTGATCGAGCCGATGAGCGCCACGGCGGGCACGATGCGCGTGCCGGGCAGGAACGCGAACGTGATGCCGACGGCGAGCGCGTCGATACTTGTTGCAATCGCCAGCAGGAGCATGGTCTTGAATGCGAGCGAGCCGTCGAGCTTGTCCTCGTCCTTGGACAGCGCCTCGCGGATCATGTTGCCGCCGATGATGCCCAGCAGCACGAATGCGATCCAGTGGTCGACGGAGGTGACAAACTGCTCAAACTGCGTGCCGAGCAGATAGCCCAGCAGCGGCATGAGCGCCTGAAAACCGCCGAACCACAATCCTGCGATGCAGCATTCCTTCCACGATACGCGCTGCAGCGCCAGCCCCTTGCAGATGGAGACGGCAAACGCATCCATCGACAGACCGACTGCCAGCACGACCAGTTCCCAAAACCCCATATCTTCACGTCCCTTTTTCCGCAGATTCCCTATACTATAAAGGAAAGGACAGGAAAATACAAGAAAAACCTGCACCCGGGATACAGAAAAACCGGCGTCCGGATGCTCCGGACGCCGGCTGGCAGCTTCGCTTCAGCAGGGTTCGATGAGGATGACGTTGCTCATCAGGTCTACTTTCTTGAGTTTGCCGGGGACGATCTTGCGGATCCCCATCAGGTCGGTCAGCGTGACGTTCTCGCCGTCGGCGGACACGTTGCACACGCGCGAGCAGACAAGGTTCTGTTTGCCGTCCTTGATCTCATATGCATCAGAAAGACACATGGTCGTTCGCTCCTTTTTTACCCGTTATGCCTGTTTGGCAAGCTCGAGGGCTTTTTCGAGCTTGTCGTTGCCGTGGTCAAATGCATGCAGTGCCTCAGCCAGCGCCGCGGCCGCCTCGGCCTTGCCCTCATCCTCCAGCGCGTGGCAGATGTCGTGCAGCTCGTCAGCGTGATGGCGGTTGTGGTCGAGCATATAGTTCAGCAGCGCCAGCACTTCCTCGGGGCTCATCGGCTTATCGCCAGAGTGCTCATGGCTGTGCGGGTGGCAGTGATGTGCATGATCGTGATCGTGTTCATGTTCGTGCATGGGAAACACTCCTTTTTAAGTGGGGCAGGGCTGCCGTGCGGAAAAATCACCCTGCTCTGAATGGATTATCAAAAGTTTATCATATTCTCTTGTAAGAATCAACAATTTTTTGCCCCGGAATGTGATAAAAGACTTGTAAATTATGCGCAAATATGTTAATCTGTTGACGTGATAACGGAAGCTATCCTTGCGTTTTCGGACGGAATGCTTTGAAGTGTTACATAAGGGTGGTACGCTTCGGAGAACCGCACGTTTCGGCCGGGATCACAGCGACTGCTTCCCATGTCCGTGACCACCATGGGGGAACGCCCCCAGCGAGCCCAATCAAACGAAAACCATAAAAAAGGGAAGAAGAGGTGTAACATTTGAAGGATTTAAAGCATCTGATCTACTTTGAGAACCTTCTTGACAGCGCCAACAACGAGCTCGTGCAGCAGGCCAAGGATGAGGGTATGCACCCCATCGCTTACACTTGCTATCACATGCCCGAAGTGGTCCTCAACGTAGACAACTGTTTCTCGGTCAGACTTCGTGCGCCGAAGACAGGTTCATTCGACATCGCATCCTACTACATGTCCAACTACACCTGCGAGTACTGCAGAGCACTCGTGGAGCGTGCGATCGAGGGCGGCTATAACTTCCTCGACGCCATCGCTGGTGTGGACGCCTGCGCGGAGATGAACCGCTGCATGGAGAACATCGAGCTGGTCGCTGCCCCCGACATGCCCAACAAGAAGATGTTCGTTACCCACTGCGACATCCCGTACAAAGTCAAGGACTACACCCTCAAGCACTACGTCACGCAGATCCGCAACCGCTTCCTGAACGTTCTGGCCGAGACCTACGGCGTTGATACGTCCGACGAGGCGCTGCGCAAGGCTGTTGCCGAGCACAATGAGGTCTGCAAGATCATCACCGAGATCGGCGACATGCGCAAGCTCGAGAATCCGCCCATCACCGGTTATGAGTTCCATGTCCTCAACCTGGTTACTTACTGCTGCCCGAAGAGCAAGATCCTCCCGTACCTGAAGGAAACGCTGGCAGAGATCAAGAAGAGAAAAGTCGACGCCAAGCCGTGGTATCGCTGCCGTGTGGCCCTCATCGGTTCCGAGATCGACGACCTCGACATGACCCGCATGGTCGAAGACGCCGGCGCGATGATCGTTGCCGACCGTTTCTGCTTCGGCAGCACCCCGGGCCGTGAAGTCATCGAGCTCAACGACACGGACGATGTCCTTACGCAGATCTGCGCCCACTATCTGAAGACCACTCAGTGCCCGCGTTACATGAGCCAGGAGAAGATCCAGGAGCGCCGCGACACGATCAACCGTCTCGCCACCGAGAACGGTGCCGAAGGCATCATCTACGAATCCATGAAGTTCTGCGATTTCTGGGCATTCGAGCGCGCGCTGGCAAGCCATATCATGAACGAAGAGTATGGCTGGCCGGTCCTGTCCATCGACCGCCCGTACATGGCTCGCTCCTCCGGTCAGCTCCGCACGAGACTGCAGGCCTTTGTCGAGAGCCTTGAGATCAAGCAGATTCATAAGGCTGCGAAGGAGGACAAATAAATGCTGAAAAGTAACATTGCATGGATGAAGAAAAATGTCCCCTCCGACCTGAAGGTCTGGAAGGGCATGATCCAGGATATCGACTGGTCCCAGGTCGCAGCGAAGACCAAGCTGAGCCTCCAGCGCGATAAGGACCGCATCACGGCCGAGTTCAAGGAATTCGCCGCCATGGACACCAGCGCCAAGATCGATTGGCTCATGAACGGCGACCGTCACCTCGGTTACCTGTATAAGAAAGACGCCATCGCGTTTGCCCGCCGTGAGTGGAAGGGCCTCAAGAGCGTCGGCTACGACTTTGTCGGCTGGCTGAAGATCTGGGGCGGCATGCTCAACATGGTCATGAAGGACCCCATGTCCATTATGCTGGCCGTGTTCGAGTACCACTGGTTCGCTTCCTACCTGGCTACCCCGGCTGTGGTCGACCGCAGCGTGTTCGGCCGCCGCGGCAAGCTGCTGCAGGCTGACTTTGATATGTGGGTCGCCATTACCCACTGGGCCGAGGATCTGATCGCCAACCTCATCATGGCGGACGCGAAGATCGGCGGCAACCAGAAGATCAACAAGCGCATCATCATGTTCGACGAAATGACGATGGCGCAGATGATGGCCGGCTTCCCGAACCTGCTTGGCATCCCGTACCAGATGATCCCGGTCTTCATGGTCTCCGAAATGGACCAGCTGACCCTCATCCCGTACATCGACGCCATCGAGAGCTACGGCCTCCCGTCCGATACCTGCCCGCTGCCGACGGCTGAGTGCGGCTGCGCGGTCAAGGACGAGTACCCGATGTGCGGCCAGGGCTTCATCGCCTCCTCCATGCCGTGCGACGGTTCTGTCATGGCGACGTCCTTCCAGGATCGCCGCTTCAGCAAGTTCATGCCGAGCTACCCGCTGTGCATGCCCGTCCGTTACGACGACGAGGACACCACCGAGATGGCGGCTGCCGACATGAAGGACTGCATCCACTGGGTCGAGGGTCTCACCGGTGAGACCTGGAACTGGGACACTTACTTCGCCACCATGGAGAAGATGAACGAGTGCACCAGACTCGAGATGGAGAAGTGGGAGATCAACAAGACCCATTATCCGCAGCTGGTCGGTTCCTCCTTCGAGCTGTTCCGTAAGTGGAACTACGAGATGGACGGCGGCCTGTTCCCCGAAGGTCTGAAGACGCAGCGCAAGATCTGCAAGACCATGATGGAGACCTACGAGAAGAAGCTGCCCGCATACGTCGGCGGCTATGAGAAGTACCGTGCGCTCATCTGGAGCTGCCCGGCCCACTTCTACGCCAACTTCTCCAACTGGCTGGCCAACTGCTGGGGCATCTACGCGCTGACCGAGATGGAAGCGCTGAACATGACCAAGATGCTCAACACCACCGACAAGGACGAGGCCATCAACGACCTCTGCCGTCTGTACGAGCGCATGGTCATGCGTCGCCACACCAACGGCGGCCACGATCACGTTCTGGGCGAGCTGTGGAGACAGTGCGAGAACTTCAATGCGAACGTTGTTATCATGTATCAGCACGTCTGCTGCAAGACGATGGCCGGCCTGCAGGGCCTGTTCGACGATCAGGCTCGTGAGCTCGGTATCCACCTGATCTGGGTCGAGCACGACCTGATGGATCCGCGTACCGTTTCCCGTAAGGACATGCGCGGCCGTGTGAACAACTACATGGTCAACGTCATGCACGCGGAGCCGGTCGACCCGACGCTCATCGACATCGATGACGAGGTCACCTGGTAATTCGGATCATTTGAACGTATATCGGACATAAAAAAACATTCAGGAGGAAGTAAATACTATGAAATACTTTGGCGGATGCGACGTAGGTTCCACCTACACGAAGGCAG
>OLRZ01002385.1_pt1 | contig 10791 bp, 9 predicted proteins | sample 1671931 | NCBI WGS metagenome assembly OLRZ01 (sample SAMEA3136627, study PRJEB25190) | human gut metagenome | reverse complement strand
GTCTGTGTACATTCTCCTACAATATTATATATTCGACAAAAGATGTTGATTTCCTTTTTGTTTTTTTTATTTTTTCAAAAAAAGCGAACAAGCCCGGATTTATTTCTCTTTTTCCTGTGCAATCCGTTTCTGAATAGCATCTACCACTGTCTCAAGAACCTTGATTCGTGCATAATATTTATTATTTCCTTCTACAATAATCCATGGCGCTGACGGCGTGGATGTCTTTACAAGCATCTCTTCTACTGCCCGTTCATAGAGATCCCATTTCTCCCGGTTTCTCCAGTCCTCATCCGTAATCTTCCACTGCTTCTCAGGATTTGCCTGACGCTCTTTAAAACGTCTCTCCTGCTCGTCTTTATCAATCTGCATCCAGAATTTCATCACGATTGCTCCGGAATCCGAAAGCTGTTCTTCCATTTCGTTCATTTCTTTGTAGGCTCGTTTCCATTCCCGCTTCGTACAGAATCCCTCGATCCTCTCTACCATTACTCTTCCGTACCAGGTCCGGTCAAAGATCGTGATATGTCCTTTCTTTGGCATCTTCACCCAGAATCTCCAGAGATAATGCCGAGCCTTCTCATGTGGCTCCGGACTGGCGATTGGCTGTACCTCATATCCTCTAGGATCCAATGCCCCTGCAATTCGTTTGATATTGCCGCCTTTGCCGGCCGCATCCCATCCCTCATAGGTAATGATCACCGGAACCCGCTTACGGTACAGGCGATTATGCAGTTCTCCCAGTTTGGCCTGCAGCTTCTTCAGTTCCTTCTGGTACTCTTCTTCGTCAATTGTCTTGCCTTCCAGCTCTACGTCTTTCAGCTTAGGCATCTTGACCAGTGGAAAAACATTCTGAAGGATCGGTACCGAATGACTCTGGTTCTGCAATGCCACTTCAATACTGCTGACCAGTGTATCCATCACCTGCAGCTCTGCCCACTTCTTATCCTTTGCATCAATGATATACCACGGCGAACTGGACATATTGGTGTCTTTCATATAACGGTCAAATACATTCTCGCACTTCTTATAATGTTTGTTCTGCCATTTATCGAATCCTGTCACACGCCACTTGGTATCATCCTTGGAAAGCAGCTTCTTCATACGTTTTTCCTGTTCGTCCTTATCAATCTCCATAAAGAATTTCAGGACCAGATATCCATTGTCCGTAAGCTGCCTTTCAAAACGCCTGATGCTCTCGATACGCCGCTCATAAGCATCTCCTTCGAGTTCTCCATTCAATACTTCCTTCACCGTCTGTTCCATCCATCCGGAATCCAGGAATGTAAATTTGCCTTCTTCCGGGATCTGTTTCATATAACGATACAGAAACGGTCTGCGTACCTCTTCCTCTGTCGGAGCTGACATCGTGGCAACCTTGAAAAAACGAGGATCAATATTCCTGATCACCTTACCGATCATACTGCCTTTGCCTGCTGCACTCCACCCCTCAAAAAGAACCAGTACCGGGAGCTTGTGCTCCTTGATCTTCATCTGAAGATCATAAAGTCTGTTTCTGGTTTTCTCAAGCTGTACTTTCATCTCATCTTTGTCCGGTTCTTCGCCCGGTGTCCATGATTTTAACATATTGAGCCCCCATTTCTTTTTGTTGACAGTATACCACGTCTGGAATAAAAATACAGTTAATTGTTGCACATATTGCACCATTTTTTTCTCACAGATTACCGAATATACAAAGAGACAGAACTCCAGATTATCAGGAAATTCTGTCTCTGTAATATTTTTTATGAAAGTTCCAGTTTACCAGTATACAGCTGATAATAAGTTCCTTTCTGTTTAATGAGGTCTTTGTGGTCACCTCTCTCAATGATCTTGCCATGTTCCAGAACAATAATCGCATCACTGTTTCGAATCGTAGAAAGTCTGTGTGCGATCACAAACACGGTACGGCCCTTCATCAGGTTGTCCATACCTTTCTGTACGATACTTTCTGTACGGGTATCGATACTGGAAGTTGCTTCATCCAGAATCAGTACCGGTGGGTCTGCGACTGCTGCCCGCGCAATGGACAGAAGCTGTCTCTGTCCCTGAGAGAGTTCTTCACCATCCCCGCTCAGCATCGTATCGTATCCTTTCGGGAGCATCTGGATAAACTGATCTGCATGTGCCAGTTTTGCTGCTGCATAGATTTCTTCATCCGTTGCATCCAGCTTGCCATAACGGATATTATCACGAATCGTACCGGTAAACAAATGTGTGTCCTGAAGAACGATTCCAAGAGAATGTCTCAGATCATCCTTTTTGATCTTGGTAATATTGATTCCATCATAACGGATCTTGCCTTCCTGGATATCATAAAAACGATTGATCAGATTGGTTATGGTTGTCTTACCGGCTCCGGTAGAGCCGACGAATGCCAGTTTCTGTCCGGGCTTCGCATACAGGCTGATATCGTGAAGAATTGTTTTGTCTTCATTATATCCAAAGGTTACATCCTCAAATCTTACATCACCTTTCAGCTCTGTATAGGATACGGAGCCATCTGCAGAATGCGGATGTTTCCATGCCCACATGCCGGTTCTCTCTTTGCATTCTACAATGTTGCCATTCTCATCTTTTCTTGCATTGACAAGTGTTACATAACCCTCATCCTCTTCCGGTTTCTCATCGATCAGATTGAAAATTCTTTCCGCACCGGCAAGTGCCATGACGATGGAATTAAACTGCTGTGCCACCTGCATGAACGGCTGAGTGAAGCTTTTGGTGAACTGCAGATAGGAAGCCATAACACCAAGTGTGATTCCTCCGATGCCTGCTACAGAAAGGATTCCTCCGAGAACCGCCGTCAGTACAAACTGCAGGTTTCCGATATTTCCGATAACTGGTCCCATCATATTACCGTATTTATTTGCCTGTGAGGCGCTCTCAAAAAGAACTTCATTGAGCTGATCAAACTCTTCTTTTGATTTTGCCTCATGATTAAATACCTTTACTACCCTCTGTCCGTTCATTCGTTCTTCCACGAATCCGGTCACATCTGCCAGAGACATCTGCTGATGTACAAAGTATTTTCCACTCTTTGCTCCGATCCTGCCGGTAATAGCAAGCATCACAAAAATGATCACTACTGCAAGTATCGTAAGAAGCGGACTCAGCACCAGCATGGAAATAAAAGTTACAACAATTGTAAACAATGCCATCAGTGCCTGTGGAATTGCCTGGCTGATCATCTGTCTCAATGTATCTGTATCATTGGTATAAAGACTCATGATCGAACCATTTGTATTCTGGTCGAAGTAACGGATTGGCAGTGTCTGCATATGTTCAAACATATCATCACGTACTCTTTTGAGTACACCCTGTCCAATATAAACCATCATTCTTGTGTAAATAAATGTTGCAATGACACCTGCCAGAAAGATTACGCCCAAAACAGTCAGGGCCTTATAAAGTCCTGCAAAATCTGGGGTTTTCTGTCCAACAAGTGGCAGGATAAAATCATCCAGAAGGTATCTCAGAGAAAGAGAGACTGCAGTTGTCGCCACAGCACTGATCAGGATACAGAAGAAAACAAGAATAAACTGGAATTTATATTTCTCTGTCACATATTTCATCAGACGTTTTGCCGTCTTTAAATCATTTTTTGTCATTTTCGGTTTTTTATTCTTATTCATCCTCTTCTCCTCCTTTCACCTGAGATTCATATACTTCCCTGTAGATTTCATTTGTCTGCAGCAGTTCTTCCGATGTTCCCACACCTGCGATCTTACCATCATCCAGCACAATGATCTGATCGGCATCTTCTATCGAAGAAACTCTCTGTGCAATGATGATCTTGGTCGTGTCCGGAATCTCTTCCCGGAATGCTTTACGGATCAATGCATCTGTTTTGGTATCTACTGCACTGGTGGAATCATCCAGAATCAGGATCTTTGGTTTCTTAAGCAGTGCACGTGCAATACATAGACGCTGTTTCTGTCCACCGGAAACGTTATTACCGCCCTGTACGATCATGGTCTCATAACCATTCGGGAACTCATTTACAAATCCATCTGCCTGTGCCAGACGGCAGACTCTTTTAACTTCCTCATCACTGGCATGTTCATTGCCCCAGCGGATATTATCGTAGATCGTGCCGGAAAATAATACATTTTTCTGCAGAACCATAGATACCTGGTCACGCAGAACTTCCAGATTATAGTCACGTACATCAACTCCGGCTACTTTTACTGCACCACCAGTGACATCATAAAGTCTCGGGATCATCTGTACCAGTGTAGATTTGGCACTTCCGGTACCGCCAATGATGCCAACTGTCTGTCCCGATTTAATATGAAGGTTGATATCTTTCAGGGAAAGGTTTCCGCCTTCACCCGCATAGCTGAAATCTACATGTTCAAAGGTAATCTCGCCATTTCTGACTTCTTTCACCGCATCCGCTTTGTCCTGCATCTCCGGTACCTCATTAAGCACCTCCGTGATACGGTCTGTGGAAGCCCCTGCGATCATGATCATGACAAATACAAAAGTCACCATATTCAGAGACATCAGAATCTGAATCGCATATACGATGACACTTGTCAGTTCTCCAGTCTCCATGGTTCCAAATACAATGCTTCGTCCACCGATCAGCGCGATCAGAAGTACAACCGCGTACATCATGAACTGCAGGACCGGAGAGTTCCATGCAACGATTTTTTCTGCTTTTGTAAACAGGGTGTATACATAATTGGACACACCGTGAAATTTGTTTATCTCGTAATCTTCTCTTACGAATGCCTTTACCACACGTGATGCATTAACATTTTCCTGTACAGAATTGTTCAGTTCATCATACTCATCAAATACTCTGATAAAATGTGGATGCGCCTTCTTCGCAATAAACATCAGTGTTCCACCAAGAAGCGGGATTACGATCAGGAACAGAAGTGCAATCTTTACATTGATCAGCAATGTCATGATCCAGGAAAGAAGAATCATGATCGGTGCTCTTGCCAGAAGGCGGATACTCATCATATATGCCATCTGCACATTCGTAATATCCGTCGTCATTCGTGTAACCAGACCTGATGTGGAGAAATGGTCAATGTTTTTGAAAGAAAAATCCTGCACCTTATAGAAAATATCATGGCGAAGATTTTTCGCATAACCAGCAGCCGCTACGGCTGCCATATTACCGGCCTGCACACCAAAAAACAATGCCAGCATCGCCATTGCAACAAGAATTATTCCGCGCTGTACAATATAACCAAGATCACCATTGGCTATTCCAACATCTATGATCTTTGCCATTTCCAGAGGAATGAGAACCTCCATCATGACCTCCAGAATTACGAGAAACGGCGCCAGCAATGACTGTTTCTTATATTCCCGGATGGATTTAAAAAGTGTCTTATTCATCTTTTCTGTCTGCCTCCTTATCTGTCTTTTTTCTATTTCCGAATTTTCCTATTATACAAAATTTCGCCTTTGAAAGTCAATCGTTTTTTTGTGACTTTTTGGACACAATTCAGGCAAAAAAAATGCCCCTCACAGGGACATTTTTTCTTTTTCGTATACTTCTCTTACTTCGTCTGCTTTTGCACGATGCGGAAAACAGATATTTCCAAGCTGTCTTACCGGCATCACACCCATGAGTGAATTTGTCACAAAACACTCCTCATAATACATCAGCTCATCCGGATAAATGATCGTTTCTGTCACCTGAAATCTTTCCATAATATATTCACGCAGGATACCCGGCAACAGGCCGCAGGAAAGCTGCGGTGTATAGATCATATTTTTACGTACAAAAAAGACATTACAGACAGTTCCCTCACTGATCTGTCCTTTGGTGTTGATAAATATCTTTTCATTGATACCGGCTGCCGCAGCTGCTCTTTTTTCCAGAATACAATCACCATAATTTAATGTCTTATGATAAACCAGTGGAGAAGTCTCGTTTCGTCTGACTTTGCTTAGATCCGTCATAAATCCTCTGGAATAGATTTCATCCATATATGGATTTTCTCTCATCTGAAAGAAGGTATTCTCAGCTGACATCACGATCTTAAGTGCTCCATGCATCTTCACCGACATTTCCTGTGTACTCAGATATTCTGCGATTTTTTCTTTTGTAAGTCCACGTTCTGCACAGGAACCCAATTTCAAAAAGTCAGCTGATCCCTGCATTCTGTTCAGATGTTGTTCCAGAAGTAACGGTCTGCCTTGTTCCACTGCAACCGTTTCAAATACTCCCATTCCAAACAAAAATCCCTCATCCAGTCTAATATCCATATCTTTTTATCACTCCAGACTTTATTTCATAGCCTCCAGAACCGCTTTCGCTTTCTGAAGGGTCTCCTCATATTCAAATTCCAGGTCTGATTCAGCAGTGATGCCACCGCCAACTCCCAGATAATACATTCCATCTTTGTGCAATGCTGTACGGATCACTATATTAAAATCACAGTCTCCATCTAATGTCAGGTAACCGATGGAACCTGTGTACAGATTTCTGCGGTTGTTCTCCAGTTCATCAATGATCTCCATCGCACGATATTTCGGGGCTCCTGTAATAGAACCGCCAGGAAACGTTGCTTCAAGCAGATCCATTATCGTTTTGTTTTCCTGAAGTACTCCCTCGATGTCAGAAACCAGATGAAATACTGTTGCATATTCTTCCACCGTAAAAAGTTCCGTCACTTTGACACTTCCAGGTTTGCACACGCGGTTCAGATCATTCCGCTCGAGATCAACGATCATAAGAAGTTCACTCTTATCCTTCTCTGAATTTTTGAGTTCATTTCTCATAAGGAAATCCTCTTCCAGAGTCTCACCTCTTTTTCGCGTTCCCTTGATCGGACGTGTATTCACATGTCCCTTCTTCATCTTAAGGAATCGCTCCGGTGATGCACAGACAATCTGAAAATCACCGTAATCCATATAGCCGCCAAATGGTGACGGATTGTTTTCTCTCAAATCATAAAAAACATCCAGTGGTTTTTTATTGCTCTTTACCTCAAGCTGCTGCGTCATATTTGTGATATAGATATCACCTTCGATGATATATCGAATCATCTCATCAACAGCCTGTTTGTATTCTTCTTTTTTAAAATTTGGTGTTATTTCTATATTAAATGATCCGTCTGCGACCTGTTCTTTTTCTAATAATACTTCTGTCAGACGCTTTTCAACAGATTCGATCAGTTTCTCTGCATCTTCTGTAATTCCATTGGCCACCAGAAATGTTTTCTTCTCATGACAATCCTCTATGATATACATGTCATAAAAAACAAGTACTGCATCCGGAATCGTTACCAGATTTTCCTTATGAGATGGTATTTCCATTAATTTCCGCCCGTATTCATACGAAAAATATCCGATTGCCCCTGATAGCATTGGAAGCCCGCTTTTGTTCTGATCTTTATGCTCAGACAGATATTTTTTGAGATATTCCTCAAATGAGAGTTCCGATACCTTCTGCTCATTTATAAAAAATCCATGATCATCTTTTACTAATTTGAGATATGGCCGCACTCCTATGATTGAATATCTTCCAAGCCCGTTCACAAGAGATGAATCCAGAAATACACAGTCCTTTTCATCCGAAAAATATTTGAACAGTTCTGCTGCTGATCTGTCTGGAGTCAATTTTTTTATCACGCGGTTTATATTATACATCTATTTTTCCTCTCTGTCCATTTTTCGAAACATTTCTATAGATTTTTCTTATATATTTCATATATTTTTTATTCATTTTTGTTGAATTTCTCTGCGATACAGCAGAAATTTTCTAACAACTCATGACCATATTCCGTCAGGACTGCTTCCGGATGAAACTGTACGCCATAAAGAGGGATTTCTCTGTGCGAGATTCCCATTACCGCTCCATCTTCAGCCACAGCATCTACCCGGTATTCTTCCGGAATACTGTCTTCTCTCACAACCAGCGAATGATACCTGGTCACTTTAAATTTCTCCGGCAGCCCTTCAAATAATCCCGTTCCATTATTTCGGATCTCTGTCACATTTCCATGCATTGGACGGCTTCCTTTCTCTACAACAGCTCCACAGCAGTGTCCCAACACCTGATGTCCCAGACAGACACCTAAGATTGGGATCTTTCCCTGAAACCGTTTCACTGTTTCTACACATCGCACAGCATCCCATGGACGTTTCGGTCCGGGCGAAAGAATGATTCCTTCCGGCTGCATCTTTTCTATTTCTTCTATATTAATCTGATCACTTCTCCTGACCATGATCTCCCTTCCCAACTTCTCAAAATACGCTTTCAGATTGTAAACAAACGAATCATAATTATCGATCATCAAAAACATGTTTTTCCTCCCTCTCCTGCAAAACACGTATAAAAAAAGAGACAACGCACGTGTATATCCATACACACAGTCGTTATCCCTGTCGGTCCGTAATCTGTGAATCTTTATCGTTTTTTATATTTCTTTTTGAAAGATACCTCTATGCTATCATGTCTGCCAATTCTCGTCAATATATATTAGAAATGAATATTTTTTTCAACAAATTACCCCTTTTATATCGAATACATCTATGCTATACTGTACGGGAAATGAATGATATGCAAAATAGGATCATATGCGTCAAGTGTTCAGCGAATGGGGAGTTGTCGCCGAAACGAAAAGTCCGTCTTACGGTATATGATCCGCACCCGTTGCAACAATATAAGAGGATATCTCATATTGTGTAGGGATACGTTTTTCGACATACGTTCTATCACAATTGGAGATATCTTTTTCGCTTTAACACACTATCAGCTCGACAAAAAAAAGACAATCTCCACAGTACACGATATCATGTTTAACAGGAGGTTGTTTTTTTAATGGTAGATAAACAGAAAGTAGAACAGGCAATCCGTCTCCTTCTTGAAGGAATCGGTGAAGACACAGAACGTGAAGGTCTCAAAGATACTCCGGACCGAATTGCACGTATGTGTATGGAAATTTATGGTGGACTGGATGAAGAAGCGGATCATCATCTTGCCAAACAGTTTGAAGTAGAAAATAACGAAATGGTACTGGAAAAAGATATTACTTTCTATTCTATGTGTGAACATCATCTGATGCCTTTTTATGGCAAAGCTCATGTAGCTTATATTCCAAATGGCAAAGTGACCGGTCTCAGTAAACTTGCCCGTACTGTTGATGTCTATGCAAGAAGACCGCAAATTCAGGAACGCCTGACTGTACAGATTGCCGATGCACTGGAACGTACTCTGAATCCTAAGGGGATCATGGTAATGCTGGAAGCGGAACACACCTGCATGACCATGCGTGGAATCAAAAAACCAGGAAGTAAAACGATTACTACCGTTACCCGTGGTGATTTCAAGACAGACCGTGAACTTCAGAAACAGTTCCTCTCCATGGTAAAAGACTGATGCATACCGATATGACAAGAGTAAATGCTATCTGGCAGCATCCTCTCTATCAGCAAAATCTGAAAGATCTTATACACCTTGAAGTTGACCGTATCTTCTGCCGTCATACACCGGAACATTTTCTGGATGTCGCAAGACTTGCTTACATATTTGCACTGGAACGAGGACTTAACTGCTCCCGTGAACTTATCTACTGCACTGCACTTCTCCATGATATCGGTCGCGTCAGACAGTATATGGATGGTACCCCGCATGACGAAGCCGGTGTACAGATTGCTGAACAGATTTTATCTGATCTTGCTTTTTCTTCTGCAGAAAAAGAGCAGATTCTGACCGCGATCGGGGAACATCGTTCCTCAAAAGAGGAAACTTCTTCCCTGAGCCAGATTCTTTATGAAGCAGATAAAAAATCCCGTATGTGTTTTCTCTGTCCTGCAGAAAAAGAATGCTACTGGGATCTTTCAAAAAAAAATATGATGATTCAATATTAAAAGGAGAATCTTAGATCATGAAAATCGGAAATCGTGAATTTGATGTAAAAAACAGAACTTATATTATGGGCATCCTGAACGTGACCCCGGATTCTTTTTCTGATGGTGGCAAATGGAATACTATGGACCATGCTCTGATGCATGCAGAAGCTATGATCAAAGACGGTGCTGATATTCTGGATGTCGGCGGTGAATCCACACGTCCGGGGCATACTCCGGTCAGTGCCGAAGAAGAAGCAGCACGTGTCGTTCCGGTCATCGAAGCACTTCGTAAACGTTTTGATGTACCAATCTCTGTAGATACTTACAAAGGAAGTGTTGCAGATGCAGCTGTCCAGGCAGGTGCCGATCTGGTCAACGATGTCTGGGGGCTCAAATATGATCCGGACATGGCCGGTGTCATCGCCAAACATGATGTAGCCTGCTGTCTTATGCACAACAAAGCCAACACAGAATACAATAACTTTCTCATCGATATGCTTGCTGAAACACAGGAATGTGTCAATATTGCCCGAGGAGCCGGAATCAAAGACGAACGAATCATTCTTGATCCGGGCGTTGGTTTCGGCAAAACATATGAAATGAATCTGGAAACCATGAATCATCTGGAACTTTTTCAGCATCTCGGATTCCCGGTTCTGCTCGGAACCTCCCGTAAGTCCATGATTGGTCTTACTCTGGATCTTCCGGTTGATCAGCGTGTAGAAGGCACCGTTGCCACTTCTGTCATCGGTGTCATGAAAGGCTGTGCTTTTGTCCGCGTACATGATATCAAAGAAAACAAACGTGCTATCCTTATGACTGAAGCAATTCTTGGAAGGAATATAAAATAAATGGATAAGATTGAGATCAAAAACCTGGAGATTTTTGCAAACCATGGAGTTTTCCCGGAGGAAAATGTTCTCGGCCAGAAATTCGTTATTTATGCCACTCTTTACACGGATA
>OLRZ01002384.1_pt1 | contig 10796 bp, 11 predicted proteins | sample 1671931 | NCBI WGS metagenome assembly OLRZ01 (sample SAMEA3136627, study PRJEB25190) | human gut metagenome | reverse complement strand
GCACAGGGATGTGCCAGTGAGGCGCATCTTAAGCATGGATGCGAATATGCGCCGGTTGCCGGACGAATTCGTAACTTTATCGAAATTCTTAGTGCCCCTTGCAGGCTTGCTGTGGCATCCGCCTCCGGCGGACAGTGCAGATATCCCGTCAAAGCAGGCGGAAAGACAGTCTACTACAAGCAAAATGCGTATCTAAGAACGATAGGACATTTCCTGTTCATCAAAAGAAAACATCGTTAAATGGCAGTAACAATTGTTTGGTCGTTGTTTTGCATTATCGTAATCACCCGAACAGAATCATTTTTAGCAGAAGGAGAAAGGATATGGAAGGAAAAGGAAGAATAACAGGACATACAGGATTATTGGCATTGATCGGTTCCCCGGTAGGACACTCAGGCTCCCCGGCAATGTATAACTATAGCTTTGAAAAATTAGGATTAGATTATGCATACGTAGCATTCGATATAAAAGTAGAAGAAGTAAAGGCAGCCTTGGATGCCATGCGCCTTTTCCACATGCGTGGCTGCAATGTAACGATGCCATGTAAGACAGAAGCTGCAAAATATATGGATGAGCTCTTCCGATCTGGCAGCCCGGATTATCGGAGCAGTCAATACCATAGTAAATGAAGATGGAAAATTAATCGGACATATGACAGACGGTGAAGGATTTGTAGGCAATTTAAGAGACCATGGAATTGAGATAAAAGGAAAGAAAATCACAGTAGCAGGAGGCGGCGGAGCAGCCACTGCCATTCAGGTACAGTGTGCGCTGGACGGGGCAAGAGAAATCAGCATTTTCAATATCAAAGATGACTTCTTCGAAAGAACTCTGGAAACAGCAGAGAAGATTAGAAAAGAAGTGCCGGGCATTGTGGTAAATGTGTATGACATTGCAGACACTGCAAAGATGACAGAAGAGATTCAAAGCTCTGACATTTTTGCCAATGCAACCATTGTTGGAATGAAACCGATGGAAAAAGAAAGCGTTGTGAAAGATACATCCGCATTCCGTCCGGGACTGGTGGTTGCAGATGCCGTTTATAATCCGGAAGAGACAAGATTACTCCGGGAAGCAAAAGAAGCAGGCTGCACCTGCCTCAATGGAAAAGGAATGTTACTGTGGCAGGGTGTTGCTGCATTCCGCCTGTACACCGGAGAAGAGATGCCGGTACGGGAAGTAAAAGAGAAGTTTTTCCAGTAGGATAAGGAGTAAGAAATGGAGCAGACGGTAGTCAGAATCAGGACATTGGAAATCGGAAGTGGAATGCCAAAGATTTGTGTTCCGGTTGTAGGAAAGACGGAAAAAGAAATATTAGAGGGCGCAGAGCGGGCGAAGGCTGCAAAACCGGATCTGGTGGAATTACGTGTGGACTGGTATGAAGAAGCTGCAGACAGTAAAAAAGTAGTCGCACTGTTAGAAAAGCTTCGCAAATGTTTGGGAGAACTGCCGGTTTTATTTACCTTCCGAAGCAGCAGGGAAGGCGGAGAAGCTGCCTTAAGCGACGGAGCATATCAAAGCTTAAATGAAGCTGCAATTGCATCCGGGTTTGTGGACTGCGTGGATGTGGAATTATTTTCCGGGGATGCTGTTGTAAAGGCAGTAGTAGCGGCAGCACATAGCAATCATGTAAAAGTCATTGCATCCAATCATGATTTTGAAAAAACACCGGCAGCAGAAGAACTCCTTGCCAGACTTCAGAAAATGGAAGCACTTGGCGCAGATATTCCAAAGATTGCCGTTATGCCACAAAGCAGCAAGGATGTTTTAACACTGCTTACGGTAACGGAAAGCTGGAGGGAAACAGGGAAGACACCTGTTATTACCATGTCTATGGCAGGAAAGGGCTTAATCAGTCGTCTTTGCGGAGAAATCTTTGGCTCGGCAGTTACCTTTGGCGCAGCCGGAAAGAGCAGCGCACCGGGACAGATAGATGCAGAAGAACTGCGGCGGATATTGGAAATCATACATCAGAATAGCAATAGACAGTAAAAATAATAGAGAAGAATTTTAATCGATATTTGGAATCATACATATGGAAAGGAATTAGAAAATGGCAGAGAATATTTTTCTGATTGGATTTATGGGAGCCGGGAAAAGCACCATAGCAAAAGTATTAAAAGAGAAATTAAATGTTCCTCTTTGCGAAATGGATGAAATGATTGCAGAGCAGCAGAAAATGGCTATCTCTGACATTTTTGCACAGTATGGTGAAACACATTTCAGAGATTTGGAGACACAGCTTGTAAAAGATATTTCAGAAAAAGACGGTGTCATCGTATCCTGCGGTGGCGGTGCAGTGCTGCGGGAAGAAAATGTATCTTTTATGAAAGAAAATGGCAGAATCGTTCTGTTATCTGCTACACCGGAAACCATTTATGAGAGAGTCCGCTACAGCAAGGACCGCCCGATTTTAAATGGCCATATGAATGTGGAGTACATCCGTGAACTGATGGAGAAACGCCGCAGCCGTTATGAAAGTGTTGCAGACCTTGCGGTGGCAACAGACGGCAGGAGTGCAGAGACAATCGCAGATGAGATTATTGCAAAGTTAAGAGAAGCATAATGGAAATGAGAGAGTATATAGAAGCAATCGCAGAAAGCTGCAGGAAGCTGATTATCAGTAAGCCTGCCACAAAGCAGGAAGAGTATCGTAAAATTATCGTACAGAAAAAGGAAGCCTTTTTCCAGATGGAAAAATATACGGACAAGCAGGTATTTCATGAGAATCTATCTGTAGAAGAATTAGAGACAGCATTGGAAGAACTGATGCAGAATCATTTTCGCCAGCTCAATGGATTTGATATAGAAGCAGAGCATATTCTTCTGGTATCCAAAAAAGGAGTGCCGTCTTATAAAAAGAAAAAGCTGCAGAATGCAGTAAATGAGACTGCAACCCATAACCGGAAGAAAAATTATCTCTTAGAAGAAGGTAAGGTCATTCCGCCGTTGGTGGATATGGGAATTTTTACTGCAGAGGGCAAAATCGTCCGCACCATGTATGATAAGTTTAAGCAGATTAACCGTTTTGTTGAAATCATCGATGATTATGTGAAGGACTGCAAAAAGGAGAAGCTTCATATCATTGATTTCGGCTGCGGTAAGTCCTATCTTACTTTTATTATGTACTACTACTTTACGGAAGTGCGCAGGATTCCGGTAGAGATTGTAGGACTGGATTTAAAGAAAGATGTCATAGAAAAATGTAATCAGGCAGCAAAAAAATACGGATATGACACCCTGCATTTTGAACTGGGAGATATCAATGGCTACAAAGCACCGTTTCCGGTGGATATTGTAGTATCTTTGCATGCCTGCGATACCGCAACGGATTTTGCCTTATACAATGCCATCAGCTGGGACGCGGAAATGATTTTCTCCGTGCCATGCTGCCAGCATGAATTAAATGAGCAGATGGAGAGCGAAAAGCTGCATCTGATGACCCGTTATGGCATTATCAAAGAGCGTTTTGCAGCACTGACAACGGATGCAATCCGTGCCAACCTCTTAGAGTGCTGCGGATACAAGAGCCAGGTTTTAGAATTTGTGGATTTGTCCCATACGCCAAAGAATCTTCTGATCCGGGCGAGAAAGGCAAAGATTTCAAAGGAGCATAAGCAGAAGCTTTTAAAAGAAGTGGATGCCATGTGCGAAGAATTCCAGTTAAAACCGCTACTCTACGGATTACTGCAAGTGGATGAAGGGAGAAATACGGATGCATTCAGAACAGGAAAATAATAGTTTTCCGGCAGAGTTTTTAGAGAGAATGAAGGAAATGTTAGGGGAAGAGTATCCTGCATTTTTTGAAAGCTTAGGGCAGGAGCGGCAGCAGTCGTTCCGGATTAATACAGGGAAAACCAGTGTATCAGAATTTTTACAACAGACAGATTGGAAGCTAAAACCGGTTCCATGGTGTGAGACCGGTTTTTACTATGGAAAAGAGATTCGTCCGGGAAAACATCCTTATCACAATGCCGGTGTGTATTATATTCAGGAGCCGTCGGCAATGGTACCGGCAGAATGTCTTAAGGCACAGCCGGGGGATATCATTTTAGACCTCTGTGCAGCTCCCGGTGGAAAGAGTACCCAGATTGCGGCAGCTATGAAAGGGGAAGGAATCTTAATCTGTAATGAGATTCATCCGGCGAGAGCGAAGATTTTATCTGAAAATATTGAGCGGATGGGAATTAAAAATGCATTGGTATTAAATGAGACACCGGAGCAGCTGGCAGAGCATTTTCCGGTCTGCTTTGATAAAATCATGGTGGATGCACCATGTTCCGGGGAAGGCATGTTCCGGAAGAATGAAGAGGCCGGAAATGAGTGGAGCCTTGACAATGTGAAGCTGTGTGCCGACCGGCAGGACGGCATCTTAGACTGTGCGTATGAGATGTTAAGACCCGGCGGCAGGATGGTATATTCCACCTGCACCTTTGCACCGGAAGAGGATGAAGGGAGCGTGCACCGTTTCTTAGAACGTCATCCGGACTGCCAGATTGCAGAAGGAATTGACAGTGAAGGCTTCATTCATGACAAAGAAGGCTGCATCCGACTGTTTCCGCATAAAATCGAAGGCGAAGGACATTTTGCAGCAGTGATAACGAAAGCAGGCGAAGGTTATGGCGGCTTTGGACTGACGGAAAAGGGCATAAAGGAAAAAGACTGCCCGGAATATCTTTCTTTTGTAAAAGAGAATTTAAAAGAAAAACCTCAGGGAGCAGTGCTTAAATTTGGAGAGCAGCTCTATCTGATGCCGGAAGGATTTCCTGCTTTAAAGGGGCTGAAGGTATTGCGGCCGGGACTGCATCTTGGCACCTTAAAAAAGAACCGTTTTGAACCATCCCATGCACTGGCACTTGCCATGCAGCCACAAGAGGCATTTCATGTTGCCATGCTTTCTTCTGGCAGTCAGGAAATCAGACAGTATCTGATGGGACAGACTTTTTCATGGGGAGGAGAAAAGGGCTGGTATTTAATCTGCGTAGATGGCTACAGCATCGGCTGGGGCAAGCTGGCAGGTGGAATCATGAAGAATCATTATCCGAAAGGGCTTCGTATGGTGGATATTATCTGAAAAGAGAGAATCTGAAAAAAAGCTGCTTAAAATAAAACAAAATTAAGGAAATATTAATAAACACCGGGAATATCTGCTTGTGATTTAAAGGAAAATCGAATATGATTATTAAGTCGGAAAAAATAGAAAGTTAGAAAATTATGTGTGAAGAGACAAAGTTGGGAAAATTTTATCAAAAATACATAGCAAAATGGATACCATCATACGGACCACTGCCATTGGCATGGTGTGCCATTTTTAATACCATTATTTATTGGGGCACCCAGAGGCTGATGGCAAATGCAAAGCATTATGACCTGACCAGCAATCTGGACAGGAGCATTCCTTTTGTAAAAGAGTGGATTATTCTGTATGTTTTATTTTTTGCATTCAGTATAATCAATTATATTCTGGTATCGAGAGAAGATAAGGAAACATTTTTCCGTTTTGCAACAGCGGATATGTTGTCAAGAGTAATCTGCTGTATCTTCTTTATATTGCTTCCAACCACGAATATCAGACCGGAAGTGACAGGGCATGATTTCTGCAGCTGGCTGGTGCGTTTTATCTATGCATCGGACGCACCGACGAATCTCTTTCCATCCATCCATTGTCTGGTAAGCTGGTTCTGCTTCATCGGAGTAAGAAAGAGCCGTAAGATACCGGGCTGGTACAAAGGATGTTCTTTTGTGATGGCAGCATTGATTTGTGCATCCACCCAGTTTACCAAACAGCATTATATGATTGACCTGGTAGCAGGCATTTTTCTGGCAGAATTCTGCTGGTTTGTATCAAAACATACCGGAATATACCGTCCGGTAATGAAAGTTTTTGATAAAATCGGAAGAAAGATATTCGGGGTGAAGCATTATGATGAGTAAGAAAAAAGGAATACTGAATGCAGTTTTTCTTATTACCGTATTTGCAATTACCATATATGCAATCTTTCATGGACAGGATTTAGGTGAATTGTTCGGCTATATCCGGAATACGGATTACCGGTACTGGCTTGTTGCGGTGGTCTGCGTGGTATTCTTTATCTGCAGTGAATCTGTTATCATATATTATATGATGCGAAGCATCCGGCAGAAGATAAAGCTTATGCATTGTTTCCTGTATTCCTTTGTTGGATTCTTTTTCAGCTGTATTACACCATCGGCAACCGGAGGACAGCCGGCACAGATTTATTATATGAAAAAGGATAAGCTGTCCATACCGGTATCGACACTGGTTTTAATGATTGTAACCATTACCTATAAGCTGGTACTTGTGGTACTCGGCACATTGGTTGTAATCATTCGTCCGGCACAGATTATGCATTATCTTGAACCTGTGCTGGGATGGTGTTATCTGGGACTTTTATTAAATGTCTTTTGTGTGGCATTTATGATGTTTCTGGTTTTCCATCCGACACTGGCAGCTAATATGATGGATGCCATCATAAGAGGGATTGGTAAAATTCATCTGATGAAACGTACTGAGTATTACCGGGAAAAAATGGCGAATGCCATGAAGCAGTATCAGGATGTGGCAGGATATTTCCGTACCCATAAATTGGTCGTAACCAATGTATTTTTGATTACCGTAGTACAAAGACTGTTACTCTTTTTTGTAACATATCTGACCTGCCGTTCCTTCGGAATCGATGGAACAGGGATGGTAACCATTGTTGTATTACAGGGAATGATTTCCGTTGCGGTGGATATGCTTCCGTTACCGGGAGGAATGGGAATCAGTGAATCACTGTTTTTATCTATTTTTGCACCAATCTGCGGCACACTGACATTGCCGGCGATGGTGGTAAGCAGGGGACTCAGTTATTACACAGAATTGATTTTAAGCGCAGTTATGACAACCGTAGCACATTTTACGATAGGAAGACCGCGTAAACAGAAGAGAGAAGAAAGGTAGAAGGAAAATGATAGGTTTTTATGATTATACAGTAGTACTTACATATATTAGTCTGATGTGTTCTGTTTTTGGAATTACTCAGGCAATTGGAGGACATTACAGAACAGCGATTATCTGTCTGGCATTATCCGGATTATTTGATATGTTTGATGGAAAGATTGCAAGAACCAAAAAGAACCGTACTGATGATGAAAAATTATTTGGCGTTCAGATTGATTCCCTTTGCGATGTAGTCTGCTTTGGTGCGTTCCCGGCAGTAATCTGTTATGTGCTTGGTGTAAGAGGTATTCTTGGAACTATTGTTCTGGCATATTATTGTGTCTGCTCCGTGATTCGACTCGGATTCTTCAATGTGTTGGAAACCAACCGCCAGAGAGTAGAAGAGGGTGCCAATAAATATTATCACGGACTGCCGATTACAACGATGGCAATCGTACTGCCACTGGCATTTATGCTGAACTTTGTAATTGCGGAGCGTGAATTCAGTGTGTTACTACTCTTTGTTTTGGCAGTAGTTGGCACATTATTCATTGTAGATTTTAAATTGAGAAAGCCATCTAATGCATTTCTTGCAGTTTTGGTTATCCTTGTGGCATGTGCAGTAATTGCAATCTTCTTATTCTCAAAATATCATATTTCACTGTGCTTTCCGGGACTGGAGAATTCCATTTTAGACCGTCTGATGAGGTAGAAATTGTGTAACATTTCCTGTGATGAGGAAAAATGAGGAGGAAACGAAGATGCGTTGTGTAGACCGGAAGGGAAATGAAATTGGTGAGAATGCAGCACAGGACAGAGTGTTAAAGGCATTGTATGAGACTGCTGCCGGAAGAATTTTACTTGGAATTTTAGTGAAACCTTTTGTTTCCAAAGCAGGTGGATTCCTTTTGAACCAGCCGGTATCAAAGGCTGCAATTGCACCATTTATAAAAAAGAATCATATAGATATGACAGATTATGAGGAACGGGAATACCGTTCCTATAATGATTTTTTCACCAGGAAAGTCAAGCCGGGACACCGGAAATTTGACAGTGTTAAGAAGAATTTCTGTGCACCCTGCGACAGCAGGCTTAGTATATATCCCATTACAGCAGAGGGAAAAGTCCGCGTCAAGGATACGGAATATACCATGGAGAGCCTTTTCCGCAGCAGGAAAATCGCCCGTCATTATGAGGGCGGAACCCTTTGTATTTTCCGTCTGACGGTAGATGATTATCATCATTACAGCTTTGTGGATGATGGCAGAATGGGGTACATCTATAGGATTCCGGGTGTTTTTCATACGGTAAATCCGCTGGCGGGAGAAATATATCCGATTTATAAGGAAAATACCAGAGAATTTTCTGTGCTGAAAAGTCAGCATTTTGGCAATATTTTAATGATGGAAGTGGGCGCACTTATGGTAGGCAGAATCTGTAATGAGAAAGAAAACTGCCCGGTGCACCGTGGAGAAGAAAAAGGTAAATTTGAATTTGGCGGTTCTACGGTAATTTTGTGCCTGGAAAAAGACAGGGTAGAACTGGACGCAGATATTGTGTATAATTCCAATAAAGGAGTCGAGACGAAAGTCCGGCAGGGGGAAAAGATTGGAAGGATGTCAGAATGGAAGCGCATGAAGTATTAGAACAGGTGAAAAGCGGAAAGATGACCGTAGAAGAAGCGGAGCAGTTTTTTAAAAGGGAACCGTTTGAAGAGATGGGCTATGCAAAGATAGACAGCCATCGGAAAATGCGTTCCGGTTTTGCAGAAGTGGTATTCTGTCAGGGAAAACGGGATGAGTTTCTTCTTGAAATCTTTCAGAGAATATACAAGGATGAGGGCGAGGTCATGGGAACCAGGGCGTCTTTGGCACAGTATGAGCTGTTGCACAAGGAATTACCGCAGGTTACCTATGACCCTGTTTCTCATATATTAAAAATTGAAAAAAAGGATAAAAAACGCAGTGGACTGATAGCGGTATGTACGGCTGGAACGGCAGATATTGCAGTGGCAGAAGAGGCTGCGCAGACGGCAGAGTTTTTCGGAGCCAATGTGGAACGTATTTATGATGTGGGAGTCAGTGGAATTCACCGTCTCCTTTCACGGCTTGAGGTAATTCAGAAAGCCAACTGTGTTGTTGCAGTGGCTGGCATGGAAGGAGCACTGGCAAGTGTTTTAGGCGGACTGGTAAGCAGGCCGGTAATCGGTGTACCAACCTCCGTAGGCTATGGAGCGAATATGGGAGGCATTTCTGCATTGCTTACCATGATTAATTCCTGTGCCAATGGTGTTGCAGTGGTAAATATTGATAATGGTTATGGTGCAGGCTATCTTGCAACACAGATAAACAGACTGGGGGTACATGATGAAGAAGCGTAGTTTATATCTGGACTGCCATACTGGAATCAGTGGTGATATGGTAGTGGCAGCTTTACTGGATGCAGGAGCAGACAGAGAAGTCTTAGAAACTGTTTTAAGGAGCATTCCGGTATCCGGCTTTGGGATTGCAATCAGCAGAGTACAAAAGGCGGCCCTGTCGGCATGTGATTTTAAGGTTATCTTAGATGCCGCCCATGAGAATCATGATCATGATATGAAGTATTTATATGGGAAGGAAGAATCGCACGCACATGGAGGGCATTTCCATTCGGAAGAATCACATACCTATGGAGAGCATTCCCATTCGGAAGAATCACACACCCATGGGGAACATCATCATCACGAACACCGCGGTCTGACGGAAATTTATTCCATAATCGATGGCACGAATATGCTTGATAGTGCCAGGACACTTGCTAAGAAAATATTTAGGATTTTAGCAGAAGCGGAAGCAAAAGCCCATGGTGTGCCGCTTGATCAGGTGCATTTCCATGAGGTGGGAGCTGTCGATTCCATCGTGGATATTGTGTCTGCCGCTGTCTGCCTGGATAACCTGGCGCCGGATGAAGTCATCGTGACGGGTCTCAGCGAGGGAAGCGGCTTTGTCAGATGCCAGCATGGCATGATCCCGGTTCAGGTCCCGGCTGTTTTAAATATCGTACAGGCACATGGCCTGACCCTCGTTCCGACCGGAATCCAGGGTGAACTGGTCACACCGACCGGAGCAGCCATTGTTGCGGCAATCCGTACCAAAGAGACACTGCCGGCATCCTTCAAATGTACCAGAACAGGTCTTGGCGCCGGAAAACGGACGTATGAGCGCCCGTCACTGCTGCGTGCGATGATGCTCGAAACAGAAGAAAACGACGAGAAAGATACGATCTGGAAGCTGGAGTGCAACATTGATGACTGCACCGGCGAGGCGCTCGGCTACTGCATGGGAAAACTGCTGCGATCAGGCGCAAGAGATGTCCATTACATCCCGGTCTATATGAAGAAAAACCGCCCGGCTTACCAGCTGGATGTAATCTGTGATGATACAACGCGGGAGACGTTGGAAAATATCATATTCGCCGAGACCACCACAATCGGCATCCGCCGCTGCCGGATGGAGCGCACCGTGATGAAACGCGAGTTTGCGACAATCGCAACCGAGTACGGCCATGCGGCAGTCAAGATCTGCCGCCACGGCGAGATCGAAAAAATTTACCCAGAGTACGAGAGTGCCGCAGTAATTGCAGAAAAAAGCGGCATGCCGGTCGGCGAGGCTGGTGCGTGGATCGTACAGAAATATAAAGAAGGAAACAAAAAAGCATGAGATATTTAAAACCACATTTTTACGACCAGTTTGTATGCACCGCCGGAGACTGCCCGGATACGTGCTGTGCCGGCTGGCAGATCGTGATCGACGAGGATTCCCTGGAGCGGTATGGAAATGAGAAGAGTGAGTTTGGAAAGCGCCTGCGCAATTCG
>OLRZ01002379.1_pt1 | contig 10831 bp, 8 predicted proteins | sample 1671931 | NCBI WGS metagenome assembly OLRZ01 (sample SAMEA3136627, study PRJEB25190) | human gut metagenome | reverse complement strand
TATACTTGCCGCCGCCGTTTGCCTGCCGCATCATGAACACAAACAGGAGGATCATCAGCACCAGCAGTACCAGCGTAGGGATCAGCGTCAGCAGCCAGGAGGTGTCACGGATCTTGTAATAGTCCACCTGCAGCGGCTGATCCGGATGCTTTTCATTGTAGTCCTTGCGATAGGTCTCCGTATCCTGGCGGAACACGGAAACATTGGGGACATCATAGGTGAGCTTGTCGCCGTTTTCCAGGGTCAGTTTCAGTTCGCCGGAACCCAGATCCAGCGTGTATCCGGTGACCTCATAGTTGTCGAAGTACTTCATGATATCGGAATACTTCGTCTCCTTGCCGCCGCCTTTCATGCCGGTCAGCAAAAAGACCAGCGCACCGATCAGCACAACAAAAACGAGCAGATACGCTCCGATCCCACGGCCTTTCTTTGGTGTCAAATCAAATTCACTCCATTCTGTTGAAAAAGAGACGCAGCCCGGCGGTCTCACCGTTCCTGTCTCTATGTTGTTTCAAACCATTCCAGCACCAGCAGCCGGCGTGTCTTTTCGTCCGGGCAGACTCTCGCCGCACAGCCCACACCCCGGACGCAGACCACGCCTTCGCCGTCTGCCAGAATATACGCTGTACTGCGGCGCTCCGGCGGCAGATTCGCCTGGATCAGCTTTTTCACCGCAGAGGTAAACCCTCTGCCCGGGAGCTGCATCCGGTCGCCCGGCTGCCGGGGGCGCAGGAACATTTCACCTTTTATTTTATCATAATCCAGCAACTCATTTGCAGATTTTTTATGAACATTTTCGTTTTTTTCCAATTCTTCTGGGGATATCAGTTGTGCCGCAAGCACCCAGCCGGAGTCCAGCCGGTTCTCTCCCAGCTGCACCCGTACCGGTTCCAGGATGCCCCGACGTTTCGGACAGGTCTCTATGGTCAGTCTGCCCGATTTTCCTACGGCGTAAACATCCCCGGACAAATTCCACCTGCCGCCCTGCCGGGTCAGCCGTTCCAGCCGTTCCAGCAAAGGCGCATCGCAGGAAAAGCCGCATTCCTCCAGGAGCATGGCAATACAGCGAAACCGCAGCGCCGGATGCAGCTGTTCCAGCCCATCCAGGGTGTTTTCTGCGGTGTGACAACAGCGGTACGCCGCCGATGCCTGCTGTGTCAGAAAATTGTCCTCCCGACGCAGACTCCGCAGGGTATAGGAAACCGTCCGCTCTGCCGCCGGGTTCAGCGCCTGCATTGCCGGAATGATATGGTGGCGGATCCTGTTCCGGGTGTAGTCATCGGTCAGATTGGTGCTGTCTGTCACATAAGTCTGTTCCAGCGCCGCCAGGTGTGTCTCCACCTGTTCCCGTGTGATGCGCAGCAGCGGACGGAGAAATCTGCCGTTTCTGGGTGGAATCGCCGTCAGTCCGTGGAGACTCGCCCCACGCACCATCCGATGCACCAGGGTTTCCAGGTTATCCGACGCAGTATGCGCCGTGGCAATCCAGTCTGCCCGCACCTGTGCAAACGCCTCATAGCGGCACATCCGGGCAGCCAGTTCCTCAGAGCATTGCTCCGCCGCTGCCCTCGCCGCCGCATTTACGTCCAGTACTGTCAGATACACACCCAGCGCTGCACAGAGCCGCCGGCAAAACTGCGCATCCCGGTCGCTCTCTGCGCCACGGAGGTGGTGGTTCACATGAACCGCCGTGACCGTGATTCCCAGACGCTGCCGCAGTTCCAGCAGACACTGCAGCAGGCAGACACTGTCTGCGCCACCGGAAAGCGCACAGCACACTGTCTGCCCCGGCAGTACACAGTCCAGTTCCCGGAGCTGTTCCAGCACCGCACGGGGCAGTGCATCAGCCCTCATTGCGCATTTCCGCATTGGAGAACCGTGTGAACTGACCATCCCAGACCAGCTGGATGGTGCCGGTCTCGCCGTGACGGTTCTTGGCGACGATACACTCTGAAATGTTCGGTGTCTGGCTTTCCTTATTATAATAAGCGTCCCGGTAGAGGAACATGACAATATCTGCATCCTGCTCGATAGAACCGGATTCACGCAGGTCGGACAGCATGGGGCGCTTATCGGTACGGCTCTCCGGTCCACGGGACAGCTGGGACAGCACGATCACCGGAATATCCAGCTCTTTCGCCATGATTTTCAGCTGACGGGTGATCTCGGAGATGATAAGCACACGATTATCCGTCCGCAGGGTCGAACCCATAAGCTGGAGATAGTCGATGACCACCAGCCCCAAATTCTTCATCCGGCGCAGCTTTGCCTTGATCTGCTGCACGGTCACGCTTGCGGTATCGTCAATGTACATGGGCAGTCCGCTGAGTACACCGGCACTGGTGGCGAGCCGCACCCAGTCCTCGTTGGTGAGAAAGCCGCTGCGCAGCTTGTTGGAATCCACCAGCGCCTCGGTGGAGAGCATACGGGTGGCAAGCTGTTCCTTAGACATTTCCAGGGAGAAAATCGCCACTTCCTTATCCCCACGCCGTGCCACGTTGGTGGCGATGTTCAGTGCAAAAGAGGTCTTTCCCATACCCGGACGGGCTGCGATCAGCAGCAAGTCCGACTTGTTCAGACCGGAGGTAATGGTGTCCAGATAGGTGAATCCAGTCTTTGCGCCCAGATACTTTTCCTTGTCCGGTCCGGCAATTTTACCGATGCGGTCATACGCCTCACAGATGGCGTCCCCGATCTTCGCCAGCCCCTGCACATCTCTGCCCTGCCGGATGTCGAAGATGCGCTGTTCTGCCGCATCCATCAGTGTTTGTGCGCTCTCCTCGCCGGACTGGATGTCCTGGAGAATGCCACGTGCCGCATATGCCAGGCAGCGGATGTAATATTTTTCTGCCACGATCTCGCAGTAGCGCTCGATGTTGGACACCGACGGGACAATGTTCACCAGCGCCGCCAGGTAGTTTCTGCCCTCAGCGGCGGTCTCGAACACCTTTCGCTCTACCGCAGCGTTCAGCACCGTGATAACGTCTGCCTTTTCTCCGGATGTGAACATCTGGAAAATGATCTGGAACAGTTCCTTGTGCTGTTCGTTGAAAAAGCTCTCCGGGCGAATCGTCTCCAGAACCACTGGCAGCACGCTGGAATCCAGCAGGATTGCACCCAGAATGGTCTGTTCTGCCTCCAGACTAAAGGGCAGCTCTGCGCTTTCGTTAGGCGTATAGGATGTATCTGCCATGAAAAAACCTCCTAGGGAAAAACAATGCGGGTACGCTTTCACATAGAAAATCCCTTTTCAAATAAGTCCCCCTTGAAAAGGGGGATGTCAGCGTAAGCTGACAGGGGGATTATTCCCTCAGTCACACCTACGGTTTGCCGGCTCAGCACATCCCATAGATGTCCTGTTTGAAAAGCCTGCTATACCACCTTTTTTCAGAATGACAATTTGAAAACATATTTCCATGCGTCACTTCGTCCCGCATTGCTGAAAATTCAAATGAATATCACGGTTATTCCTCGACAACCTCAACTGTCACCTTTACAGAAATGCCGGTGTACAGGCGGATGTCAGCCTCATAGCTGCCGAAATTCTTGATGTCGGACTTCAGGCTGATCTTCTTCTTGTCGATCTTGCAGCCGAACTGCTTTTCAATGCACTCTGCGATCTGTGCCGCAGTCACTGCGCCGAACAGTCTGCCGCCGTTGCCTGCTTTTGCAGCTGCGTGGACGGTCTGTCCTTTCAGCTTGTCCGCAATTGCCTGGGCATTCTGCTTTTCCACGTCGATCTTGTGGGCTGCAGAAGACTGCTTTCCGGAAAGTTCCGACAGATTCTGCGGGGTTGCCTCAACTGCCAACCCCTTTTTCAGCAGCATATTCCGTGCGTATCCGTCAGAGACGTTCTTTACTTCGCCCTTTTTGCCGGAGCCTTTTACGTCCTGCATAAAAATAACTTTCATGGTTCTCTCTCCTTCTATTGTAATTTCGCTGTAATCAGCAGAAATGGATTCCTAAGAAAAACTGTACTGCCCTAATTCTCATTTTCCTGCGCCTCCAGAATCAGCAGCAGCTGTTCCTTTGCCTCCTGAATGGTACAGCCTTTGAGCTGCGTTGCCGCCATGGTCTGGTGACCACCGCCGCCCAACTGTTCCATGATGACCTGTACGTTGACATTGCCCATGGAACGGGCGGAAATGCCCACGCCGTTTTCCTCCAGATACAGCACAAAGGACGCCTCCACGCCCTGGATGCTCAGCAGTTCATCTGCCGCCTGGGATGCCAGCACACGGACGTTTTTGTCCTGGAGCTTGACCGCAGAAATGGCGTTGTTCCGGTACAGTTCGGCGTGCGCCACGATCTGCGCCCGCATGGAGTACATGGAAATGGTATTGGAAAACAGCGTTTTGACCTGGATGGTATCTGCGCCGATCTTCCGCAAATATGCCGCCGCCTCGAATGTCCGCACACCCGTGCGCATGACAAAGTTCTTGGTGTCCAGCATGATCCCGGCAAGAAGTGCGTCGGCATATGCCGCAGAGATCTCCGTATCCAACCGGAAATACTGTATGATCTCCGTCACCATTTCCGATGCGGAGGACGCATAGGGTTCGTGGTGGAAAATCACCGCATTTTCGATGAAATTCACGTTTTTCCGGTGGTGGTCGATGACGATGACATACCGTGCCGCATGGTACAGATCCACACTTTCCAGGATGTCCTTGTTGTGGGTATCCACGATAATCAGCAGGCTGTTGTCGGTGACCTGCGCCAGGGCATCCACCGGCTCGATAAACTGGGGACCGTCCGGACACTGCTGCATCCGGTCAATCAGCTGGGTGGCAAGACAGCTCTGCCGGTTCACCACCACATACGCCGGTTTCTGCATGAGCCACACCGCACCGGCGAGACCGCAGGCAGAACCGATGGCGTCCAGGTCTCCGAAACGGTGTCCCATCAGAAATACCTGGTCGGAATTCTCGATGAGTTCCTGCATGGCGAGGGCAATGGAGCGTATCTTGGTCTTGGACTTTTTCTCCACGCCCTTGGATGCGCCGCCAAAGAAACAGAATCCGTTTTCCGTCTTGACTGCCGCCTGGTCGCCGCCTCGTCCCAGTGCCATATCCAGCGACTGACGGGCAAACTTTTCGCTTTCCGCCAGCGTAGAGGCACCGTCGCCGACGCCGATGGAAAAGGTAATGTGCATCCGGTCGTTGACCCGTATCTGGCGAGCCTCGTCCAGCACGTGGAATCGGTTGTTCATGATCTCGTGCAGATGCCGGGACTCCATCACGGCGTAGAACAAATCGTTCTCCACCTTACGGATAACGCCGTCTGTCCCCTGCATAAAGTCCTCCAACACACGCTCCACCTCGGCGGAGACCTGTGCCTTTTCGCTCTCTCTGGCATACTGCAGCAGATCGTCATAGCTGTCGATGACCAGCAGCAGCACACAGGGACGGGAATTGGTCTGTTCATGCTGCAAACGCAGAATGTCGGTGATTTCAAGGAACTGCACCGCAATGATCTCCTGCTGATCCCGGGCGCTGGACACGGCGTGTACCCGATAGCTCAGCCCATTATGTTCCATCAGCAAGTCCCGGTTCTGATCCAGTGCAGCCAGATTCAGATGGATCACGTCCTGGACGGAGCGTCCCTGGACAGAGCGGCTCGCCGCAAAACGGGACCGGAATATCTCATTGCACCACAAGATCTCGCCGGTGCGCATCGCCAGAATCACAGGAACGGTCATGCTTTGCAGCGCTGCCATGCCTGCGCCCTCGATCTCGCCACGGATCGCCGTATTTTGCAGCCGTTCTGCCCGGCGCAGCCAGATCCACTGGACACACAACAGGATTCCCAGCAGCAGGATCACCAGAAACTGCACGGTCAGAAACCGCTGCGGCACTCGTTTCAGCACCACACAGAAGAGCGGCACAAGAATGCTGATGAACCACAGAATCCACGTGGCGATCATTACCCCATACTTTCGTTTCATGCTGTATTCTCCTTTGCAGACAGCCGTTTTTTCGGAGGCGGCTGCCCTCAAAAGCCTTTTACACAACAAAAATCAAAATGATTTTCTTGCTTTGACAGGCAATTATACTTCCATGATGATCGGCAGGATCATCGGACTGCGCTTGGTCTTTTCATAGATGAAGTCGGACAGAACATCACGCAGCTTGGTTTTCAGCGTTCCCCATTCTTTCAAATCACGGGCATTGCAGTTGTCCAGCACACGGGTCAGCACACTGCGTGCCTCGTCCATCAGTTCTTCCGATTCCCGGACATAAACAAAGCCACGGGAGATGATATCCGGGCCGGCAACCACAGCATTTGCCGCACGCTCAATGCCGATCACCACAATAATCAAGCCGTCCTGTGCCAGATGCTTACGGTCACGCAGCACGATAGAACCGACATCGCCCACACCCAGACCGTCTACCATAACACGGCCTGCCGGCACCTGGGAAACAATGCGCATGGAATTGCCGTCCGTTTCGATCACATCGCCGATGCTGGCAATGATAATGTGGTCGTCCGCCATGCCCATGGACTTTGCAATCTCGGCGTGCTTGATGAGGTGCTTATATTCTCCGTGAACCGGGATAAAGAACTTCGGTTTCGTCAGCGCCTGGATGAGTTTCAGCTCTTCCTGGCAGGCGTGACCGGAGACGTGTACCTCGTACATGGATTCATAAATGACCTCAGCGCCGGACTTCATCAGCTCATTGACCACACGGGTCACAAATTTTTCGTTGCCCGGAATGGGTTTTGCCGAAATGATGATAAAGTCGTTGGGTGTGATAGTCACCTTTCTGTGGCTGTTCATTGCCATACGGGTTAGCGCCGAAAGCGGTTCACCCTGGCTGCCGGTAGTGACCAGCACGATCTTTTCGTCCGGATAGCGGCTCATTTCGTCGATGTCGATGAGCATTCCCTTCGGTACTTTCAGATAGCCCAGTTCCGTCGCCTTTTCAATGACATGAACCATGCTGCGTCCGAATACGGCAACCTTTCTGCCGTAGTTTTTCGCCTGGTCGATGATCTGCTGCACCCGGTGTACATTGGAAGAAAACGTAGCAATAATGATGCGCCGTCCCTCTGCACGCTTGAACAGCTTTTCAAAGCTGCCGCCTACGGTGCGCTCGGAACAAGTGAAACCGGTGCGCTCTGCGTTGGTGGAGTCTGCCATCAGCGCCAGCACCCCACGGCTTCCCAGCTCGCCGAACCGTGCCAGGTCGATGATCTCATCGTCAATGGGCGAAAAGTCTACCTTAAAGTCGCCGGTATGGACGATGATGCCTGCCGGTGTATGGATTGCCATGCCCACTGCGCCGGGGATGGAGTGGTTCACCTTAATGAATTCCACCGCCATGCAGCCCATCTTTACGGTGGTGCGTGGTTCGATCTCGATTAGTTTTGCCTGTTTCAGCAAGCCGTGTTCCTCCAGCTTGCCCTCGATCAGACCCAGGGTCATGCGTGTGCCGTAGATCGGCACGTTGATCTTTTTCAAAAGGTATGCCAGACCGCCGATGTGGTCCTCGTGTCCGTGGGTGATAACGATGCCACGAATCTTATCCTTGTTGCCCTCCACATAGGTGAAGTCCGGGATGACAATGTCTACACCAGGCATATCCATATCCGGGAATGCCAGACCGCAGTCCAGGATAAACATATCGTTGCAGCACTCGAATACGGTCATATTCTTACCGATCTCGTTGAGACCGCCCAGGGGAATGATACGCACCGGAGTGCGTTTCTGCCGGGACTGACGGGACTGCTGTGTGCCGTTGTTGTTTCTGGGACGGCTGCTGTAGCGGCGGTTTCCGCCGGACTGACGCTCGCCGCCGTTGTTCTGCGGCCGGGGTCTTGCGCCGTGATTCCGCTTGCGGGGCTGCGGATTATTTCTTACTTCTCTTACCTGTTCTGTTTCGTTAGCCAAATAAATATCCTCACTTTCTCACGTGGGGACAGCACGATCACCAAGACGCATCCGTGCTATGCCGGATGTTCTGTCTGGCATGGATGAAATTGTATTTTGATCCTGTCCTTTTCCAAGCCGTTGTCTCTCGTTCTGCCGGAAAAGGCACGCAGACCGGTTCCCATAAAAATACACAAGCATTTCTCGGAACACGCTCGAAATAACGTCCGGACAGGGTCACACCCTTTCCCGGATTCCTGTCACACCTGCCGGAGCGGCGGTGCATTTTTCCTCTGCCCGATGGCTGTCCCCGGAAAGCTGCCTTTTACGCCGTACAGCTTTCTCGGATTCTGACGGAAATTTCAAAAGGCACGCCCATAAGCGCTGCACGCAGCTTGTGTGCAGGCTTCGCCTGGCGTTTTCTGAATTCCGGTCACATATAATAATATAAATCAATAGATACGGCCTGCTGACAATTCACGTCCGTCAGACAGGCAGCAGAGCATCTGCAAAAAAATCCAGTTTTCCCGTACTTTGCAGAAACTGCTCAAAAAAGTATTTCATGCAGAAGGCCCGTGGTTGCTCGGAGCTTCTGATTTGTCCGGAATCTGACGCACACCACCGCTTTCTGCGGTCCCGCCGGTATGCTCCCGGATTCCTTCTTCACGCACAACAATACATAGTTTTATTATACGATTTTCCACACACAATGTCAATGGCATTTCCGGAAAATTTGCAATTTTGCCAATTCTGCATGACCCATTCTTCTGAAATTCGGCAATTATAGCAGGTTTCCGCCGGATTCGCCGCTGTTCCGTCAGCCATAGATTTTTCCTATGGGATAGAGCTGGAAATTGCCATCTATGCAGACGCAACAAAATGTGGTATAATAATATCATCTTTTTTATCATAAAAATACAACACAACGGAGGAATTTATCATGCAGCCATGCAATCCGAACGCAAAACTGGAAACCAAATGTTTACACGCCGGCTATACCCCGAAAAACGGCGGTCCGGGAACTGTCCCCATCGTACAGAGTACCACCTATCGCTTTGACAGCACCGAAAAGGTGGCAGAGCTGTTCGATATGCCCATGGAGCCTATGTACTCCCGTTTCGCCAACCCCACCTGCGACGCTGTCGAGCAGAAGATCGCAGCCCTGGAAGGCGGCGTGGGCGCAATGCTCACCTCCAGCGGACAGGCAGCGTCTCTGCTGTCCGTGCTGAATCTGTGCAGCGCCGGCGACAGCATTGTTTCCGTCTCTACCATCTACGGCGGCACAGTGAACCTGTTCGGAGTTACGCTGAAACGGTTCGGCATCGAGTGCATCTGGGTCGATCCCCTGGCAGATGAGGAGACAATTTCCCAGGCGATCCAGCCCAACACCAAGCTAATCTTCGGTGAGACCATCGCCAATCCGGCGCTGACCGTGTTCGACATCGAAAAGTTCGCCAAGATCGCCCATGCGCACCAGATCCCGCTGATCGTGGACAACACCTTTGCTACCCCAATCCTCTGCCGTCCCATCGAGTTCGGTGCGGATATCGTCATCCACTCCACCACCAAGTACATGGACGGTCATGCGCTCCAGTGCGGCGGCGTGATCGTGGACGGCGGCACATTCGACTGGGAAAAGAGCGGAAAGTTCCCGGATTCCACTGAGCCGGACGAAAGCTATCAAGGGCGTGGTGGTCAACTCCCCCAACAACCCCTCCGGCGTGGTCTACACCCGGGAGTTCGGCAAAATGGCATACATCATCAAGGCGAGAATGCAGCTGATGCGTGACTTCGGCTGCTATCCGGCGGCACACTCCGCATTCCTGCTGAACCTGGGACTGGAGACTCTGCCGGTACGGATGAAGCAGTACTGCGAAAACGCCATGACTGTGGCAAAAATGCTGAAAGAGTCCGACAAGATCGCATCGGTGACCTATCCCGGTCTGCCGGACGACCCGTACCACAAGCTGGCAGAAAAGTATTTGCCGGACGGCACCTGCGGCGTTATCTCCATCTCCATCAAAGGCGGCAGAGAGGCAGCCGTCCGGTTTATGGATGCGCTCCAGCTGGCGTCCATCGAGGTACACGTGGCAGACATCCGCACCTGCGTGCTGCACCCGGCATCGGCGACTCACCGCCAGCTCACCGAGGAACAGCTGAAAGCTGCCGGAATCGACGGCGGTCTGATCCGCATTTCCGTCGGTCTGGAAAACATCGGCGATATCACCGCCGACCTGAAACAGGCGCTGGAACAGGTCTGATCTTCGCCACTCTGAAAATTTTTGCCGCATAAACGCCAAAATTCCGGATGTCGGGGCTTGTATTTTCTTTGAAAACATGGTATAATAAGAATGTAAACCACATCTGTGTTTTCTGCCGCCGACCCGCAGAACTTCCAGATCACAACAGACACAAGGTGTCGGAGAAAAGAGGTATCGACATGAAAGGAACCATCATTGCTGCAATGATCGCAGCCGCAGCTGCAGCCTCTGCTGCAACTGTATTTGCACTGAAAAAAGCACACGACAAGAGACTGGACAAGGCCTGCAACTGTGACGACCTGCCGGAAGGCGGATGCTGCTGCACAGACGAGGACGAAGATGACGATATCTGTCTCTGCGACACACCGGAAGAAACTGCCGACGCAGAAGAGACTGCGGAGGACGGCGAGGAAACCACAGAGGACGCTGCCGCTGCATCCGGCTGCTGTGCAGATGGTGTCTGCACCTTCGGTTCGGATGACGATGCCGCAGACCAGCCGGCACAGCTCCATATGCCGGAAGCTGACGAAGACAGCGATACCGACGAAACCGAAAAAGAGGACTGAGTTTCCAACACTTTGTCCTGCATAAAGCAAAAGCACTCCTGCGGCATTTCGCTGCGGAAGTGCTTTTTTTGTTTTGTATGCCCATTCAGCGCTGTTCCCGGCGGAGCGGCAGGCGAAACAGTCCGTGCTGG
>OLRZ01002378.1_pt1 | contig 10841 bp, 6 predicted proteins | sample 1671931 | NCBI WGS metagenome assembly OLRZ01 (sample SAMEA3136627, study PRJEB25190) | human gut metagenome | reverse complement strand
ATCCTTGTATCCCACGAGGATTTTTCACTGCCCAGAAATTCGCTTATGTGCATAGCCGTAGTGTACGCTTCTTCTCCGCTTGAACAGCCTGCGCTCCATATACGCATTGTTTTGCTTTTTGCGTTGGTCTGCTTTATAAATGGAAGAACGGTGCTTGTAAGGTAAGTAAAATGCTCCGGTTCACGCATAAAATAAGTATGATTTGTGGTCAGCTTTATAAGCAGACCGTCAAGCTCTTTACCGCTTCTGTCGTTCATACAGCAGTCAAGATACTCGTCATAGTTTTTGAATCCTCGCTCAAAAAGCATATTACCGAGTCTGCCCTCGATAAGTGTGCGTTTGTGAGAAAGGTTTATGCCGTAGCGCTCTCTCATGAATGATACCAGACGGTTGAATTCATTATCTGTTATTTTAAGCATTACGGCTCACCTGCCTTACTTCATTTCTTCGCTTGCGTGTTCGTCTATCAGTTTTGAAACGTCAAGGACGAGTTTTATTCCATCGTTCATTTCAAGAATGGACTTGATAAATTTATTTGAGTTTACACCGGTAAGCTCCGGTGTCTTTGATATATGCTGTTCGGTTACGGGGATAACGTCCGCAACGCTGTCAACGATAAGTCCGACCGATACATCATCACCTGTCGAAACGATGATTATGCAGGTGCGGTCGTTGAAAGGAATCTCTTCCTTGCCGAATCTGCTTCTTATGTTCACAACAGGAACGATCTTACTGCGGACATTGATTATGCCCTTGATATAAGACGGTACACCGGGTACGGCGGTTATGGGCGGCACTTCAATGATTTCGATGACATCGGGTATTTCAATGCCATATACCTGCTCGCCGATATAGAAGGTCAGTACCTTAGTTATTTCTGTATTCTGAGGATCTTTCTTTGCGTCCTCCATTGCCTTCTGCGTGTTCAGAAGTTCCTGTAATTTATCATTATAATTCTCTGACAAAGTAAAGCCTCCGTTTCCTTAGCCGATAAGATTGTTGACATCGATTATAAGCGATATTGTGCCGTCGCCCATTACGGTACAGCCCGACAGGCCCTCCGCCTTGATATTGTACTGGCTGAGGTATTTCGGGAACGGTTTTACAACCACGGGCTGTTCGCCTATCAGCTTATCTGCAAACAGGCAGACATTCTTTCCGCCGACATCGACAAGAAGCAGGATACCGTCCTCAAGCTTTGTGACCTCGGTCGGCATATTGAACTTTTCGTGCAGACGGAGGATAGGATAGCACACGCCTCTTATCATTATCATTTCGCCCTGCTTTGTATCGTTGAGCAGCTGGTTGTTTGCAACCATAAGGCTTTCCTTGATAGATGAGATCGGCACTGTGAATATCGTAGAGCCGACTTTCAGCTTCATACCCTCGACAATGGCAAGAGTAAGCGGAATTCTGATGATGAAGCTGGAGCCTTTGCCCTCTTCGCTTTCAACGGTAAGTGTACCACCGCACTGTTCGATATTACTGCGTACAACGTCCATACCTACGCCTCTGCCGCTGTATTCCGTAACCGTATCATTGGTCGAGAAGCCGGGCAGGAGAATCATGTTCTGGATCTCCTTCGTTGTATATTCGCTTTCGGGCTTTGTAAGAAGTCCGTTTTCCTTTGCCTTTTCAAGAACCTTTTCGCAGTTGATGCCTGCACCGTCATCTGAAACGGTGATGATAACTTCACCTGCCGAGTGCTTTGCAGACAGCTTTACAGTACCCTTTTCGGGCTTACCCTCGGCAATGCGGACATTTATATCGTCCTCTATGCCGTGATCCATACAGTTTCTTACAAGGTGCATAAGAGGATCGTTCAGGTTATCTACTATGCTCTTGTCAACCTCGGTCGTTTCACCTTCAAGAACAAGCTCTGCTTCCTTGTTCAGCTTTATCTTCATATCACGGACAATTCTGCCCATCTTCTGAAATACGCCTGCAAGGGGTACCATTCTGATAGACATTACAGTATCCTGAAGCTCATCTGTCAGCTTTCTGAGCTGTCTTGCCGCCTTTGAGAAGCTCTCAAGCTCAAGACCCTCAAGATCCGGGTTTGCTATTACCATTGACTCGGTCGTTATGATTTCACCGACAATATCATGCAGTGTGTCAAGCTTTGACAGGTTTACGCTGATAAGGCTATGCTTCTGACCGCCGTTAGCCTTTTTAATGTCCTCCTGAGCCTTTGTGACCGCACTCTTTGCGGCAGGCTTTGCAGGAGCAGGCTGAGCCTGCGGCTTTTCCTCCGTCTTTGCAGGGGCGGCAACGGGAGCAGCCTCTTTAACCGGTGCGGGAGCAGGCTTTTCTTCGGCATGTGCCGCAGACGGTGTGTCTATTATTTCGTAAGACTCAACGTTGACTGCACCTTCTATAGCTTTAATTACCGTATCATTATCTCCGTCAAAGCCCTTGAAGGTCACAAGGAAACCGTTCTCGACAATATCCTTTGCCGTATCCGCATTGGATTCAACATCGGGAGGAGTACAGCTGATAACTTCGGCAACATCCTTTATCTTTGTCAGCAGAAGGAAAGCACGGAGGTTTTCCATCTTACAGCCGTCCTCGAAGAATACACGGACGGTCATGCTTCCCTCAACGTTGCTTCCTGCAGGAGCGGCAGATGCTTCCTGCTTTGCCGCAGGAGCGCTTTCCGCAGGAGCGCTTTCCGAAGGAGCGGCACCGCTTTCCATTGCTTTTAATCTTTCCGTTGCGTCTTCGAGCTTTTTGAACGTTTCCGAGAAGTCGGTAGGCGTATAGTCGTCATCCCCCGAATTCTGTATATACTCGATTTCAGCCTTGTATAGATCGGAAACCTCAAATATAAGTTCATATACAAAATGTGCATCCTTCGCAATTTCGGGCTTCTCCCTTATTACAAAGAACATATCCTCGCCCTTGTGCGCAAGATGCTGGAGATTTTCAAATCCCATCATCGCAGACGAGCCTTTGATAGTGTGCATTATTCTGAATATCTCGTTGATGTCCTCCTGCGAGAATACATTTGCATCCTCTGTTCTGAGAAGAATTTCATCGAGCTGTTCAAGCAACGTATTGGTTTCAAATATGTACATTTCGAGCATGGATTCCATGCCGGGTTCAACCTTTGCCATATACAAAACCGCCTTTCCCTGATTTTTTTATTTTACAATCGTAAGATTGATATTGATAAATCCCTTGAAATGTGCTAAACTTAAAGTCAAGCAATGCGATGCACGGCTTTAAAATGTGCATCTGAAAGGAAATATATATGCCCAACATTCCACAGATTACGGCTCCTGTTTCCAACAGTAAGAGCTATTCGTTCACTAACCGGCAGTATGACGGTAATATAGAACCGTTTGATATGGTCGAGCTTGCTCAGCCTATCAAAGCATCTACGGCGCAGGATAACGATTCCGCCGCCGCTATGATGATGGGCAGAAAGAATCTCGCTCCGCTTACTGTTCAGATAAAAGATCCCACTATGGCGGTCGAAACGCTCAAGAACCTGTTAAGTTCGGATCTGCTCGAGCAGACGATGATCAACGGTTACACAGAGCTTTACGACGATATGGATGAGCTTATCAAGAGCTTTTATCTTGCTCCCGAAAAGCTGGTCCGTGAGATTCAGAACCAGGAAAAGCAGAACACGATGTTCAGCGGTGATGAGTTTTACAAGCTGCTCCACGGTATCCTGAAGACCACCACAAGCCCCGATATAAAAGAAAGTATCGGTCAGCTACTGAAAGCACTCAACTATTCGTCAAACAAGCAGGAGATACTTAATGCACTCGGTGCGAATCTCAAATTCCTGTCCGAATATTTTTCACCGAACGAGTCGCTCTCCCGCAAGCTCTCCGATTTGTCTTCACAATGGAAGAGCAGTAGTGCGGCTGATATGTTCGAGCCGCTCAAGAGTGAAACGCTCGCACTGCTGAAGGACGTTTCCGCAAGTCTTCTGAACGATGAAAGAACACAGACGTTCATTCCGCTCATAATACATAATCTTTCACGCTACAACACCAACAACGGTATGCTCAAGGAGAGCTTTGCGAATCTCCTTGCATATATTCCGTCGGATGATATGCGTAGGGAGCTGTCTGTTGCATTTGGAAATCTTCTTAAAAAGATTTTCAGCAAAAAACAGCTCAGCGAGATGTCGGATATTCCTGATAGTTATAATAATACACTAAATCAGTCCGAAAATCAAGACTATTTAAGCATTTTTGACAATAAAGCTGAAAAATTATCTCTGTCTTTGTTTATTAAGTCACATTTATCCGATGAAAGCTATCTTGCGGAGCTGGATTTGTCTAGGGATAAGCTGGAATTTCTGACATCGCCGTTTGATGAAGGAAAACAATCCGGATTGCAGACACTTAAGAATATAATAATGGCAATGCTGACAGGCACTGACAGCCGACAGATTATTCCTGCGGTACATCGTGATTTTCAGGGAATCAAGGATATGGCGGCACTTGTTGACTACCTCAATGAGATTCTCCGTGAAATGCCGGATATACCTCAGCGTGACACGCTTTTTGAGTTTTTCACCAATATAGTAAACGAGATGGCACAGCGTAAGGAACTGCCGCCTTCGAGCAATATCCCTTCCGCACCGTCTACTCTTGATAAGCTGACCGATTTTATCGGTAAGAATATAAATCACGAGGCTATTCAGTCGCTGGACGATTTCAATGCGTCAAATCTTCTGCAGAGCCTTCTCAATGCACCGGGTGTATTCACACCTCTTGCGCACTATATCCTGCCGTTGCAGATCGAGGATACAAAGGCGTTCGGCGAGTTGTGGGTCGATAATGACGAGAACAACCCCAACAACACGCCTGTCGGACAGAAGAATTATCACTTGTTCCTGACATTTGACGTTGAATCTATAGGACGTTTTGAGGTCGATATGTACGCACTGGGCGAAAACATCAATCTGTCGCTTCTTTATCCCGAAAAGTTCGGCTTCAAGATAAAAAGGCTTAGCGATAAAATTGACCTTATAATAAGGAATATCGGCTATAAGCCCGCAAAATTTGAAACTGCGGTGCTGAGAAAGCCTCATGTGCTGACAGAGGTTTTCCCGAAAATAATTGACAGGAGGAAGGGTCTTAATGTCCAAGCGTAATTTAGGAAAGCAGGCTGCGGCGGCGCTTAAGTACAATCCCGACCTTAACTATGCTCCGGTCGTGGTAGCGTCCGGCCTTGGCGAGCTTGCGAAGAAGATTATAAATATCGCAGACGAGAACGGCGTTCCCGTTTACCGTGACGACAGCACGGCGGCGCTTCTTGTAATGCTCAACAGCGGTGAAACGATACCGGTCGAGCTGTACAGAATTATTGCGGCTATCTATGCGGAGGTCGTTTACTCCGCCAATGATATGAAAAAAGGCAAATAAGCCAAATACAAAAGAAAGAAGACAAAAGAAATGGTAAAGACAAAAAATCTCACATTAATGGTTACGGCAGCTGTGCTTGCCGCACTTACCTGTGTTGCGACAATGGTGGTACAGATACCTATGCCGCTAAAGGGCTATGTAAATCTCGGCGATGTAATGGTGCTTACATCGGTATGGCTTATCGGCTCGCCGTGGGGAGTTGCGGCGGCAGGCATAGGCTCTGCGATGGCGGATCTGCTTACAGGTTATGCTTATTATGCGCCTGCAACGCTGATAATCAAGGCACTTATGGCAGTAGCGGCATTCTACATTGCAAAGTGCTTTATGAACGCCTCTTATTTCAAGTCGCTTGTCGGCAAGGTAATCGGCGGCACTGTGGCAGAAATAATTATGGTGGCAGGCTACTTCGTTTATGATATTATACTTTACGGCAACGTAGCAACAGCGGCGGCAGGCATTTTAGGAAACGCAATACAGGGCGCTGTAGGGCTTATAGCAGGCGTGCTTCTGACAGTTGCACTTGAAAAAGCAGGAACGAAGAAATTGCTCGGTTTTGATAAGTAAATCATTCATTATAATCAGGCGGCGAAGGGAATTATACCATTCGCCGCCATTTTTTGACCGTTCGTGCCATATTTGTTGAAATTCTCTTTATGGAATGTTACAATTGTATGATAGATAAGTAACGCATATCATTACTTGAAATTTCCCGGATAAGGAGAGACAAATGAAAAGAAAATTTTCAACCAGAATCATAACTTGCATAGCAACATCTGCCGTCCTTGCAGTCGGCACGTTGTCATTTACAGTAATCAGCGCAATTGCCGATGAAGCGGTGAGTTATTACGGACTGTCCGCAGACGGTACTGTTATAAGCGGAACGGTAACTGATTATACAAAGATAGCTTCAACTGATACTGCATGGGGCACTGCCGGTAAAGAAACGTGGTATGTGGCCGACGGTATCGTTAATATCATCACAACAACCTATGATTATGACAACAATAAAAATGTATATAATCCTGTAGAAATTAAAGGAAATGTAAATGTCATACTCAAGAACGATGCAGTGGTAAGTGTAGTGAACGGTATTGCCGGCACAGACGCAACAATAACTTTTTATAGTGAGAGTGAAAACGCAAGCGGTGTTATTGGCTTTATCGGAGCCACAGGCGATGATGGCGGGTGGGGTACTACGGATAGCGGTTCCGATGAGGCTAACGGAAAAAGCGGTGAGGACGGCAAAGTTGCGGTAAATGTTTCGTCGTTCACGGTTGCAGGCGGCACAGTAACTGTTATCGGCGGCAATGGTGGTAAAGGCGGCGATGCAGGTTATAACACTGACTACGATACAAATGAAAAGTATTACGGCATTGGGGGTAACGGCGGTAACGGCAGTGCGGCTATAACCGATAATACAAAGGTGTATCTTAATGGCGGCAGACTTAACGTTACAGCCGGCAGAGGCGGAAACCCCGGTACAAATACCAATGTACCGTCTGAACAGCAGGATAATTATAAAGGCAAGCCGGGAAATGACGGAACATCGGTAAGCGGAATATATGCAGTAAACGGTATTCTCAATGTCAATAAGCTCGATGATTCCGATGCCGCCGATACTTCTGGCGATTTTAAGCTCCTGTCTGCGAACGGTTACGAAAATGCAAAGCTCGATATAATCGGTCACGGAACGGCAAAGGTAACTGACGGCACTGTTATTGAAACCTACGGCGATATTTCCGTAGCAGGTACTCTGTCTGTCGATAACGGTACGATACTCACAAACGGCAGTATCACAAAAGCCGACAGTGCGGCACAGATAACAAAGACGAACGGCGGTGTTATCCGCAGGTTCACACCTGCTTACGGTGCCGGATATACACTGGATTATGCAAGCGGTAAGTGCATTGCGGAAACCGGCTATAAAATAAAGCTGTCGGACGGAAATGCTTTAACCGATGTTGCCGATGCCTACACAATAGTATCGGAATCAAACAGACTTAATATTGTCCGCATCGGTGACGGTGAAATAATAGATGACAGCGAGCCATGCACAAATGTAATGCCCTATTGCATAAAGGCAAATAATACGAATGAAACAACCGTAACGGACGGAAATGTCTTTGCTGTAGCAGGAGATTCTTCAAGGTTTACGTTTGCACTGAACGATCCCGATGAATACCGTTTCTCAGGCGTTACGGTAACAGATATTGACGGTAATGCGATACCTGACAATATGTACACGTTTGACAGCACGACAGGTGAGTTCATAGCACTTTCGGTTGATCGCAACCTTATCGTGACCGCAGACGCAAGTCTTAAAGATGTTGAAATATCTGTAACAGACAGTGAAAACAATCCTGTGTCAACTGTTGACATCGGTACAGATTTTGATAACGGCAACCCGACAAAGACAGTATCGCTCAAGGTGAAAGTCACAGAGGGCGGTTCTATAGCAAAGTACAGAGTAGTAAAGGAATCAGACCTTAATAAAGCAAGCGGTGTCATAACTGATACTTCTTCGTTCACAGTATCATACACTGCCGGCGATGAATGGGGTACTGCCGATGACGGTTCTTCAAAGCTTGCAAAGGGCGCAACGGCAACATTCACAGTTAAGCCCGACAGCAATTTAGCCGCAGGAACTTATACTGAAGATTTTATCGTTATAACAGACAGAACCGCTTATGCGGATGCGTCTGCAGGCACTCAGGATAAGGCTCTGGCACGTTTCACGCTGACTTATAAGGTTGAACACGAGAGTGACGGTAAACTGTATTATTCCGATCTTACCGGACACTATAATCTTTGTAAGAACTGTCAGATAAAAATCAATAAAGTAAATCATATATTTGATATAAAGACCGTAAATGAGAATACGCTTGCAGTTCCTGCAGATTGCGTAAATCCTGCCAAGTATTTCTATTCGTGCGAATGCGGAGCACACACAAATGACACAACGCTTGTATTTGAAAGCGGCGCTCCAAACGGTCACACATTCGGCGAGTGGGAAGAAAGTAAGTCGGCAAATTGCGAAGAAGGCGGTAAGGAAAAGCATATCTGCTCCGTCTGCAAGGCAGAAGAAGAACGTGACACAGCACCGCTAGGACACGATTGGAATGCCGAATACACAATAGATGTAAAGCCCACTTGTACACAGCCCGGTTCAAAGTCTATTCACTGCTCAAGATGTGATGCGACAAAGGATGTAACAGAGATCGAACCGACAGGACATTCATTCGGTGAGTGGACGGTATCAAAAGACTCTACCTGTGTTGCAGGCGGTCAGAAAACAAGAAAATGTGAGACCTGCGGATACACTGAATATGAAGATACCGATATAGATTCGGACGCTCACGAGTGGGAAGAGGATTACACGATAGACAAGGAACCTACCTGCACGGCAGCAGGCTCTAAATCAATCCATTGCTCACGCTGTGACGCAACAAAGGATTCAACGGTTATCCCCGTTACAGATCACACCTACGGCGAATGGGAGGTAGTAACACCTTCAACCTGTATTGAAAACGGCGTCAAGAAACACGCTTGTATCCATTGCGGTTTCGAACAGACCGAAATTATAGAGCCGGCGCACGAATGGGAGGATTCCCGTACTGTTGATATTTCACCGTCATGCACTGAGCAAGGCGAGGATTCTGTACATTGCAGAAATTGCGATGAAAGAAAAGATATAAAGGAAATTTCTCCGAAGGGACACGACTGGTCTGAGTGGAAAACTCTCGTTGAGCCGACAATCACATCTGAGGGTAAAGAGTACAGAGCCTGCAACGTTTGCGGCATAAAGGAGGAGAAAGCACTTCCTAAGCTCAGCGGCAAGAAGGAATGGAAACACGATGAGAAGAAGCACTGGCACGTTGATGACAATGGCAATATAATCGATCTTGATGACCACGAGTTCAAGTGGGTGGTAGATAAAGAACCTACCGCCACAGAGCCGGGTATAGGCCATTATGAGTGCATAGCTTGTGCGTTTGAAAAAGCTCCAGAAGAATTCGGAAAGAGAAACCCCGAAACAGGTGCATCGTCACTTGCCGCCTGGATTGCGGTAGCGGCTGTTGCCGGCGGAGCAGTTCCTGCAACGTATAAGGCAAGAAAAAGAAAGAATAAGTAAGTAAAAACATCGCAGAGCAGACGAAAGTCTGCTCTGTATTTTTGCACACAAAAATGCCCTGCAACGTTCTGAATACGTTGCAGGGCAGATTTTATGCGGTTTTAATGTTAAATTCTGAAGTAGTCAACGCCGCCCTTGAACAGAAGCTGTTCCTTGTTGCCGTCAACATTAACGCAGGTGTCAGAGCTTATACGCTCTGTATGACCCATCTTACCGAGTACACGGCCGTCAGGAGAAATGATACCCTCGATAGCGCACATCGAGCTGTTGGGATTGTATGCAAGATCCATTGTAGGCTCGCCGTTAAGGTCAACATACTGTGTAGCAATCTGACCGTTTTCGATAAGTTTTGCGATAACCTCGTCGCTTGCTACAAAACGTCCTTCACCGTGCGAAATCGGTATGTTGTAAACCTCGCCCACCTTGCAGTGCATAAGCCACGGTGACTTGTTGGTGCAAATCTTAGTAAGAGCAAGCTGTGACTGGTGTCTGCCTATGGTGTTATATGTAAGCGTGGGGCTTTCGCTTGACAGAGGAACTATCTTGCCGAAAGGCACAAGACCAAGCTTAATAAGAGCCTGGAAGCCGTTGCATATACCGATCATAAGGCCGTCACGGGCATAGAGCATATTCTCTACGGCATCCTTGATTTTAGGATTGCGGAAGAATGCGTTGATAAATTTAGCCGAGCCTTCGGGTTCGTCACCGCCTGAGAAACCGCCGGGAACAGCTATCATCTGGCTGTTTTCGATTCTCTTTGCAAATTCGTTTACGCTGTCTTCCATATTCTTTGCAGAAAGGTTTCTGATAACGAATATTTCAGCTTCACCGCCGTATCTGTTGAATGCGGCAGCCATATCGTATTCGCAGTTAGTACCGGGGAATACGGGGATAAGTACCTTAGGCTTTGCAATAGTGCCGGGAGCCTTGTTGATAAGTAAGTCGCAACCCTTGTCGTAAGCAACCGATACGGGTCTCGGCATTTCGGGGAGCGAATTCTTGAAGATAGGTTCAAGAACAGCGTCATATTTCTTTTCAAGATCTGCAATGTCAAGCTTGACATCGCCTGCTGTGATCGTGTAGTCGCTCACTGTTTCACCGATAAGCTCTGCGCACTCTATTGCGCTCTTAGCCTCGATGATGAATGCACCATAGTGCAGACCGAACAGCTTTTCATCGTCCATAGCTTTAAGCTTTGCACCGATTCTGTTACCGAGCGACATCTTGAAGATACCTTCTGCAATACCGCCGTGAGCCAAAGTCCATACTGACAGGGCAGTGCCGTCGGCAATTGCCTTTTCTACTGTAGCAAATACCTT
>OLRZ01002374.1_pt1 | contig 10867 bp, 9 predicted proteins | sample 1671931 | NCBI WGS metagenome assembly OLRZ01 (sample SAMEA3136627, study PRJEB25190) | human gut metagenome | reverse complement strand
ACCGTTTACCTGAGCACGTACCCCCCAAGTCGGAGTAATCAGCTTACCAACTGACACGCTGAAATGCGGAGCAATCTTATTGAAACCGTCATTGTTGATGGCGTGGATACCACCACCTACACTGACAAAAATATTATCGCTCCATTTCGGAGTGTAGTAGTTCGTTTTTTCCTGTGCATTCAGATTTGCTGCACAAGCGCCTGCCAATAGTAAGGAGGCTATCATTAATTTACTTTTCATTTTCTCTTGAGTTTAAGATAAATAACAACTAAAACTTCTATTAATCAAGTTTACCAACACCACCACCGGCATTGCCTTCACCATGACCATGACCATGACCGTGGCTATGACCGTGACCAGGAATATCTTGATTTTCAAGAACAAACAGTGTAGAAGTTGTATAATCATCTACTTCAATAGAAGCTAAAGGCTCTGTTTCAGCTTTTGTTACAGCCTTCTTCACTACTTTATATTCAGTTGTTACAACAGTATAAGTAATAGATGCAGTTGTTCTAGAGTTAGCATAAACTTTATACTTATTCTCCGGTGTTGTTACTGTCGTTTCCTCATATGTATTCTCAAGCGTGTTAAAGAAAGATTCAATAGCTGCGCGTTCAATAAGATCAGTTGTATTGATTTTCTTTGCACCTACTTTTGCACCTTCTTTTACTACATAAGGGAATGATGGAATGTCAAACCAATAAAGCTCGTAGTTATCCCAAGTCTTAACTTTAGGATCCGTTACTGGTTCAAGTTTTGTAGATTCTGCTACAATCTTAGTCTCAGCATCTTCTTCCTGAAGAATGATAGTCGGAGTCAGAGTAGCAAATTGCCCAGCTTGCAAAGCAGGAACCTTAACTGTAACAGTTGCACTCAAACCATTATAAGAAGCTGTAACATCAACACTCTTAGCAGCCAGAGTAGGATTACCAGTAAATGTCAACTCTGCAGGTGCGATAGTGGCTTGGCCAGTTACATCTGTAGTAACACCATCCTCTATAGCAAGCACAATCGGACTAATAACAGCTTGTGCATTAGTAGGAGTTACATTAACGTTGAACTCTTCCTTCTCACAAGAAGTTAAAGTTGTAGCTAAAGCTACTACGGCTAACGCAAATACTGCACTTATGCCGTTTAAGAATTTAATCTTTTTCATCTCAATTAATTAATTAAAAATTTAACAATTCTGACTTAATAAAATATGGGTTAAAACTATTTTCTTCCATTATATTGTCACTAACTTCCGCTTTATACTGTCTATAATAGTACCTTTCATTACCTGCATTATAAACAATGCCCATATTAGCAGAGGTATTCACACGAGGTATATATCCTTTCCTTTTATATTTATAAGGAGGTAATGCCACTTGAAATCGGAAGCCTCCATTCATCTTTGCATGTTCTGCTTTCATTGCATAGAAACCAATCGAACAATAGCGAAAATGGCGAATCATTTCAAATTTAACACCTTTCTCCTTCAATAAATACTGTTCTGCTTTCAGATTAAACTGAGTGTTAAATTGCGGCCAATAAAAGCTACCGCCCAAAGACCAAGTAACAAGTGCTGTCGAAGGATCATATACATAGCGAAATCCGCTCCAATATCCCATTCCTGTATACCCAATCCGAGCCATTAAGGAAAAGCGTTCATCCTTAAAAGGGCGATAAAATTCGGCGTCCACTCCATATTGGTCAGCACTAAAACATCCCACAGTCACTTTACCAAACACATTATACGGTAATCTAAAACGCTGTGAAATTGTAATATGTCCTGGATGAACTTTATCTTCAAACCTTCCATACCCATCATTATAAACCGGTATTTTCAACTGTGCCGTTAATTTCATACCTTTCCATAACGAAACTTCTATCGCAGGACTCAAATCAAACAAGACCTGGTAAATCTGTGTAATCACCAGATTCTTGAAAGCTAATTGAGGATATACCAATACATCAATCTTGAACAAAGAACTATTTTTCAACTTTATTTTCCGTGCATTTTTCCAAGTATCACCCAATTCATAGCTTACATTCCAGTCATCACGTTCTGCTTGGAGCACCGAATCCCCCTTTATGGGATGATAATAAAGAGAAATCTGAGGTACATTATTGTCCAGAACTATTATCCGGCATGACTTTTCTTCCGGTAAACCCATCTTTTGAATAACATCCACCGCTTTGCCTATGCCTACGCCTTGCAAACGATATGCAGAGTTCTGCAGAACATACACACGTTCATTGCCATCTTCTGTCCATCCAACATTTTCAAATCCCATTTCCACTAAAGCATCTACAGTACTTTCCCCCGTTTGGCAAATCCCTTTTAAAGGGAGCAAACAGTATAAAAAGAACGCTGCACACAGTGCTATTGTTTTAGTATTTAGGCACTTTCTTATGTTAGAGTTTTTATACCTCATCTTTTTCAACCATTTTTTGTGTTCGTATAACACAAAATATGCTGCAAAAATAGACACATTTTTAATAATACCAAAGATTTTATATGAAAAAATGAAATAATGTTGTTTTTTCTTCAAAAGCCCCCAACAAATACTCAGAATGTTTATATGAAATATATTAGCTATCTTAAAATCCTTAATATAGCTGTGCATAATTACTATACAGAATGTTGTTTTTTGTGCCAAATAGTCATTTTTCAGATGTTTTTGCTAATTCACTTTTCTCTGAAAAAGGATAAATAGAAGAAATATCTGCAAGAATTAAAGAGAATGACAAATTGCACTTCGCATTTAACCAACCCCTATGATATATTAGGAATTAAATCAATAGCTTTCTTTTTACTTTCATCTACAAGCTTTGCATAAATTTGTGTTGTTTGTATATTGGTATGTCCCAATAGTTTGGAGACCGTATATAAATCTACTCCCAGTGTCAGCATCATTGTTGCATGTGTGTGGCGCGCTGTATGAAATGTTACATGCTTTGATATCCCAGCTTGTTCAACCCATTTGTGTAAAATTACATTACTTCTCCCCAGTGAGACCAATCCGGCAAACACCTTTTCCGTTTCTGGTGCATTTCCTCTGTCTGGCAGATGTTTTATGGCTTCCGAACAGAGTGGAAGCGATATGGCTTCTTTCGTCTTCTTCTGAATAATACTCAATAGTGCATTGCCATTTTCATCATAGCGTATATCTTCCCATCTCAATGCAATAATATCACAATGCCTCAATCCACAAAAACAGCTGAATAAAAATGCTTTCCTTAATAAGGTATTATAAAAAGGAGTATGAACCAATCTGGTCAATTCCTTTATAGTAAGATAATCCCTTTCTGTTCGATTACGTTTTGGTTTGTCCTCGTTCTTTATCTTATTCATCGGATTAACAGTTATATAATCTTCAGAGACGGCCCTATTCAAGCAGTAGCGCAGCGTTTTCAAATAATAGAATTGGGTGTTAACATGCAATGTCTTTTCCTTCTTACAATGTTCTTGTTTTGTTTTCTTCAAGTAATCTATAAAACCCAACAAATAAGTCTTGTCCACCTTCCTTAGCAATATTCCATTCGGAGTATATCTTTCCAAATGGCATACAACGGCATGTATGGCACTTTTCCGTACTCTATTGTTCACACTTTGTTCTGCTATTAATTTCATATAGCCAGTCAGCTTCATATTGGACAATCTGTTATGATTAAATCCGTAAGTTTGATTATATATTTCCAAAATCTTCTGAGCCTTTATCGCATTTGCCAAATTTAGCGTCTCGACATTTCTTTTTTTATCAGCTTGATTATGTTCAGGGATAATATACAACTTTAAGAATTCGTATTGCCGCCTTCCATTCATATAAATATCCAGATATATGGATTGGCATCCATTAACCAATTTTTTTGTTCTCACCTTTATTGGCTCTTTTAAATTCAATTGCTTTTTCATATTCTTTAAATAAAAACATACAGTTTATTATTAGTAGTAACAAAGCAGTAACAAAAATCAATCCTACAAATTGCTTTCATGTTCTATCACTCTTGTCTTTTTTTATAATTACCTTATTAACTATCAAATATTTACAGTATAGGGCACAGCGTTACTGAAAGAACAAATATAATAATAAGCCAGTAACAATTAAACTATCAAGAGTGTGGCTATTGCTATGGCGGCGGAAACTTTCTCTGGAAATTTATTTTCCATCACTTTGCTTCCACACTTCCACCCACCTTCTGCATTCCCCTATCCATCGGCATTTGCCCTGCGGTGGAAGCAAGCCGAAAAGGTGGAAGCAAATTTTGCTTCCACCTGCCTGAAACGCCGAGGTTTTGCAGTAACCACCTGTTTACTAGCATAATATTACGTAAGAGCTACATAAATCAATCAGTTCGTTTTTCCTGCATTTTCGAGCTTGCTCTTCTACGAAATCGGTGGATATCGAGTTGGGCGGTAGGACGCATCATTCCGCAGGGACTATGAAAGGTACCGGTAGAGTGAGCCATTCAAGCGGATGATTTCTAACTCATGGCTATGAATAATGCCGTCTAATGTCCTTTAAGTTGTTGTACAATACATTTGCGCCCTATCCACAATAGATGCAGGCTACGTACTTCATCCGAAAAGTCTTGGGGTTAGTGACGCCTAACAGTCATGAACAACCCTGCTTACGGCCATAAAGCAATCGCTTGACGACCATTAGCAGAGTTGTTCATGGCCGTTAGGCATCATTAATCCCCTATGCAACAGCAGACAAACAAAGAGAGAGAAGCCAAGGATTGTCTGTGTTTTAGATAGAAAGCCCATTTATTAGCAGGTGTACCGGAAGAAAAGTCATGCCGCATAATAGTTCTGGATAATAATGTACCCCAGATTTCTCTTTATTATCATCCCATAAAGGGAGATTCGGTGCTCCAAGCAGAACGTGATGACTGGAATGTAAGCTATGAATTGGGTGATACTTGGAAAAATGCACGAAAAATAAAGTTGAAAAATAGTTCTTTGTTCAAGATTGATATATTGGTGTATCCGGAATTCTCTTTCAAGAACGTGATTATTACGCAGATTTATCAAATTCTATTTGATTTGAGCCCTGCAATAGAAATTTCGTTATGGAAGGGGATGAAAGCCACAGCACAAGTGAAGATACCGGTTTATAATGATGGATATGGAGCTCGGGAAGGAAAGGTTCATCCGGGTTTCCTAACTCTTTCACAACGTTTCAGGTTGCCTTATAATGTTTTTGGTAAATTCTCTGTAGGCTATTTTAGTGGTAACCGATATGGTGCTGATGTAGATTTCTTTCGCCCCTTTAAAGATGAACGTTTTTCTTTGTTGGCAAGAATAGGATATACGGGAGCTGGACGTTGGGACGGATTTAGGTTCCAATATGATCCTTCATTATGGCGTATGACGTGGTCTTTGGGTGGAAATTTCTATTGGCCACGATTTAATACACTGTTCACACTGAAGGCTGAACAGTATTTGTTGAAGGAAAAGGGGGTTCGGTTTGAAATGATCCGTCATTTCCGCTATTGTTCGATAGGCTTTTATGCGATGAAGGCGGAGCATGCCAAAGCAAATGGAGGATTTCGGTTTCAAGTGGCATTGCCTCCATACAAATATAAAAGAAGGGGGCATATCCCACGTGTGAATACTTCTACTAACATGGGCATTGCTTATAATGCGGGTAATGAAAGGTATTATTATAAGGACTATAAGGCAGAAGCAAGTGATAATATAATGGAAAGAAATAGTTTTAACCCATATTTTATTAAGTCAGAATTGTTAAATTTTTAATTAATTAATTGAGATGAAAAAGAAAATTTTTTTAAGTGGCGTAAATGCTAAATTAGCATTGGCGGCAGTGGCTTTGACAAGTGTGATGTTCACAAGCTGCGAAAAAGAAGAATTCAATGTTGCGCCTGTAGAATTGGACCCTGCAAGTGCTACTGTTGCTATTACTGTATATGATTTATCAGATGGTTCTATCATAAATGGTGCAAGCATTACAGAAAATGGTGCTGCTATTACTAGCAATCCTTTCGTAATTGAAGCTGGTTCAGATGGAAAGATTGCTGCTGCAACAAGAACTTTTGCAGCTACAAAAGACGAGTATCTGTCTGGAGAAGGCCAAGCTACTGTTCCTGCTTTGAATAAAGGACAATTTGCTTTGATTCCGGTAAGTATTTTCTTGCAACAAGAACTGAATGCTGCTGAAGATGTTGTTGTTGATCAGGATGAGGAAACTATTACCCCTAGTGAAGTTGGAGGAGAACAAAAAGGTGGTGAAAATACAAGTAGTAAAGAAAAAGAAATGGATCTGCCATATACAGCAAAAGTTGGACAAGAAGTTACTAATATTGCTGCTGTAAATGCATCGATTGATGCTATGCCTATAACTAGAGGATTGTCTGATGATGAAGTAAAAAAGGTGTTGAAAGCATTGGTTAAATCATATAGCCCGGGTATCACAGATGTAACTTATACTAAGAAAGTAACAGTTCCTGCTTATACTATTGTAACTTTGAAGACTACTACAGAATACGAAACTTCTGATAATACAATCTCTACAGTGGTGGATGGCAAACTGTACACTATTCCTAATGTAAAGATTAAGAAGGTAGTTAAGACTGTTGTAGATCCAGTCTTTACTTCAACTGAACATGGTCATGGTCACGGTCATGGCAATGGTAACAATGCCGGTGGTGGTGACGGTGCTGCTGAATAATAATAGTTTTAGTTATTATTTTAATTTTAAACTAAAGGAATAATGAAAAGTAAATTAGTAATAGCCTCCTTATTATTAGCAGGCGCTTGTGCAGCAAATCTGAATGCACAAGAAAAAACGAACTACTACACTCCGAAATGGAGCGATAATATTTTCGTGAGTGTAGGTGGTGGTGTCCACGCTATCAACAATGATGGTTTCAATAAATTGGCTCCGCATTTCAGCGTATCAGTTGGTAAGTTGATTACTCCGACATGGGGTGTACGTGCCCAGTTCAATGGCGTTACTCAGCACTTGTGTCTGGATAACTCATATTGGGAACACAATAAGACGTACTTTGGTGGTAACATTGATGCAATGATCAATCTTTCTACATTGTTTGCCGGTGCTAATCCTAACCGTTTCTTCGAAGTTTACGGTTTCTTGGGACCTCAAATTTCTGTAGCAAAATCTCAAAATGTGGATGTTACAATTAGTGCTGACGGTACTTCGCAGTCTATGGCTCCTGCCGGTGAAGCTGAAATGCGTGCACGTATCGGCGCTTCTGCCGGTTTGGGCTTGAAGTTCAATATCAACACTAAGTGGGCCATTGACGTAGAAGCTCGCGGTGCCATCGCTCCGTCCATTTTCGGTAACATCAGCAGCCATCGCAAGGCTGAAGGTACAGGTATGCTGACCGCAGGTGTTAGCTACATCTTCGGCGGTAAGAAGTTTATTCCGGTTTCTAAGATTGACGAAGACGCAGTCAATGCGGAAATCAACAGATATAGAAGTGAACTGGCTCAGGCTCAGGCTGACCTGGCTAACTGCAAGAATGCACTGGCCAACGCTAAACCTGAAGTTAAGGAAGTGACCAAGGAAGTTGAAGTTGCCGGTCCGCGTGCCATCTTCTTCAAGATTGGCAGCGCCCGTCTGGACGACTATGGCAAGGTTAACATCGAACTGGCTGCCAAGATTCTGAAGGCTAATCCGGACAAGAAGTACAAAGTTGCAGGTTATGCAGACAAGGCTACCGGTAGCGCTTCTTGGAACCAGAAGCTGTCCGAAAAGCGTGCCCAGGTTGTTTACGACGCTTTGATTGCTCAGGGTGTTGACAAGGACCAGCTTGAACTCGTAGGATTCGGTGGTACTGAAAACATGTTCGGTAAGAACTTCCTGAACCGCGTAGTTATCCTGGAATAATACACTCCAAGTGACAAATAGACTCTAAAAATGAAGGCGTCTGGGACTCAGACGCCTTTTTTTGGTACTATGTCCGATGTATGTTATAAAGCAACCCATTTTTTATCAGCGACTGAATTTATATGTGATGATGAAGTTTAAGCTATTCTTTATCGTTCTGTTTTGCAGCCTTTCCCTTTCAGCCTTTTCCCAGTTGACGTATGGTACGACCGGGCTGTTGCATGCACCCTCTGCGGAGATGCAGCGTGACAAGACTTTCATGGTCGGCGGCAACTTCCTGAACAAGGAGCTCACACCGCCCACCTGGTACTATCATACCTACAACTACTTCCTGAACGTCACCATCTTCCCCTTTCTGGAAGTGGCCTACACGTGTACGCTCTTCAAGGCGGAGGCGTTGGGATTGAAGCCATACGGGTACAGCGGATTCACGAACCAGGACCGCTACTTTTCCGCCCGTCTGCGTGTGTTGAAGGAGGGGCAGTTCTGGAAATACATGCCGGCTGTCGTGCTGGGGACGTCCGACCCGTTCACTTCTTCCGGCGGCGGCCAGGTAGGCACCACGGAAGGTAACGGCTATTACAGCCGTTTCTATATTGCCGCCTCCAAGCATATACCCGTTGTGGGTAAGGAGGAGATCGGTGTCCATCTTTCCTACCTTTACAACAACCGCAAGGAGTACAAACTGAATGGCTTTGCACTGGGTGTCACCTACAATCCCTCCTTCCATCCGCAGTTGAGGGTGATAGCGGAGTACGACTCCAAGGACTTTGCTTTGGGAGCCACTTATCTGCTGTTCAAGCATCTGCATGTGCAGGTCGAAATGCAGAGGATGAAATATTTCACGGGAGGGCTGACATACAAAATTCATTTGAAATAAGAAGTAAGTCAAAGTCTCGTTGACTCCATAAAAAAAGCAGCTAAAGTATGACATCAACTTTAACTGCTTTTATTCTAATAGACCAATTTTACATTGTCAATCCATAGCGAATTGCCAGGAGAACCTATATAAGCACCACCATGACTAGAGGTGAATTGCAACAGCAAATGAGTGGGCACATCGTCCTTCGTCCCCCAGGCAACCTCCTTAATAGGTACGCTCTCTCCTTTACTATTAACTGCATAGCGTTCTTCAACCTGAAGACGCATCATGTGGGCCTTGTACGCAGGGTCACCGGTAATATCACCGTACATGATGGAATAAGTGGCATTATTATGCCAATCGGTAGTAGTATAATATCGTACGACCATCGTTCCTACACGCTTGGCATAGATCCCCTTCTCATCTTCCCAACGCTTTTGCAGAAACAGATTCACTTCCGGGAAGTCCTTTCCTTCCACATCTGTGATACGGCTAAAGCCCGTTGCACGGATACGCTTCTCGCGGTCGGACATCTTTACTTTATAATCAAACTGTATGGCGATAGGTTTCTTTGTAAACGGTATGCCGGAATTCAGCATTTTCTGCGGATTCTTGGTCCCCTTGATAGGTTCGTGCACCTCACCCAGAAACATGGAGCCGGCAGCCAGTATCACCGCCAGCACCAGCAGCACGATCAAAATTCCCTTTTTCTTCATTTTGCGTTACCTCCTTCGGTTCCCGCCAGGGATTCCAGCGGCAGGAGCATCTGGACATCGCCGCCCTGACCGCCGGTGTTGATGTAGAGCTTCACACCGGGCAGCACCTGAGAAATGGCCTCGTAATACATTCTCGTGCGGGTAATGGCGGGGGTCTGGGCATACTCGGAATACATGGCCTCAAACAGGGCCACCTTCTCAATGGCTTCGTTGATGCGCTTCTGTTTCAGGTATTCCGCGTTCTGGATCAGTTGGTCGGCCTGAGCCTGAGCCTGCGGCAGCTGGGCGTTCTGGTAGGCTTTGGCATCGTTGATGACCGTCTCCGCCTGCTGCTTGGCGGTCTCCACGGCCTTGAAGGCTTCTATGACCTCCTGGGTGGGCGGCTCGGCGTCCTGAATCTTTACGTCCACCAGCGTCAGGCCGATGTCATATTCCTTCAGGATCTCCGTGACCAGCTCCTTGACCTGCATCTGGATGCTCTCCTTGCCGTCGGTAAGAACGGCGTCCACGCTGGAGGAACCCACCACGTTGCGGATCTGGCTCTGGATCAGGTTGCGCAGGATCAGTTCCGGCTCATTGGAGGAATACAGGTACTGCACCGGGTCAGAAATTTTGTACTCCACGAAAAAGTCCACGTTGACGATGTTGTAGTCGCCAGTGATCATGGTGCTTTCGCTGTCGTTGACCTCGTAGCTGTTTCCGCTGCTGGAATAGCCCAGCTCGATCTTCTGATAGACATTCACGTCCACCTTCTCCACCTTCTGGATACCCAGAGGGAGCTTGAAGTGGACGCCCGCCTCGGTGACGTCCGTGACCTTGCCGAAAGTCGTGACCACCGCCTGCTGCTTATCGTCCACGGTATAGAAGCAGGTGAGCGCGACAGCCAGCACCAGCAGCGCCGCTATAACGGCAATCACGGTGCGTCCGGCTCGCTTAAAGTCCGGCTTTTTCTTTGGCCTTGTATTCTGGCCGCCCGGCCAGCTGTAGGTTCCGTTTTCATCCATTGCTTTATTCTCCTTTTAAATTGATAGTTCCGACAGCATCTGCTCCGCCTGAGCTTTCAACCGGCCGGCCAGCCATGCGGTGAGCATTACCTTCAGCACCTTTTCCAGCTTCTCCCCCGCGCCGGGGATCGGCTCGCGGTAGCTGGCCGTCACCTCTTTCAGGGCAACGTCCCAGACATCCTTGTTCCCCAAGTCCTGCGCCCGGGCTGCCAGACGGACGAAGTAGAAATACAGAAGGGTGTCGTCGATCAGATCGTCGCTTTCGTCGGTCAGGTCGCCGTTGATGTAGGAGATCAGCTGGCAGCTCTGCTCCAGCGTCAGTGCACCCTTGAGCAAATTGATGTTCAGGATGCGGCAGACCTGCTCCATATCGTAGCGCTTTCCCCGGGGCGGCTGAAGAAAGCCCCGCTTGACCCAGTTCTGAAC
>OLRZ01002367.1_pt1 | contig 10880 bp, 9 predicted proteins | sample 1671931 | NCBI WGS metagenome assembly OLRZ01 (sample SAMEA3136627, study PRJEB25190) | human gut metagenome | reverse complement strand
GCGAAGGAAAGCATATCCAAGATCTGGTGCATATCCGTGGAAGGTCTCTGCGTGTCCCATCTCATCCACTGCTCCGTGCAGCTTTTCAATGATCGCCGGTGCGATCGGCTGGGTTACGTCGCCGATTCCAAGACGGATGATTTTCGCGTCCGGATTTGCCTCGGTGTAAGCTGCAACTTTTTTTGCAATGGTGGAAAACAGATAGCTTTCGGAAAGGTTCTTGTAGTTTTCATTGATCTTCAATTCGTATTTCCCCCTGCCTCTTGATCTGGAAAGAGCCGCCCGCCGGGCGGCCCGCCTAAGGGTATTATAACACGACACCGCGCCTGCGGCTACAACAAAAGCGCGCCTGCCGCGGTAAGCGCGTTTATTTGTCCTCGTCCTGGTAACGCAGCGCGTCCGCCACAAAGGCGCGGAACAGCGGATGGGCGCGGTTGGGACGGCTTTTGAACTCGGGATGGTACTGCACGCCTACATAAAACCGTTTGCCCGGCACCTCCACAGCCTCCACCAGCCGGCCGTCCGGCGAGGTGCCCGCCAGCACGAGGCCTGCTTCGCGCAGCGCGGTGCGGTACTCATTGTTGAACTCATAGCGGTGGCGGTGCCGCTCGCTGACCTCCTCTGCACCGTAAGCCTGCGCCATTCGCGTGCCCGGCATGATAACACAGGGGTAACGCCCCAGGCGCATGGTGCCGCCTTTTTCGTCCAGAGCCTTCTGGTCGGGCATAAGGTCGATAACGTTCTGCTCGCCTTCGTGGAATTCGCTTGAATTTGCGTCTGTAAGACCTGCCACATGACGTGCAAATTCGATTGTAGCCATGTGCATACCAAGACAAAGACCGAGATAGGGCTTCTTATGCTCTCTTGCGTAGCGGACAGCCTCAATCTTGCCCTCGATGCCTCTGTCACCGAAGCCGCCGGGAACGAGAATGCCGTCGCAATCATGCAGAAGCTCGTCTGCCGTTTCAGGAGTAACCTCTTCTGAATTGATGAGTTTTATTTCAACGTGTGATTCGTTCTCGAAGCCTGCGTGACGCAGGGATTCCATAACGGAAATATAAGCGTCGGGGAGTGCAACGTACTTGCCTACAAGACCGATTACGGTATTCTTTGTGGCGTTGTACTGACGCTGAACCATATCCTCCCATTCCTTGAGATCGGGAACACGGGGATCAAGTCCGAGATGATCGCATACTACCTTTGCAAGACCTTCCTTTTCAAGCATAAGAGGTACTTCATAAAGAGAAGGAGCGGTAAGGTTCTGGATAACGTCCTGCTTGCGAACGTTACAGAAGCTGGCGATCTTATCTCTCATATCCTGAGGAATCTCCATCTCGCTTCTGCAAACGAGAATGTCGGGCTGAATGCCGAGTGAGAGAAGCTCCTTTACACTGTGCTGTGTGGGCTTTGTCTTCATCTCGTTGCTGCCTGTGATGAAGGGGAGGAGAGTAACGTGGATATAAACAACGTTTTCTCTGCCTACATCCGAAACTACCTGACGGATAGCCTCAAGGAAGGGAGTGCTTTCAATATCTCCGACCGTACCGCCGATTTCGGTTATAACAACATCTGCGGTGGTTTCGGCTGAGTTTGCAACTCTGTATATTCTTGATTTGATTTCGTTTGTTATGTGAGGGATTACCTGAACCGTGCCGCCGAGATAATCTCCACGACGTTCCTTATTAAGAACTGTCCAGTAGATCTTACCTGTTGTTACATTGCTGTACTTTGAAAGGTTTTCGTCTATGAAACGTTCATAGTGACCGAGGTCGAGGTCGGTTTCGGCACCGTCGTCTGTTACGAAAACTTCACCGTGCTGATAAGGACTCATCGTACCGGGGTCAACGTTTATATAGGGGTCGAACTTCTGGATAGTTACCTTGTAACCTCTCATCTTGAGCAGTCTTCCGAGTGAAGCCGCCGTGATACCTTTTCCGAGTCCCGACACAACGCCGCCGGTGACGAATACATACTTTGTAGCCATTATTTTGTTCCTTCCCTTGAGCTTTTCCTGCCCGTCGTATTGATTTTATATGTCAATTTGAAAAATAAACACTACTCACTATTATACTAAATCCGTTCGGCTTTTTCAAGTGCTTTTCGATTATTTAAAGTTGCTTTACGGTGTACAAAATAAACAAATAACCTTTTTGGTATTTGTGCATATCGTTTAATTTTGAAAAAGTGTAGAAAATTTATGTGAAAAATGCTAAAATTAAAATAAGCATCTCTATAGTGTTTTTTAAATTTTGTACATATAAAGCCAGCAAAATCCTTGATTTTCTATAAACGGAAAAAGATGCAAAAATCCCTTTGTTCAAAGGAAAGGAAAGTAAAAATGAAAAAGACTGTTTTGCGTGCCGCCGCAATAGCTGTAGTGCTTGCTATGGCAGGCTCTGCTTCCGGATGCTATTTTTTCCCGGAGGAAGAAAAGCTGCTCGATCCGCCTGTGCTTAAGGTGGATGATGTTACATATTCTACCTATAAGGCGGTAAAGAAGACTATAATAAACAAGGCGAGTGCGACCGGCTACTGCGTATCCGAGCTTCAGCAGGACTGTTCGTTTACAGAGCGTGACGGAACTCTTAAAACGATATATGTCAGAGCAGGAGATACGGTAAAGAAGGGCGACCTTATTGCCGAATACAACACGGGAGATCTTGAATACGAGATACGCACTCAGGAACTTAAGGTTCAGCAGGCGCAGAATACATACGGCTCAAGCGGTGCGGAGAATGACCGTTTACAGCTTGAGATCGAGAAGAATACACTGGCACAGCTTCAGAACGAGTACGATACCTCCAAGCTGTATGCGCCGTGTGACGGACTTGTCAGCTTTGCGGAGCGTATGAACGCCGGCTCGAAGGTGCAGGCGTACAAGGTCATCGCCACAATAATAGATCCCGATAAGATATATGTAAAGGCGGCCGTCAACGATGATAAAAAATTTAAAAAAGGTCAGGAAGTTACAATAACTATCGACGAGCAGGATTACAAGGGTACTATAGTAAAAACGCCCGTTGAGGCTAAGGAACAGGGCGATGAGGATACAAGCTCGATATACGCCGAGTTCAAGGGAAGTCTGCCCGGCTTCAGCAAGGTGGGAACGGTTGCGGATATAAGCTATATCAAGGAACAGGCGGAAAATGCAATCGTAATACCGAAGTATCTTGTAAAGACGCTGTCGGGCAAGAACTACGTACAGGTCTATAAAGACGGAGTCAAGAAGGAAACAGATGTCGAAACAGGCATAAGCAATGCTACGGAGATCCAGATAGTATCGGGACTTTCCGAGGGTGACGAGGTTGTTGTCAAGTAAGACGGCAAACTGAACAGGCTTTACTTTCGGAAGGAATAATACAAGATGTTTACTTTATTATGGCGCAAAATGCGCAACACAAAATGGATGGTGCTGTGTCTTTTCATCGGCTTCCTGCTTGCCGCAGGTATGATGAGCACTATTCCGATATATATGGACGCATCCTTACAGCGTATGCTGATAAAGGATATGGAGCAGTACCAGATTGACAACAACAAATATCCCGGTCTGTATTCCGTTACAAAGACGCTTCAGATAACGACAGATACGAATACTCAGCAGGCAACGATAGACGATGTTGTATCAAAGTCGGATTCAAGGATAAATGCTATAGGGATCGCCTCGGAGAACACCAAGACAACGCTTATTGACGATTGCCTTTATATCGTAAACGGCGAGCGTAACGGTTCGGAGCTGTCTACAAGGCTGAAGCTTATAGGAATGACCGACAGCCTTGACCATATGAAGCTCGTCAGAGGCGAGCTGCCCTCAAAGACCTCTGTTGACGGCGTATACGAGGGACTTGCTTCAGAGGACGCACTAAAAACGCTCGGCATAAATATGGGCAATACATATAAGATAGTTTCGCTTGCGGCAGGTGTTGAGCCGTACTATGTGAAAATCACCGGCGTATATGAGCAGAAGACCGACAATGACAGCTACTGGGCAGAAACGCTCGACAGCTATCTCAATGCCATATTTGTTGATTACGATATGGTAAGAAACGACCTTATGCCCGCAGGCAGATTCAATGCGATAAACATTGCAAGAAGATATTCGCTCGATTATCATACTCTCGATATGAACAGAATATCCGCTGTTACTGCGGAGCTTGAAAAGGACGATGCGTTCTATAAAGAGGCAGGATATGCACACGAATTCAACGTTGCTGATATAATCGGCAACTATACCGAGCGTGCGGAAAAGCTTACCCGTATACTGTGGATACTCCAGATACCCGCAATGGTAATGCTTGCATTCTATCTGTTCATGGTATCTCAGCTCAATGTTGACAGAGAGCGCAACGAGATTGCCGTATTCAAGAGCCGTGGCGCAAGTTCGTGGCAGATATTCGGTATGTATGCCGCAGAGTCGGGCATACTCGGTATTGTGACGCTTGTGGTCGCACCGTTCATCGGACTTGTGCTGTGTCAGTTCCTCGGAGTATCAAACGGATTTTTAGAGTTCGTAAACCGCACGGGAATTGCCGCAAAGATAACCGGAATAAGTATTATTTACGCACTGCTTGCGGTAGTGGTATTCTTCCTCACCACAATGATACCGATTATCCCTGCGTCAAAGCTGACTATCGTACAGTATAAGCAGAGCAGGACAAAGGTCGTAAAGATGTCGCTGTGGGAAAAGTGCGGTGTCGATATTGTACTTCTTGCGGTGTCATTCGGCTTCCTTTACTTCTACACAACCAATATCACAAATTCTATAGCTGAGGGTACTTTTGAAGCGACAGGCGAGCTTGACCCGCTTCTGTTCATATTCTCAACGCTTATGATACTGGGCTTCGGTCTGCTGTTTATCCGTATCTATCCGTATCTTTTAAGGATTGTGTATTATGTACTGCGTCCGTTCTGGACACCCTCACAGTATATGGCTATAACTACCGTTTGTCGTTCACAGGGCGGAACGTTTCCTTATGCTGTTCCTTGTAATGACCTTCTCATTCGGTCTGTTCTCCGCAAATACAGCGAGAGCCATAAACAACAATATAAGTGACAGGATTTATTATGAGAACGGCGCAGATGTCGTAATGACGGAATACTCGCTTTCGACCTCGGAGGAGGGCGGCTCAAGCACCTATGTAGAAACCGACTTTTCACGTTATGAGGCGCTTGACGGCGTGGAGATCGCCACAAGAGTTCTTGTAAACGATAATGTAAAGCTGAGAATTGCAAACAAGAATGTTGCGGATCTTACTCTTATGGCAATAGAGCCTGATAAATTCGCACAGACGGCGTGGTTCAGAAACGATCTTCTGCCTATCCACTGGTGGAACTACTGCAACGCTCTTGTAGAGAGCCGTTCCGGTGTTATAATCTCAAGAGGACTTGCGGAAAAGTCGAATGTTTCGCAGGGCGATGTAATCTCGCTCAAGTGGGGCGGAAACGACAGCCTTGATACCACTGTTATGGCTATAGTTGACTACTGGCCCGGACTTAACCCCAACGAGTGCGACTTTGCGGTAATGAATTATAATTATGTAAGAGCGAGAACAGAGCTTGAGCCTTATCAGATATGGCTGAAGATGAAAGACGGTGCAACAAGCGAGGCTCTTTACAAGAGTATAGAGGAGTCTATGCTGCCGCTCGAAAGCGTGAAGGACAGTTCACAGATGCTGATAAGCGAAAAGACGGATCCTTCACTGCAGGGTATGAACGGTGCGCTGACGCTCGGATTTATAATTATAATGGTAATGACTATAATCGGCTTCCTTATCTACTGGATACTGTCCATAAAGGGCAGGACGCTGCAGTTCGGTATTTTAAGGGCTATGGGTGTGTCATTCGGTGAGATAATAGGAATACTGGGATATGAACAGCTTCTGGTATCGGGTGTTTCAATAATCTGCGCATTTATCATAGGCGGAGTTACAAGCGACCTGTTTGTACCGCTGTTCCAGTATATGTATAATGTAAACGAGCAGATACCGCCGTACAGAGTAGCGGCAATGCAGGCAGACTACATTAAGATGTATATACTTATTGCGATAATGCTTCTCGGAGGATTTGCGATACTCGGTGCTATTATCAGAAAGATAAATATCAACAAGGCACTGAAGCTCGGCGAGGATTAATGCCGGTATAAAGGAGGAGTGTTTTTGGAGCTTGCTCTGGGAATATTCAAGAAAACACGTTTTTTGTTTGCGCTGATCGCCGCAGGAGCGGGAGGTGTAGCAATAGCTACAAATAATAATACGGCTTATGTTATCTGCATAATCTTCATTGCGCTGACCATCGCTTCGGACGCAACCGTAATGGTGCTGAGCAGAAAGCTGAATATCCCTATAAAGTACCGTGAGAATTATTTCAGATTCGGCAAGAACAAAAAGGATAAGAAATAATGCAGAAGATACTGGGATATATAAGAAAAGCAGTACAGGATTTCGACCTTATACAAAAGGGCGACAGGATAGCGGTGGGAGTATCCGGCGGCAAGGACAGCCTTGTTCTGCTCGCTGGACTTGCGCAAATGAGAAGGTTTGCGGAGTTTGATTATGACATAACGGCTGTCACGATTGACCCCGGTTTCAACGGTGTGCCGAATAACTATGATGCGGTGGCAAGGCTTTGCGAAAAGCTGGATGTGCCTTTCAGCCTTGTTCATACGCAGATAGGCGAGATAGTATTCGACATAAGAAAAGAGCCTAACCCCTGTTCGCTGTGTGCGAATATGAGGAGAGGTGCGCTTCACGATGCGGCAAAGGCGGCAGGCTGTAACAAGCTGGCGCTCGGACATAACAATGACGATGTTATCGAAACATTTATAATGAACCTGTTCAACGAGGGCAGGATAGGATGTTTTTCGCCTAAGACCCACCTTGACCGCAAGGATATAACGGTCATCCGACCGCTTGTGCTTGCGCCTGAGTCGCAGGTGTTATCCGCCTGCAATCGTAATAATCTTGAAATCGTGAAGTCGGTCTGCCCTGCGGACAAGACAACGACAAGGCAGAAAACAAAAGAGTTTTTAAGGGATATGGAGCATAAGGACAAGGGCTTCAAGCTCAGAATGTTCACGGCACTCAGAAAGAGCGGCGTGGACGGCTGGGGATACCCCGATAAATAAACAACAAGAGGTGACCGTACTTGGCTGTTAAAAGACAGACGCTGAATATTCCCGAGCAGGCATTGCAGGTGCTGAAAATGCTTGAACGTGCAGGTAACAAGGCGTATTTTGTCGGACAGTGTGTAGCTGAACTGCTGAGAGGCGGCTCGCCTATGGATTATGATATTATCACTACGGCGGACTTTGGCGAAATGCTGTATGTGTTCCGTGATATGCGGATAGTTTCGCAAAACGAGGATATGAGCAGTGTTATGGTGTCGTCACTGGGACTTGTAATACAGGTGTCAAGCTATTGCGGCGAAATAAAGGACGGAAAAGCAGTCTATACCGACAATTACATTTTCGACCTTGTTCACCGTGATTTTTCCGCATTTGCAATCGCATACCATCCAAGAAAAGGATTCAGAGATCCGTTTGACGGTATGCCGTGCATAAAGGACGGCGTGATAACGCTGAAAGCAATAGGCGAATATCCCGTTGTGATGTGGCACGAAAACGATCTTGACGAAAACGAGTTGACGCTTAAACTCGAACCCAGGTCGAGCCTTGTTACAAACCCGTTCAATATGCTGACAGCACTTGAACTGCTCGGCGCAGAGAATTATGAGATCGACAGCGTTACAGCCGACGCAATAAAGGCGGACGCACCGCTTCTGCGTGATGCGGATAAGCACGAGTTGTCAAGACGCTTTACAAGGATTCTTCTTACAAGAAATATTTCGGGCGTGATGGCTCGGTTTCCGGAGGTATTTTCCGCAATAGAGCCTGAACTGCTGAAAGCGCAGAGATATAAGGAAAGATATTATGACAGCACGCTGTGGGAGCATATTTCCAAAAGTGTTGAGTTTGCGCCTCCGCAGGCTGATATACGGTATGCTATGCTGTTCCACAATGTCGGTATTCCCGATTGCAGATGCTGTGATTCGCACGGCAACACATTCTTTTACGGTCACGGGGAGTACGGCAGGATAACAGCGGCGAATTTCTTCGAAAAGTACAGGGTGGAGCTTAAACTCCGCAGTGACACGGATATGCTGATAGAATCGCACGATATAAGTATCACGGAGGACAGGACGGCTATTAAAAGGCTGCTTTGTGAGTATTCTCACGAGGAACTTAAAAAGCTGATAAAGCTCCGTATAGCCGATGATACGGCGAAGCCTACGGTGCATGAGGGCGTTATAGCAATGTACCGCAGAACATTGACAATGCTTGAAGATATAATTGCGTCCGGCGAATGCTACAGTATATCACAGCTTGCCATAAAAGAAAACGATCTTATCACGCATCGCCTTGTCGCAAACAAGGCACAGGCGAGAGCTGTTATAGAGTCGCTGTATGAAGCGGTGCTGGCTGAGCCGTCGCTGAATGTTGCTCCGATACTGCTTGATATGGTGAGAAAAAGCGTGCGCCGCTGAAAAAGGTATGCTTACGAAAGGATTGATGTTATGCAGAACTGTTGCCTCTGGATAGGCGGAGTAAAGGTATCCGACCTTGACGGTATCAGGGACAATTTCAATATAACCGATGTTAAAGGCTATTATCTCGGCGGCAGACTTGCTGACTGGCTAAGGCTCGGAGGCTATGATAACGAAGCGGCAAGAATTGATAACATCGACAGAAACGGCGACGTGGACAAGGCACTTGAGGATATATTCACAGGAACAAATGAAGAAGCTGAATGCGAAAATAACAGCGGCGAATACGGCGGTTATCATTTCAAGACGGTGACACCTCCGTTTTTAAAGCGTGAAGCGGGAACAGTTGTTTTATCGGCGGACGGTTCGTTCAGACTTCCCGTTATGACGGGAAGCGGTTCGTTTGCAGGTTCGTTTGGTTCTTATAAGCATCAATATGAATACGAATATGAGTACGGCTCGAGTAAAACGAGTTTTGGCTCGTTCAATATCGGCAGTTTTGATATAACAAGTTTTCTTTCGGGCAGTTTTTCCTATGACGAGCTGTGCGTTGGCGGCAGCTTTACGCCTAAGGCGCTTATGCTTTTCTTCTCATCCGAACCGCTTAACCGCTACGGATACGGGATACATCTTATATGAACGGATTCCATTCATTTTCATCGGCGGCTTTTTTTGCCAAGAATCCGGGGAAGAAGCTCACTATGAGCCTACCCGACATATACTGCACAGTGATTTCGGCTTTGCAATGGCGCAAAAACGGCAACAGCATAACTATGCTTACCGACAGCGCAGGAGCAGAGCTTTTTTCCGCTCTCGGCATAAACGATATATGGAACGATATAAAGGTTGTCATTCCCGATGATCTTGACGGGATAGACCCTGTTATGTTCTGGGCGGGAGGAAAGTTGATTGCTTTACAGCAGTTTTCCGCACCGTGCGCAATGATAGATACGGATTTCATAGTATGGGAGGATCCTCCGTTTGAGGATAAGATAATTGCGGCACACGAGGAGGAGCTGATGCCGTCCGTCTACCCCGATGTTTCATCGTTCAGGCTGAAAGGCAAGGTGCTTGACGAGGGACTTGATTATACAACGTTACCTCTCAATACGGCGTTTTTGTATATTCCCGATGAGGATTTCAAGCAGTATTACACATCACGCTCCATAGCGTTTATGAAGTCGGCGGTGTACGGCGGAGATTATCTTACATATATGGTTTTCGCCGAACAGAGATTGCTTCCTATGCTTGCAAAAAGGTGCGGCATCGGATACACCACGCTTCTTGACAAGGACAGGCTTTTTTTGCCGCAGAATAAGTTTACTCACCTTTGGGGCGCAAAACAGAAAATGCGTGATGACAAGGTACAGCTTGACAAGTTTTGCGAGCGGTGCAGGGAAAGGATAAGAAAATCATACCCCGAGTATGAATATATTATCGGGAATATCGAAAGAGCAGAAAAATAAGCTGTATACTACGGGCGTCCGCAGTATACAGCTTTTATCATTTATCATTATATCCGATTATCTTTATCAGCCTTATGTCCGTATATCCGTATGCACTCATAGGATAATCAACTCTGTCGGTCGTATTGCTGTTGATGAGAAGATCGACAACGTTGCTGTCATCGTCATATATTACCTTTGTTACTATCACGCTGTGGTGTGCCCAGCCGTCAACTACATACTGGATAATATCACCGGGCTGTGCGGAGAAAATATTACCGTCTGTTTCGGCTACAATGCCTTTGCCCGTATTCTTGTTGCAGTATTCGTAAAAATATTCCGTACCCGACCACGACCCCGACCTTCCCGTAGGAAGCTCGGAAAGGTCGCTTTCATCGTCAAACCATTTCCACTGCTCACTGCCGCTCCAGTCCATAGGAATTCCCGAAGCAAACAACGACTGCGAAACGTAGTTCTGGCAATTTCCACCGTATATGGCATAGTCACTGTAAGCAGGGTTTCTGACTACGCTTTCGCCGTTTACCCATTTGTATGAATAAGCAACGGCTTTGTCACGGTCGTAGCTGTGCTTTGCGGTCTTTGAGGCTTTGAAGCTGTCAGGATCGGCGTTATAGTCCGCAAGCATCTGCTCCTGCTTGTTTATGTTGCTTTCCGCTTCTGCCTTGAGCTTTTTGAGAATGCCCGAATACATTTTATCGTAATCGAGGTTGTCGGGTATTTTCATATCCTTGAGATAATATTCTTCATAATCATACCCGAGATAACTCATTACACGTTTTTCTATGAGCAGGTTTACATCGGTATCCTCCGCCAGAATGTCAAACTTGTATTTCCCGTCTGTGCCTTTGGAAATCTGCGCCTCGACTTCCATGCCGC
>OLRZ01002359.1_pt1 | contig 10936 bp, 8 predicted proteins | sample 1671931 | NCBI WGS metagenome assembly OLRZ01 (sample SAMEA3136627, study PRJEB25190) | human gut metagenome | reverse complement strand
AAATGGGCAAGGAAGCTTGATTCTGCAAGCGGTCGATACCGGATAAGTGCTGAGGGTCATTATACCGGAAGCAACCTGCCCGATGGGCGGAATTGGGTATGGCACCATGAGTGTTTTGTAGTTGTAAGCGTAAGAACTGTTGTATGAGGGCAGTTCATCTTTGATTATGGATGCTTCGTTTATTTTGTGACTACGGGAGGATTTCTCATCGACTTCCTGAAGCAGGATAATATCAGGCGATAAACTATTCAATTCTTCTGTGATGGCAGACATGTTGGTTAGCACCTGTTCTTTGGTGGATGTGTACACACTATCACCGCCATCCATGAAAAAGTCAGCATTTGCTCCGAGGGAACCGTAGCCGATGTTCCATGTAACAACGGAAATGTTATCGCCGATTGATAATTCCTTCTGCTGGGAGAGCTTGTTTGTATCAGTGGGAAATGAATCATCCTGAGTAGCTTGCTGGTCGTTGTAAGTTACCGTCAGATCCTCAGAGTCTTGAGGTTTGTATTCGGTTACGGTGAGTACGCCGACAAATATAGTAGCAATAAAAATGATAATTCCAAGAGCAGCACCTACTATCTTAAGAATTTTGATCACTGGCTTAGCGTTAGATTTTTTTACGGATTTCAAATAACAGGTCCTCTCTTATCAAATAATAAGTACACAATATCGAGATATTTGTGCACTAAATAAAATTATAGCAGACATGTCTTATTCAAACAACGGAAAATATTTTTACAATAACGTAAATGGGGACGGAGGGGACGGAGGTACCTGACCCCTTTTGAGAAATCCTACGGAAATACGCCAAAAATCACCCATTGGGGGACGGAGGTACCTGTCCCTTTTTGACAAAAACTGCAAAAATACGTTCAAAACCCCTGTTTTGGGGACGGAGGTGCCTGTCCCCTCCGTCCTCCCTGTCCCCTCCGTCCCCATGAAATTATCGGTAATGCATTCTATTTCCGTATGTTTAATTACAGAGAAATGTGTTATGATGCATAGGATAATAAGTCGATGAGGGGAAAATATGTTTGATTATATAGTTAAAGATGTTATGGAAGTGGTGGGATATCTGCCCATAGGAATTCTGTGCGGAATCCTTGCGGTTGCTATATATCTCGTGTGCGTGTGGCGTGCTGGGAGAAAAAGACATTTGGATATTCATTTGTCGGATGGCAGCAGTGAAATAGATGATAATGATGTTCCGGCTGTGACCTCAGTGGGAACTCACATATGGAATTCTATGGTGTGGTTTCTGCTCGGAGTGTATCTTGCAGTTATGTTTGTGACGGTCTTTCTGTCTAGAGAGCCGGGGTCTAGGCAGGGGATAGACATGACATTGTTCGGAACCTGGGGCGAGACACCGCAGGCGCATGCATTTGTCATAGAGAATATACTGTTGTTTGTTCCGTTTGGAATATTGTATCCGCTGGCGGTTTCGACGACGGACAGAAAGCCGGATCTCAGGAAGAAAATAGGCTGGGAGAAATTCACAGTGCTGTGGGGATTCCTCATAAGCGTTGGGATAGAGACAGTGCAGCTTATAACGGAGCGCGGATATTGCCAGCTGGATGATGTGGTGATGAACACGCTGGGGGCACTGGTGGGGTATGTGGTATTTGCCTCATTGAAATTTTGGACAGGCTTAGTCTTTGAAAAGCAGACGTGATGAAAAAAGCTATGAAGGAAATTATATAGTTGCAAAACTAAAAAATCCATATTTTGTAAAATTAAGATTGGATATTAAACAGAAGAAAAGAAATAAATTTGAGGAATAAGAAGGAGGAACACACATGCCGTGCACAACAATTTTAGTGGGTAAGGCCGCCTCATATGACGGTTCAACGATAATAGCGAGAAATGACGATTCGGGGGCTGGTTCGTACACTCCGAAGAAGTATGCTGTGGTGCATCCTGAGGAGCAGCCGCGCATTTACAAGTCTGTTATATCACATGTGGAGATAGAGCTTCCGGACGATCCGATGAGATACACCTGTGTGCCGAACGCTCTAAGCGGTGAGGGAATCTGGGCGGCCAGCGGAGTAAATGCAGCAAATGTGGCGATGACTGCAACTGAGACTATAACCTCGAATCCGAGGGTGCTCGGGGCGGACCCGCTTGTGTGTTATGAGCCAGCAGACGGAGATAAGCCGGAGAAGGCAGGTGGAATAGGTGAGGAGGACATCGTGTCCATCACTCTTCCATATATAAAAAGTGCCAGAGAGGGTGTAATTCGCCTTGGAAGTCTGCTTGAGCAGTACGGAACTTATGAGATGAATGGAATAGCATTTCAGGACGTGGATGAGATCTGGTGGCTTGAGACCATCGGCGGACATCACTGGATCGCGAGAAAGGTTCCAGATGACGTATATGTTGTCATGCCAAACCAGTTCGGCATGGATGAATTTGACCTGGCAGATGCATTTGGGGCACAGAACGAATTTATGTGTTCAGCGGATCTTCCGGAATTTATAGAGAAATATCATCTGAACGTGGAGAATATGGAGTGCGTGATACTGCGGAATATATCACAGACCGGAGAGTTGCAGGATAAAGATGAGAACGATGATTGTGGACAAGAAGTCAACAGCACCAACAATGAGACTGATTCGCCGGATGACACTATAATCTGCCCGCGTGATATATTTGGCAGTCATGACGACGCGGACCATGTGTATAATACGCCGAGAGCGTGGTTCATGGAGAGGACACTTAATCCGAATTCTGCTGTCTGGGATGGCCCAGATGCGGACTTTACTCCGGTGTCGGACGATATTCCTTGGTGTATGATACCGGAGAAGAAGATAACAATGGAGGACGTGAAGTATGTTCTGTCCTCACATTATCAGGGCACTCTGTATGATCCATATGGAAATTACGGCGACAAGAGCCTTCGAGGTGCATACAGGTCAATCGGAGTGAACAGAACGGATTTCATGTCGGCAATCCAGATCAGGCCGTATGCAGGTGAGGACAGCAGTGCCATTCAGTGGCTGGCATTTGCATCAAATGCATTTAATGTCATGGTGCCATTTTACACAAATGTGGATGAAGTCCCAGAGTATCTGGCAAATACATCCGCGGAAGTGTCCACGAATAACTTCTACTGGACCAGCCGTATGATCGCGGCAATGGCGGATGCATCGTATGCGAAGTCGGTGTTCCATATTGAGAGATATGACGAGAAGGTCATGTCAAAGGCGCATGAGATCATATACAGGTATGATGATCTTCTCGGAGCTGATAGGGATGTGCAGACGGATGCTGTCAGTAAGTTGGGGCAGAAACTCAGGCAGCAGGCAAACCGGGAGACTGCCGATATGGTAAGGCAGGCGGCAAGCGACACTCTTGGAAAGGTGCTTTATGAGCTGAGCAATCAGATGAAAAATTCATACTCCAGGTCGGATGCGTAACTGAAGTATGCATGGCGCAGTTTGAGTGGTGAATTTTCAGCAGGGGATATACGCTCCGTTGTCAGTTGTGAGTTTCCCTGTACCGGCTCGGTGTCACGCCATATTTTTTCTTAAACATTCTGTTGAAATATGACAGGTTGAAAAATCCGCAGTTTTCTGCTACAGACAATACACTCTCATCATTTGTTGAGAGAAGTCTTGCGGCAACATTCAGTCTGAAGTCGTTCAGGTAGGATACAAATGAAACACCCATGGTGTTTTTGAAAAATCGCATAAAATGGGATTCTGAGAATCCGCAGTAGGAGGCTATGTCTGTGATGGATATGGCCTCTTTGTAGTTTTCATCTATATATGAGAGGATGAGCTTGGTCCTTTCAAGATCTCTGGCGCGGTTCTTTCTGTCTGCCTCATCCCTGACCGTGGAGTTGGTGAACAGAATGTAGAAAAATTCAAAGTAACATCCCTTTAGAGCCAGATGATATCCTTTGGGAGTTTCAGAGCAAAGTTTATCCACCCGGTTCAGGCATGAGGAAAGCTGCGGGTACAATGGATCATCCCTGTCGTAGATGCTCTTTATGTCTACATCTCCCGCCAGGAGTGGTAAGAAAAATTCGCTGTCCAGTGAGTCATGATTCTTTGACCTGAACATGTCAACAGAGAACAGGATATTTTCATATTCCATTGAATAGCCCTCGTGCTGAGAAATACCGTGGATGTGTCCGGGCAGGATGATGATGATGTCACCTTCCTCCACGTAATGAGTGGTAAAATCTACAGTAACATTTCCTTTTCCTTTTTTGATATAGATTATTTCCATAAACTCGTGCCAGTGCAGCGACACCGAATTGAAGTCCAACGGTATAGAACACAGATACGTATTATATGGAAACATCGGATCTGCGTGAGTCTTATTCTCCAGCAGGTTTTCATATTCCAGACTGTTCATTTTACATAACCCTCCACTTTGTCAAAGGGGGTCAGGTACCTCCGTCCCCAAAAGGCATTAAAAACGAGGAATTTTGGCTACATCCCCCAAAGGGGTCAGGCACCTCCGTCCCCAAGAGACGATATCTACAGATTTTTAAAGTGAAACTGTTTCTTGCCGGTTGCATAGTCGTCCACGATCTGACCGTGTCCATAGAGTTTATACTTGTAGGTGACAAGCCCTTCGAGACCGACAGGTCCCCTTGCGTGGATCTTGCTGGTGCTGATACCGACCTCTGCACCAAATCCATATCTGAAACCGTCGGCAAATCTTGTGGAGCAGTTCTGGTATACTCCGGCTGAGTCGACAAGCTGCATGAAGAGGGCAGCAGTATCAGCGTTCTCAGTCACGATACAGTCTGTGTGGTGTGAACCAAAGTGGTTGATGTGAGCAATTGCTTCCTGAACGTCATTCACAATTTTTACAGAGAGGATCAGATCAAGATATTCCGTATTAAAATCGTCATCTCCCATGATCTCAAAATCGTTCTGGCTGTCGGTTGCGGCATTCGTATGTGAACCGTTGGCCTGAACGTCATCTGTGTATGCCCGTTTAATGATCTCCGCAGCCTCAGCTGTTCCGCGAAGCTTTACTCCGTGATCTTTAAGTGATCTGGCTATTGCAGGGAGCATCTCATCTGCAACATCTCTGTGAATGAGCAGTGTCTCAGTCGAATTGCATGCAGCGGTGTACTGGGTCTTTGCGTCTATGATTATAGGAATCGCCTTATCTATGTCAGCATCCTTGTCTATGTATGTGTGGCAGATTCCGTCTGCGTGTCCCATGACAGGAATCTTGGTGTTGTTCATGATGTATTGCACAAATGCATTTGAACCTCTAGGTATGAGAAGATCCACTGATTTGTTGCAGGACAGAAGCTCATCGATCTCGTTGTGCTGACTTGCCTGGAGCATGCAGCCTTCAGGTGCTCCATTTGCAACTGCTGTGCTGTAGATTACATCGAAGAGTGCCTTGTTGGTGTTGGCTGTCTCCTTGCCACCCTTGAGGACAGCGCAGTTGCCGCTCTTGATGCACAATGATGATATCTGGACCAGCGCGTCCGGTCTTGCCTCGAATATGATTCCAATGACACCGATAGGGCATGACACTCTCTGAAGCACCAGACCTTCGTCAAGCTCTCTCTTGAGCTGGATCTGTCCAACCGGATCAGCAAGTTTTATGAGCTCATTGATTCCATTTGTCACGTCAGCAAGCTTGTGCTCGTCGAACTTCAGTCTCTTCTTGACTGATGCTGCGATCCCGTTCTCCTCGGCAGCAGCCATATCCTTTGCATTTGCCGCAAATATCTCATCTTTATGTGCGATGAGCGCGTCTTTTACATGTGCTAGTATGTTGTTTCGTGTATCCTCTGACAGTGCCGCCATCTTGTAACTGTCGGCCTTCATTTTAGAAGTTGCTTCCTGCATGTTCATATGTCTTGTTCTCCTTTATAAAAGTAATTTGTAAACCTTCTTTATATACATTTATATCAGCTTTGTATATTATGTGCATATCCCGGTGGATTGCAAATAATTTGCAAATGATCTGCAAATGTTTTATTAATATTGTCCGCAGGTCATACAAGAATATAATCCATTTCATATTACCACAAGTTTGGGACGGTGACTACAGGGAAGAAGAGATGTAAGGTTGCTTCGTGGGCTTCTTAAGATATAGCGACAGCCGCCAAAGCCTGTGCTTGCACAAGACCTTGGCGGCTGCTCCGCGAAAATATAAAATACTTAGTTCATTATCACAACAAAGCTCTGTGCCGGAAGAGTGATAACTCCATCAGCGATGCCTGGCTGTGTGCCGTTTATTGCTATAGAATAGATAACCTTTGCGTCATCTGTCAGTTCAGCAAGCTTCCTTGACTGGGTGTCTGTATTCTTAGGGTTCACTGCAAGGAGCAGATTTCCTCTCTTGTATACCAGAGGCTTTCTGCTGATGATCTCAAGATTGCTCTTGTCGAGAAGATCAGCCTGTGAGTGCCTAAGCTCGGTGAGCGACTTAACTGTGTTGAGAAGCGAGTTCTGATCCGCTTCAGCAGCTTCAACATTTGCAGCTCCTTCCGCTGGATCAACCGGGAGGTAAAGCTGGTCTGCCGGTGCTGTTGAGAATCCCATGTTCTTACCTGAGCTCCACTGCATAGGAGTTCTTGAACCGGTTCTTGTAAATCCGCCCTCCTTGCTTGCCATGCTTCTGAAGCTCATGGCGATCTCATCACCATAGTAGATGAATGGATTGCCGGGCATAGTTAGGAAGAATGCGTAGGCAAGCTTTAACTCATCCTCAGAGAGTCCGTAGCTGATACGTGTGGTATCGTGGTTTCCTGTGATGAGGGCGATGGCGCCCTTGTCCTTTATCTGCTCATATCTTCCCATATACTCATCAATGAAGTGGTCACATGTTCCCTTGCTGTCAGCCTTGAAGAAGCTGTTGTTTGCCACGCTGTCATCGAGCTTCTCCGGAAGAGATGCAAATGCATTCAGGTGAGCTTCGTAATCTCTTACCAGAGAGTTATATCCGTTGCCCATCCAGTCAAGATAGAAGTCCATATCGAAGCCTGCCTTGATGGACTGCTCAGCCTTTCCCCACTCAGATACAAATGCTGATTCTGGGTATTCAGCGTGAATGTCACCGAGAATATCCTGCCATACAGCGACAGTTCCACTCTTGTTCGCATCGTCGTGTTTTACAAGTGAGTCAGCCATATCAACACGGAATCCGTCACATCCGGCATCAAGCCAGAAACGGCACACGTCCTTCATAGCTTCTCTTGTTGCGATACATGCAGGATCGTACATGCTCTTGTGCCATCTCTCGGTTGGGTTCAGAACACCATAGTTGAGAGCCGGCTGGCATTTGAAGAAATTGACGATGTAGGCTGCATTTCGAGGTGTCTCACCTGCGATGTAGTTGAGACCTGCACCGCCGCAGAGCCAACCATCAGTCCACATATATCTGTCAGTGTACTCATTTGCCTCAGGCTTCTTGCTCTCGGTAAACCATGCGTGCTCCTCTGATGTGTGGCCTGGAACAAGGTCGAGAAGGATATGCATATCCCTATTATGAGCCTCGGTAAAAAGGTTTTTGATATCATCCATGGTGCCGTATCTCTCGGCAACCTTCTTGTAATCCCTTACATCATAGCCCGCATCAGAAAATGGTGAATCAAAGCATGGATTCATCCAGATAGCGTTGCATCCAAGAGACTTGATATAGTCAAGCTTTGCGGTGATTCCGTTGAAATCACCGATTCCATCACCATTGGTATCGTAGAAACTCTGTGGGTATATTTCATAAAAAATTGCATCTTTAAGCCATGTAGCCATAATAAATGTCCTCCTTAAAAAATGTAGCATGCGCATATAAATGTACTTCGCGCGGCGCATGTGTTACTATTTGTTTCTCCATAATGCGAGCAGCGCACTTGCAGCTATGCGCTGGTGGTTTATAAGGTATATCACAAGTTTTCAGCGAAAACTTATGAAATAAGGTAAGGTACTGCAATCCCACACAGAAATCTGCCTCAGAATACGGAGAACGGTCTTAATAGTATTAAGAACATTCTACTTATTATAATAAAATATAATATGGAAAAATGTAATCCTTTATATGTAAATTAATAGATTTATTTTGTATGAAAATATACTCGTTGAAAACGCACAGCAAACATAAAAACAGCTGTATTTTATCTGGTTCAGATACGGGATAAAATTTGCTTTAAACTGTAAAAGTTTAAACACACAAATGCAATGATATATGTTACAATCACAAGGTATGTGTCAGCATAAATGAAAAAATAATATAGAATATAACAGCTTGAAGTAAACATCTGACGCAAAAAATACTGATATATGTGAAAGGAAAAGTGTATGAGTAAAGATAATAACAACGGCGACAAGGAAAAGTTCGCCTCAAGACTTGGCTTCATCCTTGTGTCTGCAGGGTGTGCCATAGGTCTTGGAAATGTGTGGAAATTCCCGTATATATGTGGGCAGAACGGCGGCGCGATATTTATCGTGATATATATACTGTTTCTACTGCTCTTGGGATATCCGATATTGACATGTGAGTTTGCCATCGGGCGAGGCAGTGGAAAGAGCGTAGGATCAGCTCTTAGGGAACTGGCACCGCCGGGAGGCAACTGGCACAAGTTCAGCTGGTACGCGTACGCAGGCAATTATCTGCTCATGATGTTCTACACCATGGTAGCGGGCTGGATGGTTTATTATGTGTATGTCATGGGTTCCGGGCAGCTGCACGGAGAGGCTGTTGAGGTCATAGAGGGCAGGTTCTCAGAGATGCTTGCTTCACCAGGACTTATGGCTGTGGTGACACTTGCGGTCATAGCGTGCTGCATAGGCATATGCTCATTGGGACTTCAGAATGGAGTGGAGAGGGTGACAAAGGTTATGATGATCGCCCTTATCATCCTGATGATAGTCATGGCTGTGAATTCACTTATGCTCTCGGGAAATGAAGAGGGACTTAAGTTCTACCTTGTCCCAAGTATAGAGCGAGCAAATGCGAGAGGCTGGGGAAATGTTCTGTTCGATGCCATGACTCAGGCGTTTTTCACGCTCAGCGTTGGTATGGGTTCCATGGAAATTTTTGGAAGCTGCATAGGAAAGGAACATAAGCTTTCAGGAGAGGCGAAGAGTGTTATGTATCTTGATACATTTGTTGCATTGATGGCAGGTGTGATCATTCTTCCGGCATGTTTTGCCTATGGGATCAGTCCCGACAAGGGACCATCACTTTTGTTTATGACACTGCCAAATGTGTTCAACCATATGCCGGGGGGAAGAGTATGGGGAGTACTGTTCTTTATATTCATGTCATTTGCGGCACTTTCCACGGTTATAGCGGTGTTTGAAAATATTATTTCCATAAGCATAGATATGTTTGGCTGGAAGAGAAAGAAGTCTTTGATCATCAATCTGATTGGAATATCAGTGCTTTCCATGCCGGCAGTGTTAGGCTTCAACATATTGTCAAAGATTGCTCCGATGGGAGCCGGTTCCAACATCATGGATCTGGAGGACTTCCTTGTGTCGAACAATATACTTCCACTTGGATCACTGCTGTTTGTGTTGTTCTGCACCAGAAAGAACGGATGGGGATTTGACAATTTTGTCGCAGAGGCAGACGCAGGAATTGGCAAGCCATTCCCGCGGTATCTCAGAAAATATATGTCATATGTGCTGCCATTGATCATAGTTGTCATCTACTTCAAGGGCTACTATGATACATTTGCACCTAAGGGAACACTATTGCTGTGTATCTGGATGTGCGTTGCATTATTGTTTGTATTGTTTATTGGCTATCTGGCATTCGGGCACAGCCGCAGGGATGGCGGCGGAGATGTCAGTGGGCACCAGCCATCTGACAGATAGTTTTTTGAATCTATATTGGATTTTTGACAAGATTTTGGTTGGCAAGTTTTGATAAGATTTTTACGGATTTTTATGGCCATAGACTTGATTTTATGTCAACCAAATGTTATTATATAAGTACCAACAGTAAGTCCTTCGATAGTGCGTTTATCTATGTAAGTGTTCTGTGTGAGCATCGCTCGAAGGCTATTGGTATTAAAAAAAGGATTGAAACCGCGATATTGATCGTAAGGTTCAATCCTTTTTTAGTTTCTGCGAAAGGGGGGACAGGCACCTCCGTCCCCAAAAAAATTAAGGCATCTCATATATTCCTTTTAGGATTCCCAGTTCCTTCATGAGTCCCAACTCATCGACATAATGTCCGGTCTGTAAATGAGAATAGAACAGATTGGAAAATACATCGGCTATCTGGATAAACTTGTTGCAGGATGAATCAAAGTAACTCACTGAGAAATCTCCGGCGACCTGTCCGGAGAGAGAGAGCTCTGTGTTTAGATAATTCTCTAGGAATGATTTGTTCTCTACCCGCTCATTCCTTTCGTCGAGCTGAAGAAAACAGCTTTCGTCCGGGAGGTATCCGCTTTGGATAAAGTATAGCAGTGCGGATTTGATGGAGTAGTTAAACGTTCTGGATATGTTGTCAAAGAAACGGCTTGGCAGGTTCTCATTCTTCATCATGATATAGTACACGTCAAAGTGATGTTTCCTAGAAAAGTAATCCACAAATATGTGCTTCATATCCCTGTCAAACTGCGCACCCTTGAGTTCACGGAATTTGCCGTCACGGAACATCCTGCCACCGTGTTTGACTATCTTTCCAGTCATATCGTCAACCTTATCACTGTCCAGATCAAGAAGCATCTCGTAATTTGAAGAGATAAATCTCTTATATGCTCTTTCAAGGGCAATGGGATCAAGAACATGTATCATAGACACAACAAAATACAGGTCGCTTGTATGATACCTGTTGATTGATCCTGATTCGTCTATGTATATATTCATGACCGCCACTGTCCCTTCTTATCTTATGTAATGTTGAAAAAATAGAAATATACCAGATATAAAAACTATATCCACATGCGGATCAGTCCACTGATACAAGCTCGATCTTAAAGTTCAGCTCTTTG
>OLRZ01002353.1_pt1 | contig 10960 bp, 10 predicted proteins | sample 1671931 | NCBI WGS metagenome assembly OLRZ01 (sample SAMEA3136627, study PRJEB25190) | human gut metagenome | reverse complement strand
TTCATCTTAGGTGAAACATTGGGAATTTACAATAATAATGACAGCTTAACATTCGATGCTAATGGGTTGAAGATTACTAATGGTATAAATACATTCACAGTAAATCCTAATGATAATTCAGGTCTATTGAAAATATCTAAAGGCAGTGAGGATATCTTTTATGTGGATAATAATGGGAATCTGAATATGACTGGAATTATTAAGAGTGCTTCTTTTCGTGGTGGCTCTATTGGTATTGGTGGGTCAAATAATGATAATTTTGTTTTAATTGGCGTTCTACACGATCTTCTGAAATCATTTGACTTTTAAGTTCAATATTCAAACATGCTGTTTTAGATATTTTTATTAAGTCAAATTCTTTGTTCAACTGTGGTACAACATAGCCATATATAAATCCTTTATATTTATCTACAGTCACAGAAATACGTTCAATAAGTGCACATATATCAAGTATTTCCTGATGACGATATTTATGATCCTTCTCTAAACCGCACAAATATTTGACATATGATTCAGATAATTCACTATTGTCCCGTAGTTTAACCAGATCTTCTAATGAAATAAGTTTATTTCTCATACATTCTCCTATCGATATTCAAAACAAAAAACATATAAAAATAACATTACTAAATGAAAGCGAAAACATAATAGTAAAAGCTAAAAATATACTTAAGATCTTTTTCATGAACTTCTCCTTTACTTTTTCAATGATTGCCCAATTTTAAAGGCATCTCCTACACAATTTCCAAGTGCATAGTATTTAAGATTTGCTGTATCGTAAGTGATTAAAGAGAAAACATCCATATCTATACCATCTTTTTCTTTTACTATTTTTTCATCCGCACAAACATTCACGATTTTTCCTAAGATCAATCCATTTAAAACTTCAACCAGTTCACACTCTAAAGCTAGTGGTATTTCATCAATCACAGGAGCATTTACAAATTCACTCTTGGTCGTATGAAAACCGGCTATTTCCATTTTATTTGGTTCATTTCGTTTTGATACCAATCCTACATAATCACATGCAGCCACATGCTCTACATCTGCCATACTTACAGTAAATGCTTTATTGATCATGATATTATCCGTAGTTTGATGATCACCTAAAGAGATAATGATTTGATCCATTCCAACAACACCACCCCAGTCTGCGTTCATCACATTCGTTTTTCCATGTTCATCATAACTTGCGATGATCATAACAGGCAGAGGAAACAAATAAGGTTTCGCTCCTAAGTTTTTTTCATATAGAATTCCTCCTATTTCACAAATCAGACAATCAATGAGAATATTTAAAATTCTCACTTTTATATCGACCTAGTTAATCAAATTATAGAAATAGATCAATTTAGTGTACAATACCAATTTTGCAAATTAGTATAACTAAAATGCATACTAAAAAAGTCGAGATATACTCGACTTATTTCAATTCCTCATAAAATGAGCTTAAGACTTTAGCAGATTGAATCAATTCTTCCTTTTCTTCCGGCAACAAACGAATTTCTACTGTTTCTTTAGCTCCACTACTATTTAAGATCGTAGGAACAGATAGATAGACTTGATCAATACCATATAAGCCTTCCACTAAAACGCTGACTGGTAGGATACGGTTTTCATTAAACAAGATTGATTTAACAATAGCTGTTGTTGAAGCGGCAATACCATAACAAGTATTCCCTTTTCTACTAAAGATTTCCCAACCAGCTGCTTTAGTTTGTTCTAATAATGTTTCTTTCGTTTCATTCTTTGTACGATCTGCATTATCGCTCATAACATCCGTTAAACTTTTTCCACCAATTGTCGAAGAAGACCAGGCAACCATTTCACTATCACCATGCTCTCCTAAAATAAATGTGTGAACACTTTTTGAATCTAGATCATACATAGATGCCAGGCTGCAGCATAATCTTGCGGTATCCAAAGCCGTTCCACTTCCTATAACCTGTTTTGCGGGAAGACCCGAAAACTTCCATACAAGATATGTCATGATATCAACTGGGTTTGAAACAACAATAAAGATTCCTGAAAAACCACTATCCATAACAGAAGAAACAATGCTCTTCATGATCTGAATGCTTGGTTTTAACATTTCCAAACGATTGTTTGAATCCTTTGGCATTGGTGCACTTGCGGTAATGATTACGATGTCTGCATCTTTACATTCTTCATAATCCCCTGCATGAATCGTAATGTTTCGATTCATAAAATGAATCGCATGTTGCATATCCAATGCTTCTCCATATGCCTTTTCTTTATTTACATCAATCAAAACAATTTCTTCGCATAAGCCTTGATTGATAATGCTGTATGCCGTTGTAGAACCAACATTTCCAGCTCCTACAATGACAACTTTTGAATTTTTAAATTTCATGTTCTCCTCTTTCTAAGAATGTCATTCATCCTGAACACTAATCTTATTCTATCATCCTTCATACTATATAGCCAGCTAAGCGCCTGATTAGCGATCTATCGGTGTATAGTTAATTTCAGCTTCTTCATCCGTTGTTTCCAATTTCATAATAACTGAACGCAAACCATCATTACAGCTGCAAATCGCAACACCTGGTTTCTTGATTCAGTCCCCATAATAGAACAACTCTTTTTTTGCACCATGCGCTAACGCAAACACATATTGATAAATCGCCTTCCATGCCTCATCACAAAAACCTTCCGGTTTAGCATAATCTGCATAGAAAACCTGTCCCTTTTGCATCATTGGACAAGCTGTTAAGCCAGGCACTCCATATTCTTCAGCCAATTCTTTATCTAATGTTGTCTTTAAAATTGTTATCTTAACTCTCTTCATACTCTCCCTTCATAACTCAATTATAAATTATATATTCTAATAAGACACATATAAAAAAGGAACTAGGTTGCCCTAATTCCTTAAATCTTCTTATTTTGCATCAATACGACGTTTGATTGTGATGATTGCCACCAAACTTGCACATGCTGTCATCAATGCGATATACAATGGTGCATTCTGGAATAATCCTGTATCTGCTCTGTCTTTATTCTTGACGATTTCTCCGGCTTCATCTGTTCCCCAGATTACTACAAATGGTGAGAATGATGTTGTTTCAAATTCAATATGATCATCCAGCTGTGTTACGGTCATTTTTTCCATTTCACAATTCATAATTGCACTTTGAACATCATCATAAGTCATATCACGATTTAGATCTTTATAATGTAAAACAATAATACTTGTATCTTTGTCTACTCCTTCTGGATAAGGCATATACACAGTAACATTCTTATCAGCTTTTAAAACAACATTTCCATTGTTCTGGTCTACGATATCCATATACTTAAATGAATACTGTGGATTTGTAATTCCTGCCTGTTCCAATAGACCGTACTGATTACATAGTTGTTCAGCCTTTTCTGTCAACCATCCAATACGACGATCATTGTTCGCATCGGTTCCTTCTGGAAGGATATCATCATACAACAAAGATGGATCCGCATTTTTCTGAACTTCCAATCCTTCTTCACCGTTGATGTAGAAGTTAGTTCCTTCAGGTACAGTTGCCATAGGAACACCTGCTTTTGGCTCGGTTCCTTCTTTCTGGATAGAAGTTGTTAAGTTTTCATCTGTCACATTGACAACACCACGAACATATAATTTACCTGTAGCAATTACTGTTCTATCAAAATCCACATCGATTGTATCAGTTTGCACATTTGCAGTTAATGATTTAGATTCATTTATTTCTCCAGATGTGAATGAGTCTCCCTCTACAGATCCAACCATTGTTGTATATACTTTGTTCACTGCATTCGTCAAATCAAAATTAGCATTTGTTTGGATATTACCAGCATCATCAATAACTCGTAAAGTCGGTTTACGACCATCTGCCAATGCCAACGAATATACATAATTTCCATCTTTTGTAGATTCAGAACCATCAGCATCTGTATATTTTGTCATTTTCCAATGGCGTAATTCTTCACCATTGTTATAGTTATATGTATACTCAAAACTGAAGTTATTTGTTTCTTCAGATAAATCAACTGGTTGTCCATTTGATTGAATTGCATTATTAATCTCTTTTGGCAAAGTTACATAATATCCTGGCTCAGGGAAACCATTCTTTTTGTCATTATCAGCAACACTATCAACATTTTCATATCCTTCACCACCAACATACATCGTTAGATCAATTGGTGTAAATGTTGTAGCTGGTGCATAAGCAGCTTTTAGACCGATTTTTCCTGTGATCGTCTTTGTAGTGTCATTATAGGCATATAGCTTCACATAACTATCCATATCCCAGCGTGCTGTCTTACCTGCATCGCCTAACTTACCTTCATAATTTGGATTTGCACCATCATAGAACCAATTTGTAATTGCCTGATCTTCATTTGTGTCATCTCCATCACGAGTTAAGATATTTCCAATAGATGGTTGACTAATTTGTAGTCTAGCACCATTACCATTGTAAATATCATCACCTGCTGTTTTAGCGCTGTTATTATAGATCAAGGCATTTTGAGGAAGTATTAAATTTGCAGCATTACCTGAGTTATAAATACCGCCTCCATTGCTTGTTTTACCTTTGTCATTTACATTATCAACAATTGTTAGATTAACATTATCATCAAATTTAATGTTTCCATTATTAGATAATCCACTGCAATAGTTGTTTGTAATAGTTACAACTGCTCCATCTTGAACATGTCCATCTGTAACACCGCTCGTTAATTTCAAACCAGCAAAATCGCCATTATATGAATTATGAGTTACTTTCAATGTAGAGGTTCCATCTACTTGTAAATCTTCACTTGCATAAACACCATAGTAACCATTATTATCTGACTCAAAATTAGTATAATTGCTTAAATTAACTCTTGAAGCAGACAAGCCATGTCCAGCATTATTCAAATACTTAACAACAGCATAGTTTGTTGCTGTAAAAACGCCACCATTTGAAGCATTAGCTGTACAATTCTGTACTGTAAACTGTGAATTATCCACATATATTTCTGGACTGTTTACATATCCACGGTTGGTTCCATCAATCAAGAAAGTACTTCCACCTGTTACGTTAACTTTAGCTTGTCCTGTTTTATCCAGCTGAAGTCCTTGTCCTTCTTTTCCATCTGTTGAGTATCCAAAAATATTAAAATGTCCGCCATTGGTAACATTAATCTCAGATCCTGCATTCATATAAATAGCATTTCGACTACCTGTTGATCCACTATCTACAGTCATAGACAATGTTGCACCATTAGTAATATTCAGTTTCCCACTTAAGCTTAACATTAACCAAGGAGCTGTTCCTACTTCAGATTTCCACTCCCAAGTAAGTCCTGCACCATCTAGAGTCAATTCTCTTGATGAATCATACAATCCAAAACACATCCAACCTTCACCATCACTAGTCAATTGTTTGTTAGTTGTAATTTTTCCATTACCGGTAAAAGTTAAAGTCTTATTAAAACCTTTTGTCAAATCAGCATCTTTTAACAATTCAATTGTGTCACCTTCAGTTGCTTGTTCGACCGCTGTATCTAGCAACTCATAAGTTTCTCCTGTAGTAAGGTTTCTCGCAACATCTGTTTCAGCCAATTCTTCTGTATTGTCTGATTCTGGAGTTGTAGGTTGTTCTGTTACCACTTCACCTTGAATTTCGTCTGTTACAGGTGCTTCTCCTGTATCAGCTTCATCCTTCTTTTCTTCTGTTGGTGTTTCTGTAACAGTCTGATCCTCAGTTACTTGATCAGTATTTTCTTCTACAGCCAAAATAGGCGTGGATACAACACCACTCAATGACAATGTCATCGAAAACGCTACCACAAAGCCAAAAAATTTTTTTAAGTTTTTCATTTTGTTATTGCCCTCCCCCTCAAAAATTCTTTGTGATATTATAATTTTACATCCCTACTTCGTACGTTGTCAATTAAATTAAAACGCTGTAAATTGTAAAAAATACTTAATTTAATTACGATACCTGTAATTAATATTTATGTATTTTCCTCTAAAATTATGCAAAAAAATCGAGATATATATCCCGATTTCTTCAAATTATTCATTTTTCTTTAAATTCTTCTTTTTTTCCTCCTCTCTTGTAACGATCAACATTGTTAATAACCAACATGACAAGATCAAACACGCTAACATTAGGTTTTGATTTGTCTTAGTTGAAGTCTTTATTCCTTCACTGCTTTACTGCGGCCATATTTTACTGTATCATTTCAAACATTAAATATAGTTATTTTCGTTTAAATAAAGAAATGGAATTTATTACAATAGAAATAATGGTACATACCCATAAGATTTTCGACATTGTAGGCACAATATCCATTAATGCTGAAAAATCTTCCTGAGCCACAAAATTTGCGGCATTCTGATAAAAAGCACATACCGTTAAAGCCGTGAAAGCTAAACTAATATATCCTAACCAGACATGTTGATTTCTTATTACAATATTTAATACCATAAAAACAATAGCAACTAATCCTAATATGATCCACATAAAAATATCACCCATAAAACATGATACATGATAAAAAGAAAAAAGGCCATTAAATGACCTGTCAATCTCTGATAGATAAAATGTTATGAGGCTCAATGCCTACATATACTTTTTGCCCTTCTTCAAACAAGGCAAAACTTCTAAACAATACCTCTGAAGTAAAGAAGACATCTCCACAACGTAATGTATAACGCAATACATTTCCTCGAGAGATAAAGTTTTCAACTACAGCCTCAAAAGTATACATTCCATTATCCATAATTGGTTCTCCTTGAATTTGAACCGTTTCTGGACGGATTGCATAGAAACCATCATCAAACTTTTCCAAAGGTAACAAAATATTTAATTTTGACTTATCTAAAATATTGTAATGGCCAATAAATTCAGCCGCAAATTTAGAAACTGGATGTGTATACAAATCAACTGGTTTTCCACTTTGTTCAATAATGCCTTGATTCATCAAATGAATTCGATCGGACATGATCATCGCTTCATCCTGGTCATGAGTAACGAAGATCGTTGTGATTTTTAACTTCTTTTGAACATTCTTGATCTTTTCCTGGAGTTCACGTCTTAACTTTGCATCAATCGCACTTAATGGTTCATCTAGCAAAAGCACTTTAGGTTCCATTACTATAGCACGAGCAATAGCAACACGCTGCTGCTGACCACCAGATAACTGTGAAGGATAACTTTTTTCCTTACCTACAAGATCAACCATTTCAATAGCTTTTTTAACTTTTTCTGAAATTGTCAATTTATCCATTTTTGCTATCTTAAGACCAAAGGCAATATTCTCTTCTACATTCATATTCTGAAATAAAGAATACTGTTGGAACACCATTCCAATACCACGTTTTTGTACTGGTAAGTTGGTAATATCTTCACCATCTAAGATGATCTTTCCTGAACTAATTTGTTCAAGTCCAGCTAATGAACGTAGAAGCGTTGATTTTCCACAACCACTTGGTCCCAACAAAGTAACCAATTCACCTTTTTCTACATCAAGATCAATATTCTTTAAAACTTGATTTACTCCATCATAGCTTTTACAAATTCCTCTAAATTCAATATATGCCATTATGACTTCCTCCCTTTTGTCGCCTGTTTATTCTGAATTGTCAATGTTAAAGTTGAAATAATCAAAGTCGTAATAAACAAGATTACGATGATTGCACTGGATGTCTGTCCAGATTTAGACATTGTTTGATACAAGTAAATTCCAGCTGTTCTGAATGAACTTCCGGCAATCATATTTACAACGACAAAATCTGCAAACAGCATCGTAAAAGCTAACATCATCGTTGATATGATACCTCTTTTCATCTGAGGAATAACAATTGTAAAAAATGCATGTAGTTTCGAGCAGCCCAGTACTTGAGCCGCTTCAATCACACATCGAACATTTAAAGCTCCGATAGTATTTTTTAGCCCTCTAAATATATAAGGCAAAATAATAATGCAATATGCTCCTACTAAAAGAAATACACGATTTGATAAAAACCCGGGTTTTCCTGAATAAAGAGAGATTACGCCCGCAGCTAAAATTACACCTTGAATTGCATATGGAATATTGCATAATATTTCAATATACTTTTCTAATTTTGGAATATATAGTGTTATGACATACAGCACTAATAGAATAGAAATAGTACAAATTACAACAGGAACAAACGATATTACGATTGATCTCAACAGTGAATTAATGAAAGCTCCATCAGAAAAGATTCCTGCATAAAAGCTAAGCGTAAATCCTGTTGGAAGAATATCCATCCACTCGGTAAATACAGAATAGAAAAAAGTTAATGCCAAAGGAAGAATCAAAAATGCAGCAATCAAGAATAATATGATCCCGTCCCAAATATGTGTTTTTACTTTCATGCCATGCCTCCTCCAGCTCGTTTCTGTAATTTATTTGTAATCAAAATTGAAAGTACCATCAATGCCATCATAACTAAAGATAAGGCACATCCAAATTCCTGATTCTGGACAACTTCACCAACATATTGTTGTGAAATTCGAATTGGTAACAAAGCAATATTATTGCTTAAAAGAGCATAAGCTGTACCATATGCCGCTAAGGAATTGGCAAATAAAACAGAGAATGTACCTAAGATACTAGGCAATAATGATGGAATAGCAACTTTAAACCAATAATGGAAACTATTCCCTCCTAAAAGACCAACTGCCTCTCTCCATTCTTTTTTTAATCCGCCAAAGATTGGCAACATTAATAAAGTAGCTAATGGAATTTGGAAATAAATATATGTCAACAACAACCCATTGATCGTATACAAATCAAAATCTGCCAAAAAACTGATTCCATAGTTTTTCCCAATCAAGGTCAAGATACCTACATTTCCTAACAAGATCATAAATGCAATTGCCAAAGGTACCCCAGCAAAATTACTTGTAATATTTAATACACTGGTAAAAATATTACGAACTTTAGCACTAGCTGCATTAGCAGCTTTAGCGCCTAAAAACGCAATAATAATACCTGCTAAAGCAGAAAAAATGGAAATCCATAAAGAGTTAAAAATAGATTGCTGATATAGTCTTGTCGTAAAGATCTTTACAAAATGCTCTAAAGTAAAACCATTTCCTCCTGTTTTTGAAAAACTTTCAATCACAATATTGGCAAGTGGTAATATTTCGAATAAAAACGCAATTAAAAAGAAAGGAAGTAAACCTATCAAATACATTTTATTTCCCTTTAAAGACTTATTCATTAAAAGCGACCTCCAATCCTTTCATCCGTTTTGTTGGTTTTAATCCTAACAATTTGCACAATAATGGCGCCATCTGTAAAGTTGTTAATTCTTTTTCATGATATCCGCAGACGACATCATTACTGATAATATAAAGTGCAGTTCTTCTTTGTTCATCACTGTTTCCGCCATGATATCCATTCTGGCTCATACCATGGTCTGCACCTACTACTACGTTATATCCAGCTTCGATCCATTTTGGGATATAGGTTGAAAGCTGTTTATCATTATCCATTACTGTCTTGGCATATTCTTTAGAACCCGAACCAAATCTATGTCCTGCATCGTCAATGCTCATTGGATGGATGAATACAAAATCATAGTTTTCTTTTTCCATAAAGCTGGAAGAAAGTGAATAAAGATGATTATCTGGGAAAACATCTTCATAGTAAAAAAAGCCTTGGTCTATGCAGGAACTTGAATCGTTGTGATATACATCTTTCGCTTTATCAAAAGGAGCCGATATATACAATTCACTGATCCAATAATATGCTAAAGTAAGACTTTTTTTATGGGCTTCATGAAGCATTTTGAACAAATGCTGTTGGTTCGATAAACGACAAATACCATTGTTCACAATACCGTGTTCATATGCTTCCAAGCCGGTAAAGATTGTTTCATACATAGGGCGGGAAGCACTAGGAAGTTCTCCCAGCACTTCATATTTTGCCGCTCTTTGTTTTTCACATAGATGTTCTAAATATCCTAAATGTTCTTTTGCGTATTCACTTTGTAACCCATCCAACAAAACAAACACTGTTTTATTGTGCATAAGCTACTACTTCTTCCTGCCAAGATGTTGCAAGATCTGCTACAGCAGCATCCCAAGCTTCTTGATCTTCAATAAAACGGGCATTTGTATACTGTTCATCTGGTAATAACTGTGCCTGTACTTCTTCTGGTAAAACAACATCATCACGAATTGGTCGAGCGTATCCTTTGGCAAGATTGATCTGTCCTTCATCAGACAAAATATATTCTCTTGCCGCAGCAGCTGCATATGGACGTTTTGTATAAGCGTTGATAATCGTGCAATATCCACTCTGGATTGCTCCATCCGTTGGCACGGATACTTCAAAGTTTGCATCTGGGTTGTTTGCTTGAATCTGAGAACGATAACCCAAAGAGTTATAATCCCATAACACTGCTACTTCAATTTCACCTTTTTCAAGACGAGCCACACTAGTATCACCCATGTCTAAACGACCTTCTTCAGCCAATGTTTTAAAGAAATCTAGCCCTGGCTGGATATCGCTTTCGCTTCCGCCAAATGCGATTGCAGCACTTAATAGGGCACTTTGAGCCTGTGTAGCTACAGAAACATCACCAATTGTCACTGTATAGTCACCATCAAGTACATCTTGCCAACTTGTAGGTGCTGTATCAACAAGATCTGTATTGGTGATAAATGTAATCGTTCCATAATATCCAATGATCCAATCTCCATCGTCATCTTTAGCCCAATCTGGAATTGATTCCCAATAAGATGTTTTATAAGGAAGCGTAACTTCTTGTTCTTCCGCTACTGGTCCAAATGACTGACCAACATCTCCAATATCTTTTGTTGCGTCGTTTGCTTCATTAGCAAACAATGCTAATTCCTCAGCACTTGACATATCTGTATCTGTATGTTTAATTCCGTATGTTTCTTCAATTTCTGTCCATGTTTCTCCCCAGTTAGCCCATGTATCTGGCATACCAACT
>OLRZ01002349.1_pt1 | contig 10975 bp, 6 predicted proteins | sample 1671931 | NCBI WGS metagenome assembly OLRZ01 (sample SAMEA3136627, study PRJEB25190) | human gut metagenome | reverse complement strand
GGGCGAAGGAAGTTACCTGCATCGAGCTTTCTATGAAAAGAAGTAAGATCAATGCATACAGACATCAGGATCAGGATAATCTTAAGATCCTTGTGGGAAACTTTCAGGAGATCGAGAAAAACCTTACTGAGAAATACGACTATATTACTTTGATCGGTGTATTTGAGTATGGAGAATCCTATATCCGGAGTGAGAATCCCTATGTGGACTTTCTCAGGATCATATCAAAGCATCTGAAGCCGGATGGAAAGATCATTCTGGCCATTGAGAACAGACTGGGACTGAAATACTGGGCCGGATGTACAGAGGACCATTTTGGAACTTTATTCGAAGGAATCCAGGGATACCCCAAAACAAAAGGGGTTAAAACTTTTTCAAGAAAAGAATTTAATGGAATTTTGGAGGAAGCAGGAAACTTAAAAGCCGACTGGTATTATCCATATCCGGATTACAAATTTCCAATGACTATTCATTCAGACAGACATCTCCCTGCAAGCGGAGAGCTGCATATGAGGGACTACAATTTTGACAGACTCCGTCTGGATCTGTTTCAGGAATCTCAGGTGTATAATACACTTTTGAGCAATGATCTTTACCCGCAGTTTGCCAATTCCTTTCTTCTTGTGATCGGAAAAGAACAGCCACAGACAGCACCGGTTTATGTGAAGTTTTCCAATGAGAGAGATCAGAAGCTCTCCATTTATACGGAAATCAGTGAAGCAGCAGATGGGCAGCTGACTGTGAAGAAAGTACCGTCGCAGAAGAAAGCGGCAGCTCATGTACGGAATCTGGGAACTATCTGCGAAGAACTGACCGGAATGTATAAAGAAGAGGAAATTGAAGTAAACCGCTGCCGGATCAAAGGTGACTGTGCGCAGCTGGAATATCTGACAGGTATCACCCTGGAAGATAAGCTGGATCATCTTCTGGAAGAAGGCAGAACAGAGGAACTGGAGAAATTATTCTTCTCTTATATACAGAAAGTAAAGAATATTCATGAGAAGAAACCCTTTGAGAAAACACCGGAATTTGTAAGGGTATTTGGAAATGTAAACCTGCGTTCTGATCTGAAATGTACAGAAATATCCAATATTGATTTTGTTCCTGCAAATATTATCCTCTCTGAGAATAAAGTATCTGTGATCGACTATGAGTGGACCTTTGCATTTCCTGTACCTTCACAGTTCCTGGTTTACAGGATGATCTTTTATTATCTGGAACTGAATGACAAACGAGGAATACTTAAAGAACGGGATTTCTATGAGAAAGCAGGAATCCTGCCTGAAGATATAGAAGTTTATGTGGAGATGGAACATAATTTCCAGCAGTATATTCTGGGTGAGCATACAGCAATGAGAAATATGTATGCCCAGATCTCTCCGGGCCGGGTGGAAGTAGAAGATTATTACAGAGAAAAGAAACAGGAATCTCTGGAAATGCTTCAGATTTTCTGGGATAACGGAAAGAGCTTTAATGAGGCTGATTCTGTGAGATATCTGTTCAGAAACGGGAAAATTCAGACGGAGTTTGAACTTCCGGAGAATACCACAATGCTTCGCCTTGATCCGGGCGAAATGTCCAAGGGACTTAAAATTGTAAAGCTGACATGGGAAGATGAAAGTCAGGTAAAGTTTCACACAGATGGCTGTGAAGTGTCCTCCGGAGAATTCTATTTCGGCGGTGACGATCCGCAGATCATAGTAGATTCTGTTCCTGAGAACAGAAAGTCCATAAAGATTGAGATGGAGATCCTGGACCGGAAAACCACAGAAAAGAAATTCTGGAAAGTATATGCAGAGCAGAAAAGGGCAATGGAGCAGATGAGTCAGGAGCTTGCGCAGAAGAAAGCTCTGGTCGATCAGGTGGAAGGCAGTAAGGCATGGAAAGTGTATCGTGCCATCAAAAGGGTTTAGTTATGGGAAATATACTTTGGAGTGTAGATAAAAAAATATACAGTGACAAAGAAGATCATACTCTGGCCATTACCGGATGGGCGATAACCAGAGATCAGTCAGAATGTGATTTCATTCTTTATGGCTCGGGAAAGGAACTCTTCGTTCCTGAACCTTCGCGTTGTGAAAGAGCGGATGTTGCCAAAGATTTAAAAGAAACAAAAGATATAAAAGAAGTGGGAAATGCCGGATTCACAGTAAAGATACCGGAAATTATAAAACTTGCAGAAGAACATGAGAAACTGCAGCTTGCGCTGAGAGCAGGAGATGAAAAAGAAATCATCTGGGAAGCCACAGCTGCAGAAGTGAAGGACTTTTGTGAGGAAAGTCTTATTGAATATCATATTGATGAGGAACAGATCACACAGGAGAGTATCCTGACAGTCAGAGGCTGGGTTGTAAACCAGCTGGAGCCGGATGAGATATTTGTACAGGGTACAGATGGGAAGGTTCTGGAATGTACGATCACCAGACAAAGACGTCCGGACGTGGAAGAGGCAAAGGGGATTTCCGAAGAAGAGAAAAGAAATCTGGGATTCAGTATTACTGTCAATCTGGAGAATACAAACGATCAGAATATCTGCATCTGTTTCAGGGGAAAAGATGTACAGAAAATTTATACTGTAAATGTAAAAAAAATAAAACGGGAAAATACCGGACTGTATCAGCAGATGAAACTGCTGTCTCTGAAGAACAGGCAGAAGAATCAGGAATATATAAAGAAAAACGGCATTGGAAGATTTATCCGTTATGTGAGAAATTCCCAGCTTAAGGACGGAGATCAGGATTATGAAGACTGGCTGAAAGATCATGTCGCATTCCGAAAGGAATTAAAAAGACAGAGAAATGCTGTTTTTTCTTATTCACCGCTGATCAGTATTGTGATGGTGGTGACGGATACAGATGAACAAAGGTTAAAAAGTGTGATCGATGCTTATACAGAACAGACCTATGGTAACTGGCAGCTGTGTCTTGCAGATGCATGTGAGGGAGAGGAAACAGGAGAGTTTCTGCGGAAAAAATATAAAAAAGAGATCCGCCTTTCCTACAAGAAGGTTACGGAAAACAACGGCATTTCGGGAAATCTTAATGCATCTCTGAAACTTGCAATGGGAGAGTATGTTCTGTTTGCCGGTCAGGAGATCATACCTGAACCTGATGCACTTTTTCAGATGGTCAAAGCGATCACAGAGAAAAAAGCGGATATGATCTATACAGATGAAGATGAGATCAGCGCAGACGGAAAACATTATTCTGAGCCGGAATTCAAGCCGGATTTCAATCTGTTCAGATTAAGGGAAAATAATTATATCGGACAGTTCTGGGCAATCCGGAAGGAAATTCTGGAACAGGCCGGAAAGTTTGATCCGGAATATGATGGTGCACAGGATTATGATTTTGTGTTACGCTGTGTGGAAGCAGTAAAGGATGAAGAAATCTGTCATATTCCAAAAATCCTGTATCACTGGCGTTGCCATGAGGACTCCACAGCAGAGAATCCCGAGAGCAAGCTTTATGCCTTTGAAGCCGGAAGACGTGCAGTACAGGCTCACTATGAGAGAACAGGAATCCACGCAGAGGTTTTTAAGGGTGAATATCTGGGGCTGTACAGAACGAAGTTTATCAGAGATCATGATCCGCTGATTTCTATTATTATTCCGAATAAAGACCATATTGATGATCTGAAGAGATGTATGGAATCCATTGAACAGAAATCTACGTACAAAAATTATGAGTACATTATTGTAGAGAATAACAGTACAGATTCTGCTACTTTTGAATATTACAAAAAACTGGAGGCAGAGAATCCGAAGGTCCGCATGGTATACTGGGACGGAGTCTTTAACTATTCTGCCATTAATAATTATGGTGCATCTTTTGCAAAGGGTGAGTATCTGCTTCTGCTTAACAATGATACAGAGATCATTAATCCGGACTGTCTGGAAGAACTCCTGGGTTATTGCATGCGTAAAGATGTAGGCGCAGTGGGTGCAAGACTTTATTATGAGGATGATACGATCCAGCATGCAGGTGTTGTGATCGGTTTTGGCGGAATTGCAGGACACTGTTTTGTCCAGCAGAAGAGAGGTACCACCGGATATTGTCACAGAATTATCTGTGCACAGGATTACAGTGCGGTTACAGCTGCCTGCATGATGGTGAAGAAATCTGCATTTGATGCAGTGGGAGGACTTTCAGAGGAACTGGCTGTTGCATTTAATGATATTGATTTCTGCATGAAGCTGAGAAAGGCGGGATATCTGATCGTGTATAATCCATATGCGGAATTATACCATTATGAATCCAAATCCAGAGGTCTTGAGGATACTCCGGAAAAAGTGGCACGATTTAACAAAGAAATTGCCACCTTTGAGAAAAAATGGCCGGAGATCCTGAAGAACGGAGATCCTTATTATAACCCCAATCTTACTCTGAAGAGCCAGGACTTTTCTCTGAAAAGAATCTGAAGATGAAATTGCTATAAAATGAATGTGAAAGAAGATATGTTAAAGAAAAAGAAAGAGATCAATGAAAAAACAGAAATTTTCATTTTTGTATTTCTGGCGTTTATCCTGCTGACAATCTGGGCGATGACACAGCCTTTTAATTCAGGGCCGGATGAACAGATGAGATATGATGTTGCAGATTACATTTATAAACATCATGGAGCTCTTCCGGGGGGAGATGATCCGGCTGTCAGGAATAAAGTGTGGGGAATTTCCTATGCATATTATCCGGTTGTATCTTATATGGTGTCTGCATTATTTATGAGAATATCCCGGCTTTTTGCAGATCCGGGATACTCCATGTTCAAAATTGCACGTATGGCAGATGTACTGTTTGTCACAGGTGCAGTGTATTTTGTTGTAAAAGCTTCGGGCAAACTGTTTCCGAAAGAAAAATATTCCAGAGAAGTTAGATGGCTGTTTGCAGCACTGGCAGGATTTATGCCGCAGGCAATCTTTATGGGAACTTATGTGAATACAGACTCACTGGCACTGCTGGCAGCAGCCATGATTTTGTATGCATGGGCCTCTTATCTGAGAGAAGACTGGACATGGAAAAACTGTATACTCCTTGCAGTGGGAATGGCCGTATGTGCATTGTCTTATTATAATGCATACGGTTGGATACTCTGCAGTTTTTTCTTCTTCTGTTTTACGGTATTACTCTGCAGAGAAGAAGCTTTTTCACAGAGAGTTCGTTTCCTTTTCAGCAGAGGAGCAGTGATCGCAGCAGTTACTTTAGTTCTCTGCGGCTGGTGGTTCATCCGTAACGCAGTTTTGTATAACGGAGATTTCCTGGGAAGGAAATCCTGTGCGGAATGTGCGGAAAAATATGCTCAGAAGGATTACAGACCTTCACTGTATCCGACGCCTGCAAAGCTGGGATGGAACTGGAAAGATATTATCCTTTATCAGGATCCGGGCTGGTGTCATAACTGGATTCTGACAGTGTGTGTAAGTTTCATCGGTACTTTTGGACAGATGGAAATTTATATGCCATATACGGTCAGCAAACTGTATATGCTGTTCTTTGCTGTTGGGATCATCAGTGTATTTTTTGTAAAAGAGACATTTGATCTGAGAAAAAAAATGTATGTTGCACAGCGGAAAGCAGTTGGAAATGACAGATGGAAGATTAAAACAAAGGTGATATCCCGAGAGTGGAATAAAGAAGGTATTTTCCATTTGATGATGGTATTTCTGATTATGATTCCGGTATTTCTGTTTCTGTATTATGTTTATTACAGTGATAATCAGCCACAGGGAAGATATCTTATGCCTGCATTATATCCTCTGATGTACTTTGTTACGCTGGGCTGGAATAATATTCTGACAAAAACAGTGAAAAATGAAAAGGTGCGGAGTCTGATATACAGAGTACTGACTGTACTGCTGGTGATTTCGCCATTTGCCTGCTGGGCATTTTTAATCTTGCCTTAAAAGAAATAAAGGGACTGCCGCATGAAAAGCTTTTGCGGAAGTCCCTTAAATTTATCTATTTTATCTATCAAAGAAATGGTTACTGTCTGGTATTCAGAAGCAGGCTTCAGGATTTGATCACTTTGATCATCAGGAACAGGAAAAACAGCAGGAATGCTGCCCCGATCGCCCCGATGATATAATAAGGAGCAGTTGTATGGGAAGCAGAATATGCCTGTGCTGCCTCCATATTCTTCTGACCGGTTACTGCGGCATCATTTGTCTGCTGCTCTGCGTCTTCCAGAATAGCAGTTCCTACAGGAGTTCCTCCAAAGTAATACTGGCGTGTGATCTGTCCGTCAGAAGAAGTATCTTCTGTGGTCAGATTATCTTCTGTGGCACCGTTTGGTGCAATGACTGTACCACCGGAAAGACGGTTAAAATCATCGTCTGCGATGGTAAGGGGTGCAAAATTGTCAAAACCATAATTGAGAAGCGCGATCGCTTCATCATCGGTAACACCGGATGCGCCATTTAATACAATGCATACCAGCTTCATGTTATTTTTGGAAGCTTCACATACCAGGGTACTTCCGGAAGCTTCTGTGTACCCTTCCTTACCGCCGATACAGGGTTTATAATAACCGTCGCTGGTGCTGTTTATCATGGTAAAATTGTTTGTAAGTACACGTTCACCGCCGGAAACATTTGTTGCCGGAAGTGTATAGGAAGTAGTTGCTGCAATAGTGCGGAAAGTGTCATTTGCCATAGCTGCTTCCATGATCAAAGCCATATCATGGGCGGTGATATGCTGGTTCTCATCAGGAAGGCCGGTAGGATTGGTAAAGACAGTATTAGTGCAGCCAAGTTCCTGTGCCCGGGTATTCATTATCTGTACAAAAGCATCCACAGAACCTCCCACATGTTCAGCTACCTGCAGTGCGATATCATTGGCAGAGGCAACCATGATGGCATATAAACATTGTTCCATGGTGAAAACCTCATCTAACTGTGAGGAAATATTGGCTCCTCCGTCAGTAACACCGGAAACACCGGTTGCAGTCATGGTTACCTGTTCATCCAGACTGCTGTTCTCAAGAGCAACCAGGCAGGTCATAATCTTGACTGCGCTTGCAGGGTAAAGAGGCTGATCTGCATTTTTGGAATACAGGACTGTGTTAGTGGAAGTTTCCATTACAATTGCTGCGGCAGACGAAATATCGGAAGCCTGGGGCCATCCGTCGATACCGTTGGTGACTACGACAGACGGATCTGCTGTCTGTGCGGCGGCGTCTGTATTCTGGGCTGTTTCTTCAGCAGCAGATACCGGAAACTGTGAAAACATGGTGACAGCCCCAAGTCCCAGAGCCAGCAGGGCTGCAGTGATTCTTTTTTTCTTTATCATCATGGTATATAATACTCCTGTGCATAAAAATGTTGAAAAGTAATTGTTCATTGTATGTGAACAGTTACATAAAAACAATAACAGTATAACACATTTCTCTCCTTTCTTGCAAAAAATATCATACAATGTTAAAATAAAAAATCATAGTAAAAATCGAGGTTATCATATGAGTAAAAAACCATCTGCAGGAGGAAAAATCCAGTGGACGAAAATGTTCAGGAAGCTTTCCCCCTATACGATCCGGAAAGGGTTCCGCTACATGAAGCATTATGGACCAAAGGAATTCTGGATCAGGCTGCATGAACGTTTTGAACCGGAAGAAGTACCATATGGTCCATGGTACCGGGCTTACATTCCGACGGAGGAAACACTGGAAACACAGAGGAAACAGAAATTTGATTATTCACCGCTAATCAGCATTGCAGTTCCGGCTTATCAGACACCTGTAGAATTTTTGAGACAGATGATAGAATCACTGATCGTTCAGACTTATTCAAACTGGGAGCTGTGTATCGTAAATGCAAGTCCTGACAATGAGGAGATGCAGAAAGTACTGGCAGAATATTCAGCCGGAGATTCCCGGGTAAGATTCTGCAATCTCAAAGAGAACCTTGGCATTGCAGAGAACACAAACCGCGCGTTTGCAATGACAAAAGGTGAATTTGTGGGGCTTCTTGACCATGATGACCTGCTGGCACCCAATGCATTATATGAGATCGTGAAAATACTGCAGGATCATCCGCAGGCAGATGCGCTTTATACAGACGAGGATAAGGTTACAACAGAACTGGACGAGCATTTTCAGCCACATCTGAAACCGGATTTTAATCTGGATCTCCTGCGTTCCAATAATTATATCTGCCACTTTTTTGTAGTGCGAAAGAGTATTGTAGAAAAGGCCGGAGGTTTCCGAAAAGAATTCGACGGAGCTCAGGATTACGATTTTATCTTCCGCTGTACGGAGAATGCCGGAGAGGTTTTACATGTTCCGGAAATCCTGTATCACTGGAGAACACACAAAGCCTCCACTGCAGATAATCCTGCCAGTAAAATGTACGCATTTGAAGCCGGCAAGAGAGCAATAGAAGCTCATCTTGAGAGAACAGGTACAAAAGGCGAGGTAAGCCATACACAGGATCTGGGCTTTTACCGGGTGAAATATCCGGTGCAGGGAAAACCTCTGGTGTCTGTTATCATACCAAACAAAGACGAGAAAGAGACTCTTCAGACCTGTCTGGAAATGCTGGAGAAGAATACCGGTTATCAGAATTTTGAAATCATAATCGTGGAGAATAACAGTACCACTGATGAGATTTTCCGATATTATAAAGAACTTTCCAGAAACCGGAAGATCCATCTTTTGAGATGGGGAAAAGAATTTAATTATTCTGCCATCAATAACTTTGCTGCGGCACATGCAAAGGGAGAATATCTGCTTTTCCTGAATAATGATGTAAAATCCATCAATCCGGACTGGCTGGAAGAAATGCTTGGAGTGTGTCAGCGTCCGGAAGTGGGCGGTGTCGGAGCAAAGCTCATTTATCCGGATAATACAATCCAGCATGCAGGATGTGTGATCGGAATGGGCGGTATTGCGGGGCATATGTTCGTAGATATGCCTGCGGACCGTACCGGCTATCTGCATAAGGCATCCCTTCTTCAGGATATGAGTGCAGTGACTGCCGCCTGTCTGTTGATGAAGAAAGAGGTTTTTGAGCAGGCAGGAGGATTTACAGAAGAACTGGCTGTGGCATTTAATGATGTGGATCTTTGCCTGAAAGTAAGAAAAAACGGCTATCTGATCGTATATGATCCCTATGCGAAGCTTTATCATATGGAATCAAAGACCAGAGGAGCTGAGGACAGCAAGGAGAAAGTGCGCCGTTTTCAGACGGAGATTGAATATATGCGATGTCACTGGATAGACATTCTCAAAAACGGAGATCCCTGTTATAACAAAAACCTGTCTCTTACCAAATGGAATTATTCTCTGAAGCCAATCCCGGGAATGGAGACAGAAGCAGGACAGAAAAAAGAGAAGACAGGGAGGAAATCATGCAGGAAGTATCAGTGATCATTCCGAATTTTAATGGGATGGCTTATCTGGATGGCGTACTTGCAGGTCTGGAGTGTCAGACTGTAAGCAATTTTGATGTAATTCTTGTGGATAATGGATCCAATGACGGAAGCTGTGCTTTTGTTGCTGCAAGGTATCCATGGGTCCATCTGATCGAACTGCCGGAGAATTTCGGATTCTGTAAAGCGGTCAATGAAGGGATCAGAGCATCACGCTCACCTTATGTACTGCTTTTAAACAATGATATTGAAGTAACGGAGAATTTTATAGAAGAAATGCTGTCAGCCATCAAAAGGCATCCCAAAGCTTTCTCCTGTGCTGCCAGAATGATTCAGTTTCATGACAGGGACAGGCTGGATGATGCAGGAAACTATTACTGCGCGCTTGGATGGGCTTATGCAAGAGGTAAGGGGAAAGATATCCATACCTATGAAAAGGAAGAGAAGATTTTTGCTTCCTGCGCAGGAGCTGCTATTTACAGAAAGAAGATCTTTGATGAGCTGGGATATTTTGACGAAGAACATTTTGCTTATCTGGAAGATACCGACATCGGCTATCGTGCGCGGCTTTTGGGCTACGAGAACTGGTATGAGCCGTCCGCGAAGGTTTACCACGTCGGAAGCGGAACGAGCGGCTCCCGGTATAACCTCTTTAAAATCCGTTATTCTTCCAGGAATAATATTTATCTGATCTATAAAAATATGCCGGTTTTACAGATTTTGCTTAACCTGCCGGCCTTTATCCTCGGTTTTTCGGCAAAACTGGTCTTTTTTGCATCGAAGGGATACGGAAAAGAATATCTGGCAGGAATCAAGAATGGTTTTTTCATCTGCCGGAAGCCGGAAAACAGAGCAAAAAAGATCCGTTTTGAGTGGAAGCGCCTCGGCACGTATTTTGTCATCGAATGGGAGCTTTTTATCAATGTGTTCCGGAGATTTCTGGAGAGGGCATAAGGATTCTTTCAAAAGATTACGAAAAAGTTAAAAAGTTTACGGAAATAAGAAGAATGTTAGAAAAATATGATTGCTCTTTTTTGAAACTTATTGTATAGTTAGGGGTAGGGAATTTTTAGATCCCGAAAAAAACAGATAAGGTGAACGAATTTGATCAACGATAATCAGAAATATTTTGACCGGATGCACGTTCTGATCGATGCCCTGGTGCTCGCACTTTCCTATGTACTGTCCTGGTACTGCTATGTGCGGCTGGGCGTTATGAATAATCATCCGGAGAGGGGAATTCTGCCGCCGGCGACGTATATGATGGCACTGCTCTATATCGTGCCCGGCTATCTGCTGCTTTACTATGCATTTAATCTCTATGCATCCAAGCGTTTTCAGGGAAGACGTCTGGAATTTGCCAATATCTTAAAAGCGAATACGGTTGGATTTCTGGTCTGGCTGGCCAGCCTTTACATGGTGCGCCAGGTTCACTTTTCCCGTGGTATGCTCTGCATCTTCTTTGTGCTGAATGTGACACTGGAAACGATCGTAAGAAATCTGATCCACTATATCTTAAGCAATATGTGGAAACACGGCCGCAACCAGAAGCAGATTCTGATGGTCGGCTACAGCCGTGCGCCCCGAGATTTTTTATCGGATGGAATATGACCGGG
>OLRZ01002347.1_pt1 | contig 10994 bp, 4 predicted proteins | sample 1671931 | NCBI WGS metagenome assembly OLRZ01 (sample SAMEA3136627, study PRJEB25190) | human gut metagenome | reverse complement strand
AGAAAGTGCTCTACAGCATGTTTTCCGTCAAGGCCTCCAAGCGCATCCTCATCACCGATGGCTGCGCTTGATTTCGCCATATCATCGAGCCCCGCGCACTCACCCTGACCTTCATCGTCGTGATTTTCAAGATAATCTATAAGTTTGTCATACAGGCGGACGTTGTAGTCTCTGCCGTCTATCTCATACCTTGTCCTGTATTCACCGACTATTCTGGCAAGCTCTTCCTCATCCATACCAACCATAGGGGATCTGAGAACTGCCGCAAGATCACCGTCTACATAACTGTTATCTATGACCGACAGCATACTGACAAGACAGCTCACCTCAACCGCACCAAAATAGCCGCTCTCACTCTGTATATAGATAGGTATTCCCTCATCTTCAAACACCTGGTCAAATACAGTGGCGGAACCCGATACACTTCTTAGCAAAATAACTATATCGCTGTACTCCACCTTTCTGACAGTACCATCGCCATCGTGGATATACATCGGATCGTCTCCATCTACAATCTCATGGATCTTATTTGCAATATACTTTGCCTCTATCTGCGCACAGCTGTAATCCTCATCCATATCTCCGGACACAGTATCCCCGTCTATCATGATAAGCTCTGATTTTGGTCCCTGATACACGTCACCTGGCTCGCTCATTCTGCCATGTGGATCTTCCAACGCATATTTTGAATTGAGTCTTGCAGCATCATCGTATTCTATGCCGCCGATTTCTTTTCTCATAAGCTGTTCAAACAGTGCATTCACAGTCCTTAACACATTGATCTCACTCCTGAAATTTCTTGTCAGGATGATACAGTTTCCAATCATATCAGCAGATGCTTTATCATCATCGCCAAGCCTCTGATACGTATTGTACTTGCCGATAAACAGGTCAGGTCTCGCCATCCTGAACTTATATATACTCTGTTTTACATCACCTACCATAAAAGTGTTATTGATGTTCTCACCATGTCCAGCCACGCCTCCCAGTATGTACTCCTGAATAAAGTTGCTATCCTGATATTCATCGATAAATATCTCCCTGTATCTGAGGGATACCTCACGCCCCGCCTTCGACGGGACCGGTCTTCCATCCTCTATACCATCACACAGTATCCTGAATGCAAATTCCTCTATATCGTGAAATTCAAAGAGATTTTTGTCCATCTTGACTTTCATCAATTCATCCATATAGAGTTCTGTCAGATCAAGCAGCGCACCAAGAACCGGTGCGGTGATATTCAGCTGTCCTAGCACCTCATCCACTTCCGTTATTGCAGACATGAGTTCTGTTATCATGCCCTTATACACATCCCTGCGATTCTTCACAAATGCTTTCTTCTCAGGATCAGCATCCCTCGATGTTACAGCAAGGCTGTCAAAAGCGTAGTATATCTTATTTCCTGACGCATCCACAGAAACCTTTTCATTTTTCGGTCTCAATGATGCCTTATATATCTTTTTCAGCTCAAACAGATTAACACTTGAATGCGCGACCGGATCACACTCCCTAAGCATGTGGGTGAGCATCTCCGCATCCCTGTCCACCCTGTCGCCGTAAGATTTAAGTCCATATTCCTCAGTGGCGTACAACTGACATTCACACGCCATATCGTGTGCTATTTTCACCGTCTGGCGTGCCCTCTCTGCAAACAGTCTCACCATCGGAATGTTCATCACAGCATCACACTTCTCCTCAAATGAAGCGCCTTCCCTCACCTGAATGTCAAGTGCCGCTCTGGCATCTCTTATCCATCCATGACGATCCGGATAGCTTGATATGACCTGCATAAGGTGTGTCACAAGCGCCGGAACCTCGGTATCCCTCTCCTTCACGGCAAATGTCCTGACGAGCTTTATGAAACCCGGCACAAGGTTCTCGTCCTGATAACAGCTCTCCATGACCTTATCCATGACATCCTTCTTTATGATCTCCATCTCTGTTTTATCCGCTATGTCAAATGCAGAGTCCAACTGTACCTTTGCGAAATACTCCTTCACTATATGGAGACAGAAGCTGTCTATTGTGCATATCTCAGCATGGTTTATGAGTGTCATCTGCTTTATCAGGTGTTCATCATATATTCCGTTTGCCATATATTCATCTATCTTCTTCTGAAGTGCCGCACTTATCTTCTCCTTCATCTGGGCTGCCGCCGCATTGGTAAATGTCACAACAAGCAGTTCATCCACGTTTACCCTGTCCTGATCCGGCAGTTTGTTCCCATTAGAATCCACACCCAGAACCATCTCTATTATGCGCTCAACCAGAACAGCAGTTTTTCCCGAACCTGCTGCCGCAGCAACAAGAAGATTGCCAGTCCTCGTGTCAATTACATGCGCCTGCTGTTTAGTCCAGCTTATCTTATTGCTCCCCATCTACGTCGCCCCCATTCTCTATATCTGTTACACCAAGTTCCACAGCCCTGCTCCTTAGCTGCTCAGCCTCCCCGCGGGCTGCCTTAAGAGCATTCTTAGCCTCCTCCAGAGCTGTTGTTGCACTTTCAAGGTTCTCACGCATCTTCGCAGTTGCCTTGTCCCCACGGCTCGTGACTTTTTCCTCCGCAGTTTCATATTTTTTGCTGGCACTGGCGAGTTTTTTCTCCGCAGACTTTATCTTTTTATCTGCCTCCGCGAGTCCGCTCAAAACCTCATCGATAGCCTTCTGACTGTCGTTATACGCCTTCTTTTCCCCATCATACATTTTGGAATATGAATTTCCGCCGTATTTGCTGTCGAACATACACACATGTCTGTATGAGCAATAGGTACACGCGCTTCTGTTCCCCTGCTTTACGGGATTGATGGCGATCTTACCGTCCGCTATGCATGTGCCAAGTCTATCTATGTTCCTGCGATTTGCCTCCATAAGCGCCTTTATCATAACCTCTTCCATGGCCTGCTTCCCCACCAGTGTTGCCTGTGTGCTGTCCATTATGCTAACTGCCCGACTGCTGCCATTGTATATTCCGGCATACTTCGACGCATCCAACAGCCCGCTCTCTATAGCATCCACCTGAAACCTGCCAAATGTCCGCTTTTCATCCGTGACCAGCTCCTGACTTTCCTCGTCGTATCTTATATCCCCGTCAAAGTCCGTCATGTCCACTATCGGATCATCAAATGTATAATACAAAAGACCGCCTACATGCACCTGCTCAGATGAGCGTCCAAGCTCATTCATCCTTCGTTTCTCAAGCTCATATGCAATAGCGCCGTAGGTCACAAGCTGCATCTGAAGTCCAGCCAGCACCCTGTCCTTATCAATCTTCTGATCTGATGATTTGTAGTCTATGATCTTGAAATAGACATCTCCGTCGCTCACATACTCGTCAACTCTGTCTATAACACCCTTAAGGCTCATCGTCATTCCGTTTGGCAGTTTGAATATATAGTTCTCTATGCCGTCTCCCAGCTTTGAGGTATCAAAGTATCTCTCAAAGTTCTCCGGGTGCATATCTCCGCACAACACAAATGTTCTCAGTGTTTTCGCTGTTCTCACCGCGATATCCTCAAGGAACTTCTTCACATACGCCGCTCTGCTCGAATCCTCAAAGTATTCTGCCGCCTCATCATCCGCCGAGGCATCTACAAACTCCACAGCTCTGTCAGCAAGCTCTGTTTCCGTGATATCAGCCCAATTGTTACCGCATTTTGTCTTGATATATTCAAACATTTTCTGCATGGAGCTATGCAGAATGATTCCGACATTTGCAGCATTCAGCTGATATGTCTCCCTGTCCATAAGACCGAGTCCATACTGCAGGAAATATTTGAACTGACATTCTGCGTATTTTTCAAGTTTGGACACAGTCTCCGGAGAGAGCGTCTTTGTCTCATTCACATAGTCATATCCGCTCTGCATGGCTCCAAGCCATGTCGCATACTCAGTGTTTCCTCCTTGCTGCTCTATAAGGCGTTTTACCGCCTGGAGTGTCCCATCACTGCCAACCTCATCATATCTGCTCACCAAATATCTGAGCGCTCCATTCACAGTCTCCGGTATCTGACTGTCAATGTCATAATCCTCTATCTCTATGTCCGGGAAGATATTTCTTATCCTGTCGACGAGGTAGGACGGACCGACTGCGTTCATATCCTCACCCATCTTTCTGAATACAATATACAGATTGTCTGACGGCTTTGTGAGGCTCGTGTATATATAGAACTGTTCTATATATGCATTTGTCTTGTCCGATGGTGCAAGTGTAACACCGCATTTTTCTAGATTCTGTCTGTCACCGTTTGAGAGTATCTTGCCCTTCTTAGCCGGCTTCGGTATTATCCCCTCATTCACGCCAGTGAAAAACAGAGCCTTCACATGATTCAGTCTCGATCTTGTCATGTCGCCCACAACTACTCTATCTATGGTCGGAGGAACGATCCCGATCTCCATATCTGATATTCCGGCCTCAAGGACTCCGGCATACTCCTTGACAGTCATCTTCTCATCGCCGAGTATTGTAACGACTTTGTCAAACAGAGCAACTATCTTGTCAAATATCTGACCGTACGCATCGCCCTCATCAAACAACTTTTCCTCGTACAATCTTTTTCTGCGCTCCTCAAGCTTTTCACACACATGCAGTTCATCGAGGAAGTTATAAAGCTCTTTGGTATAATTTGTGACAGTATCTTTGGAATTCGGGCTTGACGGCTTGTACACATCGATGCAGTCTTCGCCAAATATTGACACTATCTGTCTCCTTATTGAATCCATCTCCTGCGCATAATCGCTGTTATTCTTGTCCGTTATCTCCTTAAGCCACGACTTATATCCCCTGAGATTGCGTTTTAAGGCATAGTTCTCCATGCGCTCAACATCCATATACGCCACCTCTGTCATGCCGGACTTGAGCAGCCTGAACACACTGTTAAACGAGAAATTATCAGACATGACAGCAAGGAATGCTCTCACTGTATCTGAACAAGGATCTCCCCTCAGTGCTGTATTCTCATCTATAAACACGGGGATCCTGTACTCGTCCATGGCCTGTCTGTAATACCCTGCCACATCATGAAGATCACCTGCTACAACAGCGATATCCTTGTATCTGTACCCCTTCTCCCTGACCAGTTTTCTGATCTGAGATGCAACATACAGAGCCTCATCTCTCGCCCTGTCTGTCCTCACGAGCTTTATACTGTCCGCCGCTCCATTTATCTTCTGATGAGGGTATCTGAATATGTTCCGCTCAAATGCCGCAAGACATGGATCATCCCTGAATCTGTATGGGATCTCCCCCTGTCCGCACATCACTACATTGTCCAGAATGTCAACGTGAACATCTGCCGCAACCTTACATATAGCCGCTATGGTCTCCTTCGTCAGCCTGAACAGTTCATATTCCTTTGGTTTTGCGAGTCCTATCCTGTCCGGATCTATGTCAAATGCAAATGTTACACTTGCAGCATGACTCATAAGCTGTGTTACCAGTTTCATCTGCACCGGGGTAAACCCTGTAAATCCGTCAAAATACATATGACTCTTCGATATAAACTGCGACTTTTCAACATTTGCAGCTAGAAGCTGGGAGAGCTGCTCCGCCACGATATACTGGTCGTTTGCATTGTGCTCCTCGAACTTCTCATAGATGAGTCTTATATCGTGGAGCTTCCTGTATGTTGAACTCTCACTGTCCATCTGCTCCATAGCCATATCTATCTCTTCCCTGTCCACCGCATACTGGAACAGCTCTGACATCATGGATTTCATCTCGTCTACAAATCCCATCTTGTCCATGTAATTGCCATACATGAGCAGATCATCCTGGTTCTCCATAAGGATACGCTTAACGAGCATACTTTTTCCAAAATCCTCAAGCACCTGCCCCGGATTGATGGATAACTCGTCAAACACTCTGTATGCAAGCCTGTTTAAACCTATGGCATCAATGTTCATAGAACCGTGTCTTGGATGCCTGGTGACTATATCTCTCTGTGCCTCCATGCTGAACTGCTCCGGAACTATGTACAAATAGTTCATATCATCATGCAGCATTGACTCCTCTATAATTGTTTTTAACATGTACTCTGTCTTGCCGGATCCTGCCGGTCCAAGGACAAACTGTACCCCCATATCTGATCCTCCTTGAATTAATGTCATAAATATTATCTGCCCTGAATAAAATGTATAAATAAATAGCAGGGAGAGCAAATAATGTCATCAACGAAATTAATAGTACTTAAATCAAAAGAACTTATATATACCGCAATCCTTCTGGCTCTTATTGTTGTATTTGTCATCATTCTCATAAACATGTTCAAACGAAATGACAAGTCTGACGGCAGCCAGTCTGGCCCCGCCAAAGCGGTCTCCGCCCCCGCCGATCCGGGAACTGGTATATATAATACCCGTTACACTCCAGGTACATATTCGTCACCTCTGATACTTGGAGAAAACACACTGTCAGTTATTGTAACCGTGGACGACTGCCAGATCACTGATGTGTCTTTCCAGCAGATGGACGAAACCATAACCACCATGTATCCTCTCCTGGAATCGTCCCTCGAGGACATCAACACTCAGCTTCACTACATATCATCGGTGGACGATATAATTCCATCCGGCGACAGCACGTACACCACAAAACTTATCATCGACTCCATCAAAAATGCTCTTAAAGAAGCCGTTGTCAACTGATTGTTTTCCCTTTATAGAAAACGGACAGACTCATATGTAATTCTACTTTACATATTTATCTGTCCGTTTTTTTGTATACGTCTCTGAAACATCTACTGCTTTGCCACGATATTGTCCTTATCCTTAAATATACTATGTGATGGAACATATCCCCTGACTCTTGATACAGGATATATATTGCTGAACGGCCCTATTACCGTTCCAGGATTCAGCACGCTGTTGCAGCCGACCTCAACATTGTCTCCAAGCATAGCACCGAACTTTTTGAGACCTGTAGGTATGTCAAATGTCTTTCCGCATGCCATTCCCTTCACATGCACCAGAGTCTTGTCCGACTTTACATTTGATGTGATGCTTCCGGCTCCCATGTGGGACTTGAATCCAAGTATTGAATCTCCTACATAGTTATAATGTGGAACCTGTACATTGTTGAATATGATAACGTTCTTGAGCTCTGTTGAGTTTCCTATCACACAGTTCTCTCCGACTAGAACACTGCCCCTGATAAAGGCGCCAGGTCTCACCTCTGTACCTGCACCTATGATGGTCGGTGCAAGTATTGTTGCTGTTCCGTATACTTTGCAACTCTTGTGTATCCACACATTCTCGCTGACCTCATTGTACTCATTCTTATCGAGAGTTTTTCCAAGATTTAACACAAAATCCTTTATGAGAGGAAGAGCCTCCCATGGATATGTTAATCCCTCAAGCAGTGATCCTGCCATGGTCTGATCAAGTGAATAAAGCTCTTTTATTGTTACTGATGTCTGAATATCTTCCATTGTTTCTATTCTCCTTTTTTGAAACCTACATTTGTCTTCTATAATATGTGTCAAGCATCTTTTTTATCGGCTGTCTGCCTCTGTTTTGGCTCAGCGGACTTATCCACGTTTGCGCTTCCCTTTGCATCCGTTGATTTTTTCGCCTGGTTTACGCCGCTTTTTGCGTAATACGCTTTCGTCTTGTTAAACACTCCCGTTATTCCGCCCTGATTCTGTATCTGTTTCACTCGGTTGGTATACTGTGTCACATAAGTGGTCATCTTCTGTGTATATTCTTCCTTCGAAATCTGGCCTTCTGCCACACCCTCAAGTCCTTTTTCCCAGCTTGCAGTGAGATCCGCGCGCAGCAGACCATTTATGGAATAATAAACTATATCGTATATGATCTCGCCGAGAAATGTCGGTGTGACTATCTGTGTCTTCTTATTAAGTGATATATATTTATTTGTCTCAAGCTTGGTTATGATACCATCTCTCGTCGCACTGGTCCCTATGCCCGCACCCTTTATCTGTTCACGAAGATCTTCGTCCTCTATGAACTGTCCCGCATTCTCCATCGTCAGGATAAGGGATCCTGAGTTATATCTCTTAGGAGGCGATGTCTCACCCTCCTTTATCTCTATGCTCTGTACACTCAGCTTATCGCCCTTTTTGACATTTGCCAGACGCTCTATAAACTCCTGGCTGTACTTCGGCTCGTCCTTCTTCTTTGAAAAACTGTTGGCAGAGACCTTGAGATATCCCTCACTTATGAGGTACTTGAAATTGGCAAACAACTTTTCGCCGTTTTTTGTGAGTGTCATTGCGACCTTCTGATACTCCGCCGCAGGATAGAATATACTTAGGAATCTCCTACATATTATCTCGTATACCTTGAGGGCAGTCGGCGCCAGGCTCTTTAATGCACCAAATCCCTGTCCCGTAGGAATGATCGCATAATGGTCGGTTATCTGTTTGTCATTTACATACTTCGTCTTTGCTATACCCTTGTATGTACCGCTGTTCATAGCCCCTTGTGCCCATGCGGCCACAGGCTGGAAATTCTTCAATCCCGAAATATTTCGTCCTATCTCCTTCGCAACCGCTGTGGAAAGGACTCTGGCATCGGTTCTCGGATAAGTCACCAGTTTTTTCTCATAAAGCTCCTGTACTATCTTGAGCGTGTCCGACGGGCTTATCTTGAACAGTGCCGAACAGTCATTTTGTAGTTCGGCAAGATTGTACAGCATCGGTGGCTGTTTCTTCTCTTTTTTCCGTTCAACTGACTCGGCCACAGCCTCCGGCGCTCCCTCATTCAGCTCCGCGAGCAGCTTTTCTGCATCCGCCCGTTCCTTGAAACCATTCTCCTTGTAAAGAAGAGGCGACTCGAAGTATTTCGTATCCTTAACGGCTTTCCACTCGGCATCAAAGGTCTGTCCTTCCTCGCCAACGCTTGCTACAAGTCTGTAAAATGGAGTCTTGACAAATTCTCTTATCTCTCTTTCCCTCTTCACTACTATGCCCAGAACACACGTCATGACACGTCCAACAGCTATGACACACCTATCCATTCCGAGATATCTCTGCACCACATTTGAAAACTTGAGCGAAAGCGCCCTGGAGAAATTGATACCCATAAGGTAATCCTCCTGCGCTCTCAGATATGCCGCATCGCTAAGGCTGTCATACTCAGAAAGAGGCTTTGCTTCTCTTATTCCCCTGAGTATCTCCTCCTCGGTCTGGGAGTCTATCCAAACTCTTCTCTTCTCCTTGCCGCTCACCTGCGCCATAGAATCCACAAGTCTGTATATATACTCTCCCTCTCGTCCCGAATCCGTTGCCACGTAGATGCATCCCACATCTTCACGGTTCAGCAGGCCCGCAACAATATTGAACTGTTTCTTTGTATTTGGAAGGATCTCATATTTGTATTCAGTTGGGATAAATGGAATCGTCGCCAAATCCCACTTCTTGAGAGCCGGATCATATGCATCCGGATAGCTCATAGTGATCAGATGTCCGACACACCATGTCACGATCGCCTTATCTGATTCCAAATAACCATTTCCGGCATTTCCCTTCACCCCCAGCACATCGGCAAACTGTCTTGCAACACTGGGTTTCTCTGCTATATATAAATTCTTCAAATTCTACTCCTGTTCCGGTGGCAATTGCCCGTTATTCTATCATCATGCAACCGCCCATAATACATCACAACACATCTTTATAATATAACAGAATTCTCGCCAAGGGGCAAGTGGGGACGGAGGTGCCTGTCCCCATCCATGTCCCAATACCGAATTGCTTCGCACTTCTCCACACGCATTGCGCGTTAACACAGAATTGCTTCGCACTTCGTGCTCCCGCATTTCTGCGCGGCATTCACACTCCGACCTATCGGCCTTCGTGTTCATGTCGCGTCATCCCGTCAAATGCGCTACATGCCGCGAGCAAGCTCTCGCATGTGCGCGCTTGACGGGATTATAACGCGCAAAAAGCACCCCGCCTGCGACATGCGCAGACAGGATGCCTCTAAACTGATTTATATTGAATTTAGTAGGATTAGCAAACTCAATCTATGTCTTACTGCTCGAATAACAGCTGCTCGTATGTTGGGAATGGCCAAGCTGTCTTTGGAAGCTCCTTCTCAAGCTCATCAGCTGGCTTTCTCACTGTGTCAAATGCTGCAAATACTGTGTTGTGGAAGTACTTAGCCCAAGCCTCTGTATCTCCCTCGTAATCTGCTGCCTTTGTAACCAGCTCCTCAAGGGCTACTGTAGCGCTCTTGAGCTCTGTGAGCTTCTCTGAGATGGTGTTCAGAAGTGATACCTGAACTGTAGGATCAATTCCGAGAGCCTTGATCTCAGCTGCACCCTTTGCAAGCTCTGCCTGATATTCCATAACTGCAGGAATGATCTCCTCATTAGACATCTCTATCATAGTGAGTGCCTCGATGTTGATCTTCTTTGCATAGTTCTCAAGCATTACATCAGCTCTCGCCTCAAGCTCTGCCTTATCCATAACTCCAAGATCCTCAAAGATCTTAACGCTCTTGTCTGCTGCAAGATAAGGAACAGCATCAACCATGCACTTGATATTTGGAAGACCACGCTTTGCTGCCTCCTCAACCCACTCGTCTGAGTAACCATTGCCATTGAAGATGATTCTCTGATGTGCTGTGAGTTCTCTTCTGATGAGTGCCTTGCATGCTGTCTCGAAATCGTCTGCACCCTCAAGCTCATCTGTCATCTTCTTGATCTGATCTGCAACTATTGTGTTAAGTACCATCATTGGGAATGCGATGGACTGCGTTGAACCAACCATTCTGAACTCGAACTTGTTACCTGTGAATGCAAATGGTGATGTTCTGTTTCTATCTGTGGCATCCATTGTAAATGTAGGAAGTGTTGATGCACCTGATACATATGTCTTGCCCTTTGGTGACTCTGTAGCCTCCCCCTTCTCGATGATCTGCTCAACGATCGACTGGAGCTGTTCTCCAAGGAATGCTGAGATGATTGCTGGAGGTGCCTCGTTAGCTCCAAGTCTGTGATCGTTTCCTGCTGATGATGCTGAAAGTCTCAGGAGCTC
>OLRZ01002346.1_pt1 | contig 10996 bp, 10 predicted proteins | sample 1671931 | NCBI WGS metagenome assembly OLRZ01 (sample SAMEA3136627, study PRJEB25190) | human gut metagenome | reverse complement strand
TAGGAGCACACCATAAAGGCGTCGTTTCTGCCGGCTGTGTTGTGGTTTGCGCCATCGTTGTGGCAGGATCCTCGATTTTTTTGGCATTCTGTACTAAGTCCCAGATGTTTGCAACTGCAATGGAGACCACAAATGCCATAATCAAAGGATACCGTTTGAGAAATTTCAGAAAATTCATGAAAATGCTCCTTTCATGGCATGGGTCAGAACTGGAAGTACAGGAACGGATTGTTCGTCTGTGTCATCATCGCACGAATTGCCAGCACGAACAGAATCAGCAAAAGCAGCATACAGAAGCCGCTCTTGCGGAACTTTTTGTAATACATCAGAGGCAGCGGCGTGCTGAACAGAACACAGGGAACCAGGATCTTCCAATAGTTGTGGAATGCCTGCACTGCATCCCTGGTGTTGGACTGTACCTCATCCGAAGTGAGGAACGGGAACAGACGGGTAAAGTATGTGCCGAGCTGGTGCATATCCGTGATGGCAAAGACCATCCAGGTGAGGGGGATGATAAAGATGATATAGGCGTGTTTCAGAATGTGTGTGCGCTCTAGGAACTTGCCGTAGACGTTCTTTTCCAGTGTCAGCAGCACGAAGAAAATGAGACCCCACAGGACAAAGTTCCAGCTTGCGCCGTGCCACAGTCCGGTGAATGCCCAGACCGCCAGCATATTCCGCATGGTTTTCCATTTTCCTACCCGGCTGCCGCCCAGCGGAAAGTAAATGTAATTCTTGAACCAGCGTCCCAGGGTGATGTGCCATCTGCGCCAGAACTCGCCGGCTGAGCCGGACATATACGGCAGATTAAAGTTCTGCGGCAGTTCAAATCCCAGCATTTTTCCCACGCCGATTGCCATCATGGAATAGCCGGAAAAGTCGAAGTAGATCTGAAAGCTGTAGGCGAATGCACCCAGCCAGGCATAAGGGGTGGAGATACTATCATACCCGATCACGGACAGATTATTCCAGAGACCGCCCATGGGATTCGCCAAAAGCGTTTTTGCGCTCAGACCCAGGACGAAGGTCTCCATGCCCTCTTCCAGCAGCCGGATGTCCACACGGCGGTTGTGCATCTGGGGCTGGATCTCGCTGTACATACAGATCGGACCGGAGATCAACTGGGGGAACATACACAGATAAACGCCCAGATCCAGCAGGCTTCTCGCCGGACGTGTCTTGTTTTGGTACACGTCAATGAGATAGGATGTGATCTGGAACGTGAAAAAGCTGATGCCCAGGGGCATGATGATAGATGCCTTTGGAATAGCGACGTGAAAGATCGACAGCAGGGAATTCAGATTGCCGATCAGGAAGTTGGTGTATTTGAATACCACCAAAAGCCCGAAGTTGTAGACCAGACCGCCGATCAGATAGCGCTTTGCCTGCTGCGGATGCCTTGCGTGCGAACCGCTGATGAGCCGGGAAAGTCCATAGTTGATGACCAGGGACAACAGCAGGAGCAGGGTATACCAGCCGCTGCCGATGGCGTAGAAAACAAGGCTGCCGATGATGAGTGTGATGTTTCGGTATTTCTGCGGTGTAGCATAGTATGCCAGCAGGAAAATCGGCAGAAATTGAAACAAGAATTCAATTGTGCTGAAAACCATATATGATTCCTCAATTCCCCTTCGATATTTTTTTCTGTTTTGCGGTGCTGCTTTTTATCTATTCTATGCAGGCAAACACAAATAACAACACCCCGACAAGCGAGGTGTCTCACATTATATCATAAGAAAAATCTGTCGTTTTTTCAAGAACGATGTCATAACAAATGAGTTACAATTCAATGACAAATCCAGTTTGTCCCAGATGCAGAACAGGCGCTTAGTCCTTCTTTTCCGCAGCCGGTGCATAGCAGGTGAAAACATTTTCCACGTGGTCGGTGTCCTTTACCTTGGTGCAGGCGCTGACCAGCGGAACCACGATCAGAGAAAGCAGCATTGCAATTGCGCCGGCATTGATCGGGGATGCCAGATTCAGCGGCAGGCTTGCGGCAGCCTTGGACAGTTCCGGGTTCCAGCCAAAGCCGAACAGGAACATATGTACCAGCGTCAGACCGATGCCCAAGATAAAGCTGCACCATACTGCCGGCTTTGTGACCTTCTTGCTGAACAGACCATACATGAACGGTCCCAGGAATGCGCCTGCCAGTGCGCCCCAGGAATAGGACATCAGCGTGGAGATCGAGGCGTTCTTGTTGAACGCCAGCAGAACGGAGATCACCAGGAATACGGCGATCAGCACACGCATGATAAGCATTTCCTTTTTGTCAGAGCATTTTTTCATATTGGGCTTGATGAGGTCGATGGTCAGCGTGGAGCTGGAAGTCAGTACCAATGATGACAGGGTAGACATGGATGCCGACAGCACCAGAACAACGACCAGACCAATGAGGATATCCGGCAGTGCAGTGTGCAGCAGAGACGGGATCATAGCGTCAAAATCCGGCTTGCCGTTGGACAGGGTGGAGATCACTGTCTTGTCGCTGCCGTCTGCGCTCAGCGTGCAGAACAGCCGGTCGAAACCGCCCAGCAGATAAGAACCGCCGGCAACGATCAGTGCAAAGACGGTGGAGATCACAGCACCCTTTTTGATGTCGTTTTCGCTCTTGATGGCATAGAACTTGTGTACCATCTGGGGCAGACCCCAGGTGCCAAGTGATGTCAGAACCACAACGCCCAGCAGATTCAGCGGATCCGGTCCGAATACGGAGTTCAGCGTGTTGGTCTTGCCGTTGACTTCAATATCGCCCAGTGCAGCCAGTGCAGCAGTCATGCCGCCACGGTTGTGGATCGCACAGATCACTACGGCAGCGATGCCCACCAGCATGACAATGCCCTGGATAAAGTCGTTGATCGCAGTTGCCGCATAGCCGCCCAGGATCACGTAGATCGCCGTCAGCAGCGCCATAACAATAATGATGATCTTGTATGCGCCCTCGGACTCGATCTGGAACGCCATGTTAAACAGACGGGACAGACCGTTGTACACCGATGCGGTATAGGGAATCAGAAAGATAAAGACGATCACAGCGGCTGCGACTTTCAGTCCTTTGGAGTTCCAGCGCTTTTCGAAGTATTCCGGCATGGTTTTTGCGCCCAGCGACTGCGTCATGATGCGGGTGCGCCGTCCCAGGACGATCCATGCCAGCAGACTGCCCAGCAGGGCGTTGCCGATGCCGACCCATGCGGCAGAAACGCCGTATGTCCAGCCGAACTGTCCGGCATAGCCGATGAAGACTACAGCGGAAAAATAAGATGTGCCGTAGGCGAATGCGGTGAGCCATGAGCCGACGCTGTGACCGCCAAGGACAAAATCACTGACGGAGCGAGTCTGCCGTGCGGTGTAGACGCCAATGCCCATCATGATCGCCACATAAATGATGATCATGCCAATGGTAATTGCGGTTGTCATATTCCTCTCCTTTGTGGCAGCAGGAGCGCTGCCGAAACATAAATTTGCGGCATCTTTGCGGCATCTTTCAAAAATCCGAAAATGCGCATCTTCCATTATAATGGAAATGTCGGTTTTTGTCAACCTTTTTTCTGCTTTTCGGGCGAAATGCTGTAAAATGATGAAACGGCTTGAGAATTTACATATTGTTCACTGGATTTTTTGCAGAAAATTCCGAAAAAGGCTTGACAAGCCGTCAAATGTATGCTATCCTATAGTTAGTCAATGCTAACTCTTGAAGAAGCAAAGATCCCCAGCTGTGCGGAACATGGCTGACGAGTCGTGAAACGCACAGTTCTTGATGACGAGGGTCTGCTTGGCTGCCAGAAATATCGACGGGCTGCGGCGTGTGCCGCAAAAGCCCAGGAACTTTGTGAGGTGAAATTATCCAATGAGCGTTGTGATTATCGGAGGAAACGAGTGTATGAGCCGCCAGTATGCCGATGTGTGTATGGCGCACGGCTGTACGGCAAAGGTGTTCCCGAAAGAAACCGGACCCATCGAAAAGAAGATCGGTTCTCCGGATCTGATGATCCTGTTTACCCGTACCGTATCCCATAAGATGGTACAGGGTGCTGTGAAGGCAGCGAAGAAAAATTCCATTCCCATTGCCAGAGTGCAGAGCAGCAGTATTTCTGCACTGCGTGCGCTGCTGGGACAGCGTGGCATGGTAGAGGCATAAGTGCTTTTCGTCTGCGGTGAGCGTGAGATGCTGCTGCGAAAAAGCTTTTGCATACAAGAGACCGGCGTTTTGGAAGAGAGCGCCGGTCTTTTTTTGCAGCTGTGCGTCTGTTCTGGTTGTGAAGTTGCACAAAAATTTTGATAAAACGCTTGATTATTCTTGACAAAGTTCCGCCGATATGGTATGATAAAAATGTACGTAAACGTAACCGGCATTCTGTGTTGTGCCGGAAATGAAGAATTGGAGTGAAGACGAAATGAATCGGAAAGGGAATTTGAAAACAAAGCTGGCAGCAGTATTTTCTGCCGGCGTACTGGCTGTTACGGGAACTGCATCGGCAGTTTCCGGGATGACAGTCTCGGCACAGCCGTCAGCCGGTACATACGGAGACGCACTGAAACTGTCTCTGTACTTTTTTGACGCAAACCAGTGCGGCGCAGATGACAACGTGCTGACCTGGCGTGGAAAGTGTCATACCTATGATGCAGAAGCATCGCTGAGCAGTGCCAAGGGACTGTCCTCCAGCTCCATGGCAGCGATCAAAGCGGCAAACGGCGGTTCGGATACGGTAGATGTGTCCGGCGGCTATCACGATGCAGGAGACCATTTGAAGTTCTCGAACACAATGGGATATTCCTGCACCAATCTGGCATGGTCTTATTTTGAAAACCCGAATTCCTATAAGGAGACCGGAAGTGAAGACCACCTGCTGTACATTCTGAAAAAAATGTGCGATTACTTTATGAAAGTGACCTATCTGGATGACAGCGGCAATGTCATTGCGTTCTGCTATATGGTAGGTGACGACCAGGATCACAACATCTGGACTGCACCGGAAGTGCAGACACAGAACAGACCGACATACTGGGCAGATGCGTCCAACCCGTCAGTAGATGCGTCCGGTCATATGGCAGCAGCTCTGGCAGCAACTTCTCTGGCATTCCGGGATAAGAATGCAGATTATGCAGATGCCTGCCTGAAGTATGCAAACGCACTGGAAAAGTTTACAGAAAAATATCCGAAAGCAACCTATGAGGGAATCGGTAGCTACTATTCCTGCGGCAATATCGAAGATAAGGTAGCATGGAGTGACCTGTGGTGTGCGATCGCCAACAACAACGGAAAACTGCCGGATTCCTACCAGGCACAGTATACACCGTCCAACGGCGTATACAACGGCAGTATCTACGATTACTGGGTTTATTCCTGGGATAAGGTATGGGGCGGTTATTCTGCTCTGCTGTACTCCATGGATCCTCAGAAGTACAGTGCGCACGGCAGCGAGCTGGTGTTTGACATGGATCAGCTGGTAGGCAACAAGAACCAGGCATATTATCCGGTCGGCGGCGGCTGGGGTGCATCCCGTTACAACTGCGCATGGCAGATGTATGCTTTGACTTATGCAAAGTATACCAGCGGACAGGACAAATACAATGAATATGCGCAGGGTCAGATGGACTACCTGCTGGGAAACAATCCGGCAAACCGCAGCTATCTAATCGGCTTTGGCGATTCTTATCCGCAGCATATCCACCACAGAGCAGCAAATCCGGATAAGGGTACTGCGAAATACACTCTGTATGGTACACTGGTCGGCGGTCCGACAGATGCCAACGGTTCTTATGACGATAACACGGACTCTTATTCCTGCACAGAACCGGCGCTGGATTACAATGGCTGCTTTGCACTGGCAATTGCCGGACTGTATGCCGTTTACGGCGGTTCGACAACAGCTGCACAGAGTGCAATTGCATCTGCTTCTGAAATCAACAGCGACTTTGTATTCAGCTATGGCGGCGGCGAGACTCCTCAGCCCGGCACAACCGAGACCACGGAGCAGACCACGACCACAACAGAAGAGACAACAACGACAGCAGAAACTACCACAACAGAGGACACTACCGAGACACCGGATCCGATGGCAGCGTGGGAAAAGGTACCGGATTCTATGATCGTCGGCGAGACCGCTGAGGCATCTGTTACCTATTCCATCATCAGCAACGACTTCGATTGGGCATCCTCTGACCCGGATATTCTGAGCGTAGAAGGAAACGGCAACAAGGCAACGCTGACGGCAAAACAGCCGGGTGTTATTGCGCTGACTGCATCCAACGGCTTTGAAACGCTGCTCAAGGAAATTACCGTATATCCGGCAGAAACAACTGCAACAACGGTAGAGACCACCACAGAAACAACCGAAACCACTACCGTTTCGAATGAAACCGAAACCACAGTTTCTGAAAGTGATACCACAGCAACTTCTTCTGAAACCACGACAGAGACCACAAACACCACAGCTACCGGCGCTCCGGCTGGCACACTCTACGGTGACATCAATCTGGACGGCAGAGTAGACATCACCGATGCCGTACTGCTGAACAAGGTCGCTGCCGGCGCAGTGACCCTGGATACCCCGGAAAAACAGGCAAACGCAGACTGCGATGCCAACGGCGAAGTGGACGGCAAGGACGCAGTTGTTCTGCTGAAGTTCCTGGTATCTCTCATCAAGACCCTGCCCAGCGCAGAATAACGCACCTGACGGAACAGGAGGTTTGTGTCTCATGAATCGAAAAGCCCTGCAAAAGCTGTCTTACGGGGTGTACCTGGTGACGACAGCGCAGAACGGAAAATCCTATGGCTGTGTGGCGAACAGCGCCATGCAGATCACCTCTTCTCCGGCACAGATCGCCGTGAGCATCAACCATGACAATGCCACCCACGACCAGATCGCACAGAGCGGAAAGTTTGCCTTGTCGATTCTGGCAACAGACACTGACCCGGCGCTGATCGGCGGATTCGGGTATCGTTCCAGCCGGGATGCAGACAAATTTGCCGGCGTTCCCAGCGCAGAACATGACGGTATGCCGGTGCCGGATGCGGCAATGGCTTGGATCACCTGCCGGGTGGTAAAGATCATGACCGCCGGAACACACACCATTTTTCTGGGCGAGGTAACAGACTGTGAGCTGAACCGTGCCGACGGCATTCCCATGACCTATCTGTATTACCATACGGTCATCAAGGGAAACAGCCCGAAAAATGCACCGACTTATGTTCCGCCGGAGGAAAAGTGAGCAGATCACTGAAAAAATCAAAAATTACTTGACATTTCAAAAAAAGTGTGGTATACTGTTTGTCGATTGATATCGACAGTTCGTTTGCGCCATCCTGTCGTTAAATAAAACCAGGGCATCCGAAACAGTAAACTACCGGGGACGGGATTGTTCCTGTGTGCAGGCGATGCCTGTTTGAAATGAATTTTGGATGCAGCCGTATGTTGATGCGGCTGCATTTTTTTGTTAGGAGGAAATCTGATGTTTGAACTCAAGACATCTGCCAGCTTTGACAGTGCACATTTTCTGTCCGGCTATCAGGGAAAATGCGCCAATCTCCATGGACACCGCTGGAAGATCGAAGTGACCGTAGGAAAAGAGACCTTACAGGAAGAGGGCAATTACCGGGACATGGTGATCGACTTCGGCGATGTGAAAAAGGCTGTCCGTGACCTGGCAGACAGCTATGACCATGCGCTGATCTATGAAGAGGGTACGCTCCAGCGGGCAACGGTAGAGGCACTTCTGGCGGAGGGATTCCGTCTGATCGCCGTGCCGTTTCGTCCCACTGCGGAACAGTTTTCCAAATGCTTTTATGAAAAACTGTCCTCCGACGGTCTGCCTGTCCGCCGGGTGGCAGTGTATGAAACACCGGAAAACTGTGCTGTATACGAGGTGTGAGCCATGAATTCGTATGCAGTAGCTGAGAAATTTGTCAGCATCAACGGCGAGGGAAAGCACGCCGGGGAATTGGCAGTGTTCCTGCGGTTTCGTGGCTGTAACCTGGCGTGCGGCTTTTGCGATACCAAGTGGGCAAATACTGCCGCAGCTCCGGCAGTGCGGATGACGACCGATGAACTGGTGGCATATGTCCGGGAAACTGGCGTGCGGAATGTGACGCTGACCGGCGGCGAGCCGCTGCTCCAGCCGGGCATTGATGAGTTGATTACGGCGCTGGGTGCGCTGGGCTATCGGGTGGAGATCGAGACGAACGGCAGCGTTTCGCTCCAGCCTTTTGCGTCCCTGTCGTTCCGTCCGTGCTTTACCATGGATTATAAGCTGCCGGGGAGCGGCATGGAACAGACCATGCTGCCGGAGAATTTTTCCCTGCTGCGCAGCCGGGATGCCGTGAAATTTGTGGCAGGCAGCCGGGCAGATCTGGAACGGGCGCTGGAAATCATCCGGAAATATGGTCTGATCGACCGCTGTACCGTGTTTTTCAGCCCGGTATTCGGCTCGATCGAACCGGCGGAGATCGTGGAATTCCTAAAAGAACATACGCTGAATGGAGTACGGCTGCAGCTGCAGCTGCATAAGTTTATCTGGGATCCCTTGCAGCGTGGAGTATGAGGAGTAAAAAGCATGGATACAAAAGCAATTGAAACACATATCCGGGGCATTTTAGAAGCGATCGGCGAAGACCCGGATCGGGAAGGTTTGCGGGAGACGCCGCAGCGTGTGGCGAGAATGTACGAGGAGATTTTTGCCGGTGTGCAGTATTCCAATCATGAGATTGCTGAGATGTTCGGAAAAACCTTTGATGCCCCTTCTCCCAGCCAGTCCCAGACTGCAGTGGTCATGAAAGATATCAGCGTGTTCAGTTATTGTGAGCATCACATGGCGTTGATGTACGATATGAAAGTCAACGTGGCATATGTGCCACGGGGCAGGGTGATCGGTCTGAGCAAAATTGCCCGGATCTGCGACATGGCGTCCAAGCGTCTGCAATTGCAGGAGCGCCTGGGACAGGATATCGCAGAGATTTTGATGGAGGCGGTGGGAACACCGGACGTTGGCGTAGTCATCACCGGCTCGCACAGCTGCATGACGGCTCGTGGCATCCGCAACGTCTCATCTCGAACCACAACGAAAACCTTCTGCGGCGCATTCCAGACGGATCACGCTTTGCAGGAATTACTCTAGGAGGATAGATCATATGAAAGCATTGGTTCTTTTCAGCGGCGGCGTAGACAGTACAACCTGTCTGGGGCTTGCTGTGGATAAGTACGGCGCAGACCAGGTGCTGGCGCTGTCGGTATCTTACGGACAAAAGCATCAGAAAGAGGTAGAGGCTGCCGGAAAAATTGCGGCGCACTACGGCGTAAAGTGGCAGCAGCTGGACCTGTCCGTGATTTTTGCGGACTCCAACTGCTCTCTGCTCAGCGGTTCTACCCAGGAGATTCCCAAGGAGACTTACGCAGAACAGCTCCAGGAGACAAACGGCAGCCCGGTTTCCACCTATGTGCCGTTCCGGAATGGTCTGTTTCTGTCCAGTGCGGCAAGCATTGCCTTGTCCAACGGCTGCGAAGTGATTTATTACGGTGCGCACAGCGATGACGCCGCCGGAAACGCATACCCGGACTGCAGCACTGCATTCAACGATGCCATCAGCCAGGCAATCTATCTGGGCAGCGGCAACCAGCTGCACATTGAGGCGCCTTTTGTCACCTGGACAAAGGCAGACGTTGTGAAAAAGGGTCTGGAACTGGGCGTACCGTATGAACTGACCTGGAGCTGCTACGAAGGCGGAGACAAGCCCTGCGGCGTCTGCGGCACCTGCCGTGACCGTGCGGCGGCTTTCGCAGCAAACGGTATCCAGGATCCGGCACTGGGAGGTGAATGAAATGGCAGGAAGAAGTAAAGAAGAAACCGGCGATATCACACTGCTGGGCAATCAGAACACCAAGTATTCCAGCGATTATGCCCCGGAGGTGCTGGAGACATTCCCGAATAAGCATCCGGGACGGGATTATTTCGTCAAGTTCAATTGCCCAGAGTTCACCAGCCTTTGCCCCATCACCGGGCAGCCGGATTTTGCGACGCTGTATATCTCCTATGTTCCACGGGAGATCATGGTGGAGAGCAAGTCGCTGAAACTGTATCTGTTCAGTTTCCGGAATCACGGCGATTTCCACGAGGACTGTGTCAACATCATCATGAACGATCTGATTCAGCTGATGGAGCCGGCATATATCGAGGTCTGGGGCAAGTTCCTGCCCCGTGGCGGCATTTCCATTGACCCGTACTGCAACTACGGCAGACCGGGAACCAAGTGGGAACAGGTGGCATGGGACAGACTGACCCATCATGACCTGTTTCCGGAAAAGGTGGATAACCGATAATTCCGCTTTGGAAAAAATAACAACCACGAACAATGGCGTTCGGCGTTACAGGATTTTTCTGTCCTGTCGTACCGGACGCTTTTTTGTACTATGCTATTGCGATAAAAAGTTTTTTTGGAATTTTGCACAATTTTTCTTGCAATCCATACGGAAGTATGGTATAATAAAAATGTTTTTTTCTGACACTGTCGGAATATGCAGAAAGAAGGTGTATTTCGCCGCCTTTATCATCCGGCGTTCTGCACACATATCTGCGGAAAAATAATAAAGGAAGTGAACACAAATGGAAACGTTGACAAACGTCATCAAACAAATTGACGCATGGGTGTGGGGCATTCCGCTGATCCTGCTGATCCTGCTGTGCGGCATCTGGCTTACCATTCGTGTCCGTGGATTACAGGTGCGCCGCATTGGTCTCGCCTTGAAGTTCATGGTAAAGAATGAAGAAGAGGGTGAAGGCGAGGTCACCAGCTTCGGCGCACTCTGACAACGCTCATTTCCCATGCGTGAGCACCGGTGGCATAAGGCTTCACCACACCGTCAATACAGGTAGCCAGCCACAGGGAAACAGACTCCTCAGCCAGACGTGTCGACAGTTTTTCCGGGAGGTAATCGTTGATATTGGCGGCATAGCCGGGCCTGAAGTTCAGCACAAACTTTTTAGCCATTGCGCGATCGCAGTA
>OLRZ01002336.1_pt1 | contig 11041 bp, 10 predicted proteins | sample 1671931 | NCBI WGS metagenome assembly OLRZ01 (sample SAMEA3136627, study PRJEB25190) | human gut metagenome | reverse complement strand
TTACCACAGAGAGCCTTGCGGTATTTATCCCCTTCCGTGTGCAGGAAATCTATCACGAGAACGGTGTGTATTACGGGCAGAATGTGATCAGCAAAAATATGATCATTGCAAACCGCCGCCACCTGTTAAACGGAAACTCCTTTATTTTAGGTGTATCTGGTGCAGGGAAATCGTTCACGGCGAAGGAAGAAATGACCAATATCATTCTCACAGACCCTAATGCGGATGTCATCATTATCGACCCAGAGCGTGAATATTCCCCTCTTGTAAAAGCCATGCAGGGAGAAGTCATCCACATCTCTGCCACAAGTGAAAGCCACATCAACGCTATGGATATGAACTCTGATTATGGTGACGGTGCAAACCCCGTCATTCTGAAATCAGAGTTTATTTTATCCCTGTGCGAACAGCTTATCGGCGGCAACAGTCTTGGTGCAAAGCAGAAGTCCATCATTGACCGCTGTACGGCAAGTGTGTACCGCTATTATCAGCAGGGCAACTATATGGGAACACCGCCGACTTTGCAGGACTTCCGTGAGGAGTTGTTAAAGCAGAATGAGCCAGAAGCACAGGAGATTGCCCTTGCCATTGAGTTGTTTACGGACGGTTCTCTGAATACCTTTGCGAAGCATACCAATGTGGACACCAAGAGCCGACTTATTTGCTATGACATCCTTGATTTAGGAAAGCAGTTGCAGCCGATCGGTATGCTTGTAGTCCTTGACAGTATCTTAAACCGTATCACCCAGAACAGAGCGAAAGGAAGAAATACCTTTATCTTCATTGACGAGATTTACCTGCTGTTCCAACAAGAATATAGTGCCAATTTCCTTTTTACCCTCTGGAAGCGTGTGCGTAAGTACGGTGCTTATTGTACGGGTATCACCCAGAATGTGGACGACCTGTTACAGAGCCATACGGCAAGGACAATGCTTGCAAACTCCGAGTTTATCATTATGCTCAATCAGGCATCCACCGACAGACTTGAGCTTGCCAAACTCCTGAATATCTCAGACCTTCAGATGAGCTATATCACAAATGTGGGGGCAGGACAGGGACTTTTAAAGGTAGGCAGCTCCCTTGTACCGTTTGTCAATAAGTTTCCAAGAAATACAGAGCTTTACAGGCTGATGACAACCAAGTTTGGAGAGGTTTAATCTGATGGGTGACGGAGAGCTTTTACAGGCACAAGTGGAAAGAAAGGGATTGTGTAATCAAATTTATCATACCGATTGTATGGAGTTGTTGACACAAATTCCCGATAACTATGTATCACTCATTTTAACTGATCCGCCTTATGGTATCTCTTACCGAAATCATTTTGCAAGGCAGCCCCACGCTGTTTTAACTGGAGATACGGGGATAGATTATGAACGGTTTGCGAGGGAAAGCTACCGCATTTTGCGTGAGAACTCCCACGCTTATTTTTTTACCCGTTTTGACTGCTATCCCTACCATTATGACTGTTTGAAACGGGCAGGCTTTACGGTAAAGAATTGTCTGATCGTGGAAAAAGGTACGATTGGAGGGATTGGCGACTTAACAGGCAGCTATGCCAATAATGCAGAGTGGATTATTTTCTGCCAGAAAGGACGGCGAACTTTTCAGCATACAACACTTCTTGAGAATAGGAAAAAAGAAGGAACGCAGTACCATGCAGGCAGAGAACGAAGTAAAAAATATAAGACACGCTTCAATGCCTGTTGGTTTGGCGAAGAATATCCGAAAGCGACTTATAATTCTGTATGGCAGAAACAGCACCAAATTTATCATCCAACGATTAAAAATGTAGAGTGCTTATCGTGGCTGATACAGATTTCCAGTTTACAAGGTGAGTTGGTTTTTGATGGGTTTATGGGAACAGGCAGCACAGCATTAGCAGCAATACAAACCCAGAGAGCCTATCTGGGGGCGGAGATTGATAAGGCGTATTTTGAAATTGCACAAAATCGAATTAAGGAGGTAGAAAAGAGGAATGTCACAAATTATTTTTAAATCGAAAGAGCATCGTGATTTCTTTCTGGAAATGATGTCAAAGTGTAAAGTCAACGACTGTTATCACAGGGCATTTTTCTATGTAATGGGCATTGCAGGAGAAACAAGGGCAAATATCAATCAGATGTTTGATTTTAAGCAAGACTGTATTGAACCAGAAGGGATGTATGGAGGGTGGCAGACAAGTGGAACGGTCAAGGTCTGCCACCTTGCCTTTAATCTCTGGAACAACTATGTAGAGGAAGGTCGGGAAACGAGCTTTACGCCAGAAGATTTATTTTGCTGTGAGTTCGCCCCGTATTTTATGGAGGGCATTAAGGTTCGATACCCAGAATATTGCAGGGAACTTCATATGCCCCAAAAGCAGAACGACCATACACGCTAAAGGAAACACCCTGCGGGTGTACCACAATGCCCGGAAAACAGGGCAGGAATAAAGAAAGGAATAGCCTATGAAAGATTATCTGAAGAAATATAAGAAACAGATTTGTTTGACTGCCGCCGTGTGCCTGCTTGGTACGGCGGCTTTTTGCGGTTTTCACATCTATCATCATTATGCACAGGTGGAGGAACAGACAGAAGCCTTTGAACAGATTGCCGAAGTGGTGGAAGAAGCACCCGAAAGTGAGCCTGCTTCTGAGAATACGCCTGTCAGCGAGGGCGAGGATGTTCTTGCAAAGTATAGAGAACTTTATTTGCAGAATGAAGATATGGTGGGATGGATCGCTATTGATGGAACAAAGCTCAATTATCCTGTCATGCAGACAAAGAACAATCCGAACTTTTATCTCAAGCGAAATTTTGAAAAAGAATACAGCGATCTGGGTGTACCGTATATTCAGGAAAATTGCGACATCTTAAACAGCGATAACCTGATCATTTACGGACACCACATCAAAGGCGGCAAGATGTTTGGTGCGTTGGAAAGCTATAAGTCCAAGAGCTTTTATGAAAAGCATAAGACCATTCAGTTTGATACGCTGACCGAGCAGGCAGAATATGAAATCGTGGCGGTATTTAAGACGGTGGCATATAGTGCAGAGGGTTATCGCTATTACGATTTTGTAAATGCGGAAACAGAAGAAGCTTTTGCGGAATATGTTGCCAAGTGTAAGGAACTTGCTCTTTATGATACGGGAGTAAGTGCCGAGTATGGAGATAAGCTCATTACCCTTTCGACTTGTGAATATTCTGCTCAAAATGGCAGGCTTGTGGTTGTGGCAAAAAAGGTTGTTTAATGTGACCGCAAAATCTCAAAGGATGTGCTGTATTCTTGGAAGGGAGGTTTTGTATGGCGAAGATTAAAACCAGAGATGCGGTCAAAGGAACAATCAAGACCATTGATAAGGCTGCTGTTGCTTCGGAGCGTATGAGATCTGCTTATACCAAGACAAAGGATAAAGCAGAGCAGAGCTGCTATGCGGAGGAAAACTCTGCCACAGAATATGCCGCTGATAAGGTGTCCCACACCGCTGAGCGTGTGACTACCGAGGGTGTCTATCAATTTGACAAGCAGGGACAGAAAAGCGTTCGCACCACGAAAGAGAACATTGTTAAGGCGAAGGACAAGGCTTTTGAGTTCAAGCAAAAAAGGATGATGAAAACAGTCCAAAGCCAAAGGGCAGATGCTGCAGGACAGAACGGCTCACAATTCCATTACGGAACGGTGAGCCGTTCTTCTGCGTCTAATACCTCTGCTCAGCGTGTGAAAGGGGCAAGACAGACACAAAAGACCATAAAGCAATCTGCCCGAAACAGTAAAAATGCAATTAAAACTGCTGCAAAAGGAACAGTCAAGACGACACAGAAATCAGTTAAGACTGCACAGGCAACCTCAAAAGCTGCCATTAAAACAACACAGACTACCGCTAAATCTGCACAGGCAGCGGCAAAGGCATCTGCCAAGACTGCCCAGAAAGCGGCACAGGCGGCACGAGCCACGGCGAAAGCGCCCGCTGCTGCGGTCAAAACGACAGCAAAAGCTACTGTATCAGCGGTAAAAGCGATTATAGCGGGTACAAAAGCATTGATTGCCGCCATTGTCGCAGGTGGTTGGGTTGCAGTGATCATTATTTTGATTGTTGTATTGCTTGGCTGTGCTGTGTCGCTCTTTGGCGGCGGAGGTAACAGCAACGCTTATACTCCCGTAAGTGCGGAAGTGGAAGCCTATGATCCATTGATACGCCAGTATGCCAGTCAACACGGCATTCCCGAATATGTGGAGCTTATCAAGGCAGTTATGATGCAGGAATCGGGCGGTCGTGGAAATGACCCGATGCAGGCTTCGGAGTGTGGATATAACACGAGGTATCCCAACACCCCGAATGGAATTACCGATCCAGAGTATTCGATTGATGTGGGTATTCAAAATCTTGCAGACTGCTTAAATGCGGCAGAGGTGGAAAACCCCGTAGATATGGAGCATATTAAACTTGCTTTGCAGGGCTACAATTTTGGAAATGGCTATATATCTTGGGCGAAAAATAACTATGGTGGATATTCCTATGCCAATGCCGTGGAGTTTTCTGCGAGGCAGGCAGAACGATTGGGATGGGACAGCTATGGCGATACCCAGTATGTTGCTCATGTGCTTCGTTACTATCCATACGGACGGGCATTTACAAGCGGCGGTAATCAGGCGATTGTAGAGGTTGCTTTAACACAGCTTGGCAATGTGGGCGGTGAACCTTACTGGTCATGGTACGGTTTTGACAGCCGTGTGGAATGGTGTGCCTGCTTTGTATCGTGGTGTGCCGAGCAGTGTGGCTATTTGGAAAGTGGGATTATACCGAAATATTCCCTTTGTTCGGATGGTGTGAATTGGTTTCGGAACAATGGACAATGGCAAGGTCGGGATTATGAGCCGACAGCAGGCAATCTCATCTTCTTTGACTGGGAGGGAGATGGAACAATCGACCACACAGGGATCGTAGAGAAAAGCGAAAATGGTACGGTTTATACCGTTGAGGGTAACTCTGGAGATGAATGTAAGCAGAGAAGTTATCCTGTCGGAAGCAGCGTAATCTACGGTTATGGTATCCCTGCATATTAAAAAAAGGGCAAAAGAAAACCAGAGGTTTATTCCTCTGGCTCTTTTGCCTTACATAGACTTCTGACGGTAGCTTCAATAACCGACAATTCTTTATCGTCAAGCTCATCGAGCAGGGCATCAACCTGTCTGCGTGTAGAACTTTTTACCGTTTTTTCCTCTGGGAAAAGGAACTGGTCAAGTGAGATGTGAAATCGTCGGGCAAGGAAAAATAATAGCTGAATGCTTGGAAACTGCCCATCGTTTTCAATGGACTGTACATGACGCACGGAATAGTCCAACAGCTCTGCTAAATTTTCTCTTGTCATATGTTCCGTATTGCGGGCTTTCTTAATAGCTTGACCTATCGGTGTAAAATCGAAGTCCAGATTGCACTTTCTATCGTCCATTTACTCACCACCTATCCTCTGATACTTCATATTTCTATATTTTACAGAGATGTGGCTTCTTATTAAAGAAAGTGACAGTGCTTAAAATAGGAGATAATATTTCCTGTTTAAGGAAATAAAAATTCATATTTGCACACTTGCTATTATTCGTTTGACCGTCTATAATAGATGCCATAAACATTTTGGGAGGTCAGTTATGTTTGAATATATGACAGTAAAAGAAGCTGCGATAAAGTGGGAGCTTTCAGAACGGCGAGTGCAAAAACTATGTTCTGAAAATCGGGTTGATGGAGTACTACATCTCAGTCGTGTGTGGCTGATACCTAAAGAAGCAGAAAAGCCAGTGGACAAGCGGAGGAAAATGAAATGAGCAATAGGTCAGAGATTTATTACATTGAGGACGATGTAACTATCGCACATTCTGTCAAAGAGTATTTTGAACAGTTGAATTTTAGAGTTACGGTTTTTACAATGATTGCAGATGCCAAGCGTGCCTTATTAAATTATGTTCCTACAATTATTTTGGTGGATTGGAATATGCCCGATGGACAGGGTGATGAATTGTGTCACTGGATACGCTCAAAATGGAATGAATTGCCGATTATTTTTTTAACTGTCTGTTCGGATTCTCATAATATTGTATCTGGATTTCAAAATGGTGCAGATGACTATGTCGTTAAGCCATTTGCATTGGAGGTTTTGCATTCCCGCATTCTTGCAATTTTGCGGCGTGCAACAAAAAAAGAAGAAGGCAAGTTGTGCTGTGACCAAATTACTTTGGACAAAGACAGACTGTCTGCGTTTTATAATCAAGAGGAAGTGGTACTAAGTTTTCCAGAGTATCAATTACTTTTAATACTTATGGAAAATAAAGGTAAAACAGTTACAAGAAAGCGGTTACTGGAACAAATATGGGACAGTACAGGAAATTATGTAAATGATAATACATTGACGGTTACTATGAAAAGGTTAAGAGAAAAATTACATAATCCAATTTGTTTAAAAACAATACGCAGTTTTGGCTATCGAATGGAGGATACAATATGACAGAGATCAGTAAAAGAAGGGTAAAGATACTGATACCTATACTGATTTGTTTGGTAAGTGTAATGGGCACAACGCTTTTTTGGATAAATAAATATGGTCAAGCTTCATTTGAGCATATATCAAAACTTTGCCAGACTATTATAGAAAACTATCCAGAAGCTGAAACAATCGTACTTTCCTCTTTGAAAGAGTATCATACAGGTGCAGAGCCAGATATGAAAGGAAATGAAATTCTTTTAAAATATGGATATGAAAGAACTGATTTCGAAAATGCGGTACAGTTTGAATTTATACTTCTTATGATTATCACATTTTTTTTGATAACATTAAGCTTTGTCTTATATATATTTTATATGGAAAGGTGTAATCGAAGAAGGATAGGTGATCTAACAGATTATCTTGAACAAGTTAATATTGGCAGGTTTGATAAGTTTATTGGTACGCAGGAAGATGAATTTTCACAATTGGAGGATGAAATATATAAAACTGTGACTACTCTGCGGCAGACAAGGGATGCTGCAATCGAAACAAAAGAAAACTTTGCAGATAATTTGGCGAACATTGCCCACCAGTTAAAGACTAAAATCACCTCATTATCTCTTTCAGTTCAGCTTTTGAAGAAGTCCAATGAAGCTGCATATATGAAGCAAATTGAAAACCAGTTAGAGAGATTGAATTGGTTGGAAGAAACGCTCCTAACCTTATCTAAGATTGATGCAGGTGTTTTACAGTTGGAATGTTCAAAAGTAGATATTTATACAGCATTAACTCTTGCATCTGAAAATCTAGGTGAATTATTGAAAGAAAAACGTGTTTCCGTATCTATTCCGAATAAAGGATGTATAGAGATGATGGGTGATTTGGAATGGACAATGGAAGCAGTTATCAATGTAATGAAGAACTGTATAGAACACTCCATCTGCGGGGGAACGATACATTGTGATTATTACCAAAATCCTTTATATGTTGAAATATTGATATGGGATGACGGGAAGGGTTTTGATGTGGAAGACATTCCACATCTGTTTGAACGCTTTTATAGAGGAAAACAAGAAAATGGGAATGGAATTGGAATAGGTTTATCCCTTGCTCATTCTATTTTTGAAATGCAAAACGGTAATATTACAGCACGAAATATGCCAGATGGAGGGGCTTGTTTTGAAATAAGAGTGTACAGTCACTGAGATGTCACTTTTCATTGTTATAATAGATCTATACTAAAAATAGTTCCAAACAGGAAGGAGCAAAGTGTATGGAAATATTAAAATGTGAAAATGTAAGAAAAATATACGGGTCTCATAATAATCTGGTTACTGCGTTAGATAAGATTGATTTGTCTGTAGAAAAGGGAGAATTTGTTGCGATTGTGGGAGCTTCAGGGTCGGGTAAATCAACACTGTTACATATTCTTGGAAGTGTTGATACACCCACCGAGGGAAAAGTTTTTGTAGACGGGGAGGATATTTCCAAGCTAAATCGAACGCAAGCAGCTATTTTTCGCCGTAGAAAAGTAGGATTAGTCTATCAATTCTACAATTTAATTCCAACTCTTACCGTTCGTAAAAATATTCTTATGCCTCTTGTGTTGGATAAGCGAAAAATAAATAAAGAGTATTTTGACCAAATAGTAAATCAGCTTGGAATTGCCGATAGGCTAGATGCAATGCCGAATCAGTTGTCGGGAGGGCAACAACAGCGGGTAGCGATTGCAAGAGCGTTAATATACCGTCCAGCTCTTCTACTTGCAGATGAGCCGACAGGTAATTTAGACCAAAAAAACTCTAAAGAAATTATTGAAATGCTTAAAATATCTAACCGAAATTTGAACCAGACTGTGTTACTGATTACACACGACGAGAAAATTGCTCTGGAAGCAGACCGCATTATTACAATAGAGGATGGTCGTATTATAAGCGATCAGAAGCGGAGGTAATCAAAATGTGGAAAGATTATTCGTTAAGCTATATAAAAAATAATAGAGCATCCAGTATATCCGTCATTGTGGCAAGTTTAATTTCTACACTGTTTCTATCATTACTGTGCAGTTTGTTTTTCAATTTTTGGACATATGATATAGAAGAAGTTGTGATAGAAGAAGGCGATTGGCAAGGGAGAATTACAGGGGAAATAGATGAACCTGATTTTATAACAATACAGAATTTTCCCAATGTAGAAAAAGCTGTTATAAATGAGAAATTATCTGAGGAATTAAATACAACAGTAGATGTTTATTTTCATAATACTAGAGCAATTTATCAAGATATGCCATTGATTGCAGAGCAGGTAGGGTTAGAAAAGGAGGCTGTGTCTTATCATACACTGCTGTTATCAAAGTATCTGATACATGACCCACAAGATGAAACGCCCCCATTGCTGTTGGTATTTTATCTGATGATCTTGGGCATTGTTTCTATTTCTATGATTTTGATTATTCATAATTCTTTTGCCATTTCAATGAATGCGAGAATACATCAATTTGGAATTTTCTCCAGCATTGGAGCCACTCCGAAGCAAATTCTTATTTGCTTGATACAGGAAGCATTAATGCTTAGTGTGATACCTATACTGGTAGGAAATTTAATTGGAATTGCTCTGAGCTTTGGAATTATTCAAAACATAAATATAGTAGCAGGAAATATGATAGGAAGACACAAAGCAGTATTTACATATCATCCACTTGTTTTTTTAGTTACTGTAATTTTATCTTTTCTAACAGTGCTTTGTTCTGCGTATATTCCCGCAAGAAGATTGAGTAAAACAACTCCTCTGGAAGCAATTCGGAATACAGGCGAATTACAATTAAAAAAGAAAAAGCGGTCACGCATTTTATCGCTGATATTTGGGATGGAAGGAGAACTTGCAGGGAATGCCCTCAAGGCTCAAAAGAAAGCTTTACGTACATCAACACTGTCTTTGACGCTTTCCTTTCTCGCTTTTACAATTATGTTGTGTTTTTTCACTCTTTCAGGTATCAGTACCAACCATACTTATTTTGAAAGGTATCAAGATGTATGGGATGTGATGGTTACTGTAAAAGATACCAAGATTGAGAATTTTGGAATGACAGAGGAATTGCAGGAAAGTCCAGAAGTACAAAGCAGTGTAGTATATCAGAAAGCAATGGCTGTAAGCCAGATTTCAGAAGATTGGCAAAGCGATGAATTAAATGCATTGGGCGGTTTGGAAACGATTGCAGGAACATCTGTAACGGAGACAGATGGCGATTATCTGATAAAAGCTCCTATTGTAGTGTTAGACGATAATAGTTTTGCAAAATATTGTGGTCAGATAGGGATAACACCGCAATATGATGGTGCAATCGTACTCAATCGCATTTGGGATAATGTCAATAGTAATTTCCGTTATAAAAAGTATATTCCTTATGTGAAAGAAAACCAGAATGTGATAACTATTCAGAATAAGGAGCAGGCTGACAGTTCAGCCGAGATAAAAGTGCTTGCATATACACAGGAAGTTCCAGTGCTTAGAGAGGAATACGATAATTATGCGTTGGTACAATTTATTCCCTTGTCTATGTGGAAAAATATAGCGGACAAGATTGGCAACGCAGAAGCTGATACTTACATTCGGGTCTTAGCCAAAGATGGCGTAACTCTTGCAGAAGCAAATGAATTGGAAACTTCTATTACAGAATTTATCGGAAAAGAATATGTAATAGAGAGCGAAAATCGCATTCAGGAAAGAGTTACAAACGATAGTATGTTAGATGCCTATATGCTGATTATTGGTGCTTTTTGTGCCTTGCTTGCAGGTATTGGGATTGCCAATGTATTTTCAAATACTCTTGGCTTTCTATATCAGAGAAAGCGGGAATTTGCACAATATATATCCATTGGTATGACACCTGCTAATATTCGTAAAATGTTTTGTATTGAAGTATTGGTGATTGCAGGTCGTCCGCTTTTTATTACATTGCCGCTAACAGTTATATTTGTAGGAGTTATGATAACAGCAAGCTATTTAGACCCAATGGAGTTTTTGGTAAAAGCTCCCATTCTGCAAATCAGTGCATTCATTTTAGCCATATTCATATTTGTGGGATTGGCGTATTATTTTGGTGGAAAAAAAGTACTGAAAAGCAATATTGCAGAAACTCTGCGTAATGATACCTTGGTATAAGCTAGGAGAGTTTAACGATAAAGGGTAAGTGGATACGGTGCTCAGTCTGTAAGAACAAAGCTCGTGACAGAATCAGAGAGGATACCATTTTAACAAATTATCCTCTTTATTATACAAAATGTAAAAAAGAAACTTTGATCAATGTAAAAGATGTATATTCCAACTGTTACCAAGGAATAAGATGCATAGATGCAGAGTCAATGAGCGTAGTTACTCGCAATTTCATTGGCTCTGCGTTTTCAGTGAAAGCTTATCAAAAATCTTGACAGTGTAAAGTTTTTGGGATATAATATAGACACTGTAAAGATTGGAGGGTGTGTATGGAAAAGAAGCCTTATCATCATAAAAATTTGAAAAACGATTTGATAGAAAAAGGAATTGAATTAGTGAATAAGAATGGAATCAATCAACTTTCTCTCCG
>OLRZ01002334.1_pt1 | contig 11075 bp, 9 predicted proteins | sample 1671931 | NCBI WGS metagenome assembly OLRZ01 (sample SAMEA3136627, study PRJEB25190) | human gut metagenome | reverse complement strand
CTATGTTTCTAATTATAAGTGAAATATATTTATTCTTATTTCGAACTCACGTTATCTTAAAAGGGCAAGCCGCGAGGAACTCTTACAACAACTTCCATACAAATGGAAGTTGCAACATCCGGAAAGTGTAGTGACGAAACAAAACGGAGAATCTTCCAACTAACGTTGACTGTAGCCATAGAGGTTCAACAAAATAATAGCGACTGCAACTATTGGATTTATAGTGACAGTCGCTATTGTTGTAGATCAAGGTTCAATACCTGTAGTTGACCGAATGCTTACCTTGATACTTGCTGGGCATCCTACCAGATAGCTCTATGTGCCGAAGGACTACGAAATGTGGTGCGACACCATACGTTTGCTTGAAAAGTGTGGCAAAGACGTAAGCATTAACTGAAGTTCTTCAAATTCTAATCTTGTCATAATTATAAAGGGTGTTATCGGTGCAACTTTGCACGTGGCAAAATTACAACACGATAACAACCTCTAAAAGGTGTATTTCAGTTAATGCTTACGCAAAGACATTCGCAGCGTGAAGTACATCTGTCTGAAAGACCTTAAAGCGGAACACGACCGCTGGCTGCATAAGGTGAATGCAGCGGAGGAAAAGCGCAGAAGCATAGAGAAGCTACAAAGAGCCAAGCAGCGAGAAGATGAATTTTACAAGAATAAATCTTGTTTCTTCGGTATTGTTATCACTGACAACGACATATGTAATGATCTTCTTATCATCGGAAACTCTCAGGTATCCATCCTTCGTCATAGTTTTTTCTTAAAGGTTCTTATTAGAAGAAATATCAAAGCTACAGCTACTACTAAGTCAATGATATTCCAAAGAACTCTTCCGAGTGCAACTTTGAAGAATGGCTGAAACAAAAGAGCTAATCCAGCAAATAAGAACCCAAGTCCATCTCTTTTATTTTTAAAATAGTCATATGATAGATAAACAAATGTACCTGCCGCTGCAAATCTCACTAATTCATAGAAGCCATATGGCATATCTGCTAAGCAAAGAATTAGCATTATGGCGATTATAAGTTTCAATATCGGTTTCATGTGGATTTATTCTATATATGGTTTGACAACATCTATACTCCAAGCATAATTTAAATTAGCTTGAGAACCATCAGCAAAAGAACCGGAAGTGATGCCAATGGCTTCTCCATACTCATTGATTAGTGCACCGCCACTACTTCCGTGATCAATAAGTGCGCTTATCTGCATTAAATTATCTGCACGCCATTGTGAAACTTCTCCTGAAGAGAAAGTGTTTTCCAATCCTCGTGGACTACCGATTGCATAGACTTTATCTCCAATTTTAGGTTTAGATTTTGCTATCGGAATGTAATTTGTATTTTGGCAGTTTACCTTAAATACGATAAAATCCTCTTTTTCACTTTTATGAAGGACTTTTGCTACAGAATACGATTTATTACTGCCAGCCAACTTTATCAGTTCTCTACCAATGGTAGTCCCTTTAAATACGTGATAGTTACTAACGGCAAGCCCATCGTTACTCACAAAGAAACCTGAGCCTTGATACCCATTACTGCCATCACTCGTAAAAATCATAAATACAGCATTACCATATCTATCGAAAACTTGAGAACCTTCTAGTTTATGATTAGAACGTTTGCTATTTTCCCTTTTTTGACTTGATGACGTTCGTCTTTCTCGAACTTCTTTTGTAGGAGAACCATCTCTATCACTTTCGGTTACTATTTCGGTTGATCTAAACCGCTCTCTTTGATTTCTTGCAGATTTACGGCAGCTAATGAAAGTGACGCAACAGAAAACAATTAGTAATACTGATATTTTTTTCATACTAGTTAATAACCCCCGGCTTGGGTAAAATATGTATTAGAAATCTTTGATTTTTAGTATTAGAAGCATTATCAGGATATGCTCTTAAAGCACCTTCTGTGCCACTACCACAGACTAGCACTTCACAATTTTGTCGCTTTAAATCCAAATGGCGGTTAATTTGAAAATAGCGATACAAAGACAAAGCCCTTTGGTAACTCAAATCAAAATTTCCAGTAAATCCATCATTGGAGGCTTGACCTTCAATAATTAACAAATACTTTACCGACTCACCATACTCTTCTTCTGCATGCCTTAGGAATTGATCTATTGCTAAGCCTGCGCTATATAGTTCTTCTCTTTTTTCTAGTGGAATATGAGTAATTTCAGATTGACCTATTGGGAACGAGACATCAATCTTTAGCACATGTTTCTTATGCAGTTCATTGTACTCAAACCATTTACTATCAATATTTTGTATGCTATTTTCAATATTATGAATCTTATCGATTTCTGCTTGAGTTGCAATTTGTAAATCATTTGCTTTTTTGAGTGCTCGTCCCATTGCAATAATCGCTACAACAAAGAGTACAAGTAATGTAAAGAACAAGCTAGTCATCAAATCTGAATAGCTTGTCCAAAACAAAGATTTCTTATTTCCTTTTGCCATACATGTTAGATTTTAATATCAAACACTTGGACGCAAAGCATAGCAAGAAGCATAATAAATGAACCACAAACGCCAACAGCAATTGCTACATTCATCCAATTACGCTTAGTATTTCCTTTAGAATCCAATGGTGTACCAATAGAACTTGCTAGAGTTTGAATTGCATTACCTTGCTCATCAATCTTTTGTTGTTGAGTTAGTATTGTTTGATTCAGTTTCTCCATTACTTTAGCCAACTCGTTCATTTGACTTGGCACATTTGCGAATTGTAACTTTAATGATTCGCGCTGAGTTGAGATCTCATTTTCAAGCAATTCCTTTTGTGCAGCTAACATTTCTTTGATTGCTGTGTTCTGAGTTTCAAAAGTACTTGATATACTCTCAATGCCTTGACGAGATTGTTCTTCTACCTCTTTGAATGTATCCTTTAGTCCACCAAATGGGTCATTAATTTCTGCTATCTTATTATTAATAGCTACACGTTGATCTTCAAGTGCTTTTGAAAGGCTCTCTTGTTGTTCTTCAATCAATGCTTGAACTTGTTGATTTTGCTTTTGGAAAACCTCAGTCAAATTAGAGATACTTCCAGCTAGACTTGTTCCTAAATTATCCAAGGCATCTTGAACAACAGAGTCTAGACTAGACATCTGTTGTCTCATCATTCCTTGTCTGTCTTGAACATATTCAATCTCACTCTTGAAATAATTACCTAATTCTTCAGAAAGACGAGTCCTGTCCTCAATATCACCCAAGCGTGAATTCAATTTAACTACCTGAGCTATATATTCTTCTGAATTTCCAAGATGTTCAAAAAGGCGTTCCAACTCTTCTGTACATCCTTGCAGCTTATCATATACTTCTACATTAGCTTTAGCAATCTTAGCAATCTTTATTTTATCAATAGCATCAAGTAATTTTACTTGATTGTCATAATTGTCAGTTACTTGAGATAAGGTTTCCTTTAATTCTTTGGTATTTTCAGCAAAAGTACTATTGAAATTGTTTAAGTCATTTGCCATTTTTGTAAGTGCACCGGTAAGGTTATCTGACATATTAGGCATAACTTTTGTCTGAATCCAAGACAGAAATTTGTTCTTCATCTTAAGCATCTCACCTCGTGCCTCCTTGTACTTTGAGGTAGAAATGGCTGTAAACATGACACCAAGAAAGCTTGCAATCATAGCAATACCAATATCAGTCAGAAGAGTCTTAATTCCTTCGACCTGAATATTAGTACCTGTCAATAAAGTTCCAAGGTCTGTCCAAGCAAAAGATACAACTCCAATTGCGGCACCTAAAATTGTAGCCATAAGGCCAAGATAAAGGGGTGTCGATAACATTGTATCAACATCTTCCTCTATTCTTTGGGAATCTCTTTCAACTATCTCCTTGATTATCTGATAATCTGCAGACGTATTCTGATTTTCATTTAGATACCCATTAATATCATGCAAAGTTCCTTCAAATTCTGCATGATTAAGAGAGCATTCTATTGTGTTACTTTCTTTATGTAATGACAATGTATTTGTATTAGGGAACAATGCTCTAAGTTTACCAATAATTGACAGGTTCTTAAAGAATGCAATTACTTGAAGGACAACGATAAATGCTACGACAATCGCTACTATATAATATTGAACAGACATAGTTTATTGCTTAATTAATGAAATAACCGCTTTCTTTTCTACTTGAAATGATCCCATCATCAGTTTTGCTTCTCCAATAGAAATAATCTGGATTGTATTGGCACCTTCCATTTGATTTTGGATGTCACAATATGGAATGAGATATCGATTAACATCTGATATGGCTTTAATCATAGGACCATCGTCAGTATTAATTGTAAATTTGTAAATACTGCCACTTTTGCTTGCCCAATATAGAGAATCAGACGAAATCATGCTCTCTTCTAGTGTACCATTTTCTGATACTTCAAAATAGATTTTCTCGGAAGGATCATCAGAGCCGAAACTAACAGAATAGCTTTCCAGCATCTTCCTAAGACGAGAAATTTCTTTGTCCTTATCGGTTAGATTTTTGTTATATTCTTTTTTTAATGTTTCTAACTGGCTTTTGGCCTCTTCTTCAATTTTTTCTTTCTCATCAAGAGCTTTTACCCAACCACTTTCAAGTTCGTTGTTTTTTTTGTTTTCTTCATCGAATTTCTTAGTTTGCTCTTCTAATGATTGCTGAAACTTTTCAATCTCGACATCCTTATCTGAAAGCAGTTTTTGGTTCTTTTCGTTCTCTTTTTTATGCTTTTGAATTTCTTTTTCAAGTTCCTTAATTTTATCGATGAGTTCTTGGTTGTTTCTACTATTACCAGCCAAATTTCCTGTAAGATAGGACGATTTATTATAATATGTCTCTTTGAACCTACTCATACAAGGTTGATTGAGAATGAATTCTAATGCACGCTGCATGTCAGAAGAATTCTGCGGATCTACTTTTATATTGACTTCAAACATAACTTAACAATATTGGATTATAATTTTTGTGAGAACTTGAAAGTCACTAGACAAGCTCCCAGGCTTCTTCACATTTACACTCTTTGCTTGGTCTGGATCAATTCCGTTTGTTTGAACTTCACAGAAAGGATCAATAACGCTAGTTCGGTTATTAATAGCTTTACCTGTCTTTGCACAACAAAATTCAAAAGCATAAATGCCATTGCTTTTCCACGCTCTATACATGGCAACATCAGCAGATTGAGCTATTGACAACTTTCCTCCATCAACAGCTTTAAGCCAAATATATTCACGAGTTTCTGCTTGCTTATTGGCAACTTTGTCATTATTATCTTTTGGCTTCACTGTGTTGGGTAACATAGAATTAGTACCCTGTTCACGAAAAGCATTCTTTTTCACACCTCCTGTTGTAGAGCTTGATTGTACTTTTCGTGAATTACTCAATTGACTTTCAAGGACGTGTATACGATTCTTTAACTGTACAAATTCATCTTCTATTTTCGTGTAATCTTTTTTCAGTTCGTTGAATGAAAAACTATTGTCGTAATCCATATCAGAATGACTATATGCATAATTAGTGTGTGCTTTATAGATTGCATATAGACTAAATAAAATGGCGATACCACAAAGTATCAAAATCAAATATATGTCTGGAAAGCCACTAATTAGATTATGATGTATGGATTCATTTAAGCTATTACTTAGATCTCTTGTTGATGTTTCTAGACAATTCACCTTTGAAGTCAATTCCTCAAAAATAGAATCTTGCTTAACCTTGATACTATCTTGGGCAAAAAGAGTATTGTTAAAGCTGTATGCAAGCAGATGAAACAAAAACAAGCCGCTTCTTCTCTTTGAATTATTCATTTTCACAAACTCTATTACTTAAATCATTAATTACACCAATTATCGGATAGAAGAATAGAGTCTCTTCTAACTTATCATCAAGACTGACATCACTAGTATCCAATTTCAAACGAACACCTTTCTCTACATATGTAGACAGGTTCTCGTTGAAACACTTTGCAGCTAAATCAAGATGTTGCTTATCAATACCAAACTCGTTACTTAACGAAAATCCCTGAATACGTGCTAGTTTCAAAGCAATAAAGTTAAAATAGGCTCTTACGTCTTTAACAACATCATCATACATTGTCTGTGCATCAGCATATGTTTCTGATTCACACAGTAAGTTCCTTGAAACTCCTAAAAGAATACTCTTCGCGGATTCTATATTAGTTGGTTCGTGGCTCAAGAACAAACCACCCTTACAAGTAGCTTCCTTTGGGTTCTCAGAATTTAGTATCAGCTTAATATCCTTATCAATATCAGAATCATACACCAACTTAAAAATGTGCCTTGTTAGCTTCTCAAGAGAAGATTTATTAGGACTTAGAACAGATACTACTTTCGAACCATTACCACTAAACGCTATATTCGCGGGAACTTCTAATCCCTTTGCTTTCATGAGATGAGCCAAGTGATAAATAATAGAAGTATAGAAGATGAAGAATACTATCTTTTGGCTTCCATTACGCATTAAATACGCATTAAAATCAACTGCATCACTCATAGACTTTGCTTTAATCTTTTCGTTATCAGCAAGAGAAAACAAGAAAGATGCAACCTCAGAAGAATTACCATAGTTATTAGCAGTCTTTTGGATGAGCATTTTCTGTAATTCCTCTTCACCTTCAAGTTTTGAAATGAAATCATCTTTACATTGTCTGATAATACCGTTTAGTTCTCCATTTTGAACGCTAACTAAGCTATTACCAAAGATTGCATCAGCAGCAAATCTCATGGATGATATACACTTTACACCATTTGTATCCGCAACAACAATGTCTGTTGTACCCCCGCCTATATCAATTGTAACGATATTAGTCACATCAGATCTGGTTTTTTGGAAGAATGAATATGGAGCAACAGATTCTGTTATAGAAGTTGGAACTCCGGTTTGATTAAAGTATTTTTTATACGCAGCTGTCCACAAACGCTCAAATAGTCCTTTCTTAAAGGCAGACATACTTATTGGATAAAACCATTTGATTTGCGTTTGCTGTATACTAGCTCCTTCTTGAACTACTTTTGTACGTATCATCATAAACAAAGATTCGATATAACATTTTATTCTTTGCTCATTAGTGGGACTAGCTTGACTCCACTTTAAGTTAGGGACGTACTCATTGTACTTTGTGCCTACTATTTTTTGATTATACATAAATGCAGGAGATGCATTGCCAAATGGCTCATATGCTCCAATTCCAGTGCCATTACGTCCGGAATTTACTTTATCAATGCAAAGGACAGTGCGCATGGGAAAATGACAATTAGCGTTCACACCTATAGATTCAGGAATAAACTCACCTCTAATATGATCCATAACCACCGCACTATCTGTTGAAAAAAGCAGACTGAACTGTGGCTGGTCGCTATTAAATTCAAATGGCTTAGGTAGTTGGTCATCACCTGAAGAGTACTCTATATGTGTGTTCGATGTTCCTAAGTCAATGGCAAATGTCAACGAGGCGGCACCTGCACGTTGTTTAAACTTGGGTATTAACAATCCACTGCCTACTCTTTCTTTTCCAGATTCTGAAACTAAAGAAACTCTTGCAAAATCAAAAGTTTTTCCGTCCAACAAGTACACTTTTGAACTTAGTTCTTCTTGAATGTCCACATTTCTAGTAACATAATCTGGTACAAACTTACCAGCAATATTAGTATAACAAACACAAGTGCAGTCTTTATTTACAGAATGATCGGAAAGAATAACGATTCTATAATGTGCATCAGCCTCTTGAGCAAATTTTACAGGAGGAAATACACCTATTGCTAAATCCTCATCAGGAACAACAATTGCACCCTTATTGTTCTGCTCATCTGCTTTAACATCAAGAGTATATATTCGCTTATATTCTACTTCTCCAGCCTTAATAGGTACACGGAGTGATACTTCAACTCCGGAAGCTACTTGCTTAATTTCAAAAGCCTTTTTACCTGATGGAGCCAAGCCCGTTAAATAATCAGATGTAAAGTAATCAAAGAAAGTATCCTTTATTGGGAACAAATAACCTTCAACATTGCCATTTGAACTCTGATAGTTGCCATCAAAATAGTCTGCTTTATTAATAGCAGAAGGGAGCTTTATAATTTTATCTTCAAGGAAGTCGCTGATAGTTAAATAAGGATGCTGGATATTAATGCCAGGCAGACGCCGTTGCGCAAGAGGCAAAGCATCATAATATGGTACATCAAAACTTCTACCAAATTTAGAACCATAGTACTCCATGTTTTCATAAGCGTTTCCTCTGACAACAGGAAGAACTAACGGTAATGTTTCTGTCGATTTCAGAGCTTGTAATTCAAAATCAGAGTTTCCTGTGACAACAGCTCTTTTGCAATGGAATGAAACTCCATTGATTTCGACATCAAAAGATGTTGTAGTATTAATATTGACACTAAGAGCTTCATAAGTCTTATCTACGAAGTTTTTTGTACCAGGAATTATTGAAATACACTGATTTTGGATGCTATTAATTTCGTTTTTGAGGCTATTATCAAGAACGAAGTAAACAGCATCCATATATTTGGCAACCTCAGGATAATCATTATTAAAGTTCGCATTTGAGTATCTAAATGCAAACATATATTTCAAGAATTCTGGATCTCTTTGGTCAAGAGATGAATAGTTTGAATCAAATGCATAATCAGTACCGAAACATAGCTCCTTTGATATAGCAGACTCGTTATTAGCTGTAGAAAAAAATAGTGTTGCAGGTGAAGTAGCCCCAATGATGTGCATCTGTTTCTGTCCTGATCCCTTATATTTAAGAATATACATATTCTTCATTTTCCCAAAGTTGTATGGGTCATTTCCTAAGGCATCTTGCTTGAGGAACATGTCTAATGATCTACCAGCAACTTGGTGATTCGGATTAGGTGACAACAATAGCTTCTGCAATTCTTGATTCATATTCCAAACAACAATGTCAACCTTATCTTGCATGGTTGGATATGAGAAAAATATTTGAGCTACATCCAAGGTGTCAGATACCATTTTATGATAAATTGTATTGCCTGATAGGTGCGATTTTACATCGTCAACAGACATTTGATTTAATGTGCCTGGAATAATCTTACCAAAAGCTTCCTTTACCAATTCTATTCTCGCAAAAGGAGAAGGAATTGAAGTTATCTCGTTTTGCGTAGTTGTAGCATCAGAGATTCCATCAACATACCCATGATTATATGTTGTTGCAGTTGAATTGCTCCAATCGACGATAGTAGTCTTTGTAGCAACAATACCTGCTCTTTTTAATCTGAAAATGTGTCCCATAATTACAATTTAAGTTTGTTTTCACATATTTCCTTAAGCGTAATATAGAATAGCTCAAGAAAAGATTGTAGTGGATTGAGATTAGCGGAGATTTTACCAATGTTATCACTTAGCTTCTTGTCTATATAGTCACAGCCTTTCTTTGACAAAAAGCCATAGTGAGGTGTAATACCTACAACAATATCTAAAGCATCTACAGAAGACTTATCCAGTCTAAATGGTTCAAAAGAAATATGATTTTCTTTCATCTCACTAAGCCATTCTTCAAAGCATTGCTTATATTTGTTGTATGTACTGAAATTGGAAGATCTCCAAAAAGAATCCCCCAAGATAGAACTCTTATCTTTTGCCCATTTCTGTGAAGAACGATGTGAGGCATCACGATTGTTCAGATATGAATTTAAAATCGCCATCATAGACAATGGCTTACGTATTATGTTATTTGTTTCAATTCCAAAGTCAGCAAACATAACATTTTGTGAATCACTTTCAAGACCAAATTCATGAAAATTGGTATTTTTCACTGTGTTCTGTTGAGATTGTTTTCCGGCAAAATCAATAATAGAAAGAGCCGCAAGCATTTCTACCAAATGAGCATTATTTTGTTGATTACCACCACCGTCACAATTATCGTAACCAGCAGCTGAAAAATCATCACCTAAATAATACATATCGTCTAAAGTGTTATTACCGGTGACATTTTTCTCATAGTAGTTTAAAGCCGCTTTTGCTTTTGTAATGAAAGAATCTGCTTGGATTGAACTCTTTTTGTCTGTTTTAAGATTAAAATATGGAAGAAGAGAAACTGCTCCAATTGGTGCGTTTGCTAATGCAGTATTGGAATTTGTTCTCATATTCTTTAACAAAAGAGGAAAACCACTTGCACCTGTTCCTCCAAATATCGAACTGATAATAAATACCTTGTCGCCATTAACAAAATTCGTTGCGAAAGTATTGTAGTCTTTTGAGTCGGTGAATTGGTTAAGTACAATACTGCCAATATTAGGATTACCCTTAAAACCGACATTCATATCTGAAGCCAAATTTGCATTAGAAAACAACATTCTCATGATGGCTTGATTTTCTAAAGACATAGTGCTAAGACTCAGATAATTTTCAAATGATATTCCCGAAGTTCCAATCAATGGAAGTAGATAATTGCCATCGTTATTGAGAGCACTTATTGGATTTTTGAAGAATTCATTTTTTTCATTATTGTTAAAACTAAGAGCATTATGAATATTTTCATAAGAGCGCATAATATCAACAGTGCGAACCAAATCACCGTTTGATTGATCCGGATCGACAATCATAGGGACAATTTCGTAATCGGTATGTACACCTGAAGAAAGAAGCATTGTAAGCGATCTTAAAACACGCGACCCCGACCCGCCTATTGCAAAAACATAGAGCTTACTCATATATTATGATATTAAAATTTTTGAAAAGGTACATATTTTGCTGTGCTACCCCATTTTATGATTAGTGATGCAACCACAAAGAAGATAAATGACCAAATCACATTAGTGAAGCTAAACATGGTACAATCCAAATATGACCATTCTTCTGATGGGTCAACTTCATTGTTAATTAATGGTGTCATCGTGTACCATAATGCAAATACAAAATTGATGATAGCATTTATGCCAGAATATACAAACCACCACATAGTTTGCTTGCGCACTGGAGCTAAAACATAGTAGAATATCGCACACACCACAAAAGAACAAATAAGCATAAAAGCACCCATATCAGCACTCAAAATCCACCGAAACGGAGGATTCAAGCACGC
>OLRZ01002323.1_pt1 | contig 11163 bp, 9 predicted proteins | sample 1671931 | NCBI WGS metagenome assembly OLRZ01 (sample SAMEA3136627, study PRJEB25190) | human gut metagenome | reverse complement strand
GTGGACTGGATCTGCAGATAAAGCACATACGGGTCGGTCATGCAGCCGTAATACAGCTCATTGTCCTTGCGGACGAGGGGCTTGCCTTTATAAGTCAGTTTTGGAGTAAATGCCATCGTGAAAGCCTCCCTATCAATAGTAGTTCAGTTCAGTATAACACATCTATGGTACAGGATGCAAGCTTTTGACCCGATAGAAGGCGGGCTTTTTGCACACAATGGCATGCCTGCGTGCAAAATAAATCTGCAATTTCCGCCCAATACGGGGATGGAAGGCTTCTGGGATTTATCGGCTTGCGATTCGCATTTGTCCGGCCTGCCGCCCGCAAAAAAGTCTCCCAGGGAGAAGACTTCGATGTGCGGATAAAGGAAGACAAAGGAATACCCGTTTGGCTTTTCAGCAGCCTGACTGTCAATCTATGTGTTATTTATCTTTTTCGGCAAATGCAGTCCGTCAGGTGATCGTCGATAAATCCTGCCGCCTGCAGGTGGGCGTAACAAATCGTGCTGCCGAAGAATTTGAATCCCCGTTTTTTCATGTCTTTGCTCATGGCATCGGATTGGGGCGAGGATACCGGAATCTCGCTCAACGACCGGAAGGTGTTGATAATCGGCTTCCGGTCGGGAAAGAACGACAGGGTGTAGTTGTAGAAACTGCCGAACTCTTCCTGTATGGCGAGGAATAGCCTTGCGTTTGTGATTGTGGATTTGATTTTCAACCGGTTTCTGACAATGCCGTCGAACCGCATCAGCCGTTCGACGTCGTGGTCGGTCATTTGTGCCACCCGTCCGGCGTCGAAATCGCAGAAGGCCTTGCGATACCCCTCACGCTTTCTGAGTATCGTTATCCAGCTCAACCCGGCCTGGGCGCTCTCCAGGACAAGAAATTCGAACAACGTCTTGTCGTCGGTCACCAATTTCCCCCACTCCTGGTCATGGTATTTCACATACAGCTCGTCGGTTCCGCACCAGCCGCACCGTCCGTTTATCATGTCCTGCATAGTCATAATGTTTACAATTCGGAGTAAAGATAACCGATTCCCGGCTTCGTGCCAAATTTTAAGCCCGCTTCGCCCATTATGGGTTGTCATATTGCAAACGTTGCGATGAAAAGAATCCGAATTGGTAGATGCGAAATGTGCTTTTATCGGAACAGCTTTGCTCCGGAGGAAGATCGTAAATTCGATTGTAAGGTGTTGATATACAGATTAAAATTTTCTTGTTTGCGCAAATTCGCTCACAAAAAAAGTCTCCAAAAGGAGACTGAAAAGTGCGGATAAAGGTGCTCCTGCACATTTGTAAGCCTAATGTATATCAACGTTTTGCAACGGTTTTCTATGCTTTATTCCCGCGTCGCCTACCGTCATTTTGCACGGTCTTGCGCCCGCCTGCCCGTTTTGCCTGCGCGGCCGCCGTATCTCCTTGCATGACAGTACAAAGATAGCGATTTTCGGCGAAAAATCCAAATGCGAAGACTTTTGGAGATGCGGGCGGATTTTTCTATATATGTTCATATGGACAGAGGAGAAATTATCATATACCAGACGGCCGACGGTGAGACCCGTTTGGATGTTCGCATGGAGAACGACAGCGTGTGGCTGACGCAGGCGCAGATTGCACAATTGTTCGGAACGGAAATTCCAGCGATTTCCAAACATATCCGCAATATTTTCCAAAGCGGAGAGTTGGAGCGCGAGGCAACTGTTTCCAAAATGGAAATGGTTCGTCAGGAGGGAAAGCGCACGGTAAAACGACGAATTGATACATATAATCTCGATATGATTTTATCGGTGGGGTATCGCGTCAACTCCAAAAATGCCACGCAGTTCCGCATTTGGGCGAACAAAGTGCTGAAAGAGTACCTTATAAAGGGTTATGCTGTCAACAGCCAAGCGAAGATCGAGCAGCTGGAGGAGCTAAAGCAAACCGTTCGTCTGCTCTCCAAAGTTCTGTCTGCAAAGGAGGTGACGAAATCCGAGGCGGTCGGGTTGTTGCGCGTGATTACGGACTATACTTACGGTCTCGATACGCTCGACCGCTACGATTATCAGCAGTTGGAAGTTACGGCGACCACGGCAGAGGAACCGTTTCATGCAACGTATGAGAATGCGATGGAAGCGTTGCAGGTGTTACGCGACAAGTTCGGTGGTAGCGAGCTGTTCGCCCACGAGAAGGACGAGTCGTTCAAAAGCACGATGGGTGCAATTTACCAGACTTTCGGCGGGCGGGACCTCTATCCGAGCGTTGAGGAGAAGGCGGCCAACCTACTCTATCTGACAGTTAAGAACCATTCGTTCAGCGACGGTAACAAGCGCATCGCCGCTTTCCTGTTCCTTTGGTTCTTGGAAAACAATCGGATTCTTTACCGTGCTGACGGATCTCGCCTTGTGGACAACAATACACTGGTCGCCCTGACGTTGATGATCGCCGAAAGCCGCACGGAGGAAAAAGACGTGATGACGAAGGTGGTGGTGAATCTGATTAACAAGAACAATTAGGATTCTTTACTTGTTTTTCGTTGTCGCTGAGGCTTTGTCGTGCCGGAGTGTTGATTCCCGGTTGTCATCCGATTAATTTCAGGAGTTTGCTTTCTGTTGTGTTCGGAAATAGGCGGCGGAGGTGTTCATAAATACGTTCGAACGATTCAGTGGGTGTGCGCTCGACGCGGAGTGGATCGTAGAGTGTTTCGGGTGCTGTATACCGTGCGATACCCCAGCCGTAGCGGTTGCCACGGCGGTCGACGTTGTACTCGAAATCGGCGATCACCAGCCGCATCTTCATCTGAAGCCTTGTCAGAATCGGATCGAGTGAAATCTTCTCGTCCTCTGCGACTTTCGACGTCGGGGTGTTCGTCGAACGTTTTCCGCGTTCTTGGGCAAACCCCAGCATTTGGCGCAATTCCTTGATGGTTGCCGTGCCTTCGACCAGAACCGTCTGTAATACTACGTCGTCGAGGGCCGCTGTGTCCTCATTTGGGGCCAGCGATCGGGAGCGACGGTAGTTCGTAAGGTCGGGCAGCCACTCGCGGCTGACAAAGCCAGCTTTGCGGGCGAAGAGTTTGCCGTAGGCACAGTGTCCTTCACGGATGACAGGGCCTTTCCATTCCCAGGCTCCTTCTTCGTCGGTGAACCAATACTCCGGAGCGACCATCTCTTCGACGGAAAAACCGGGGATGCCGCACCGGAAAAAGGGAAGGAATCCGAGCTCCGCGCAACGCGCCTCTATGTCCGCAGGACTTTTCAAACGTCGTTCCATGGTATTGTTCATTTTAAGGTCTTATACCTTTTTAACAGTCTGTAAATATAAACTGAATTTATTATCTTGTCAAAAAAATATACGACTTAGAAGCGGTATGAAAAAGAGATCAACGATTCATAACAAATGTTTCGGTGATGACGGTAAGATAAATGGGGAAGTTTTGCAATCGTCTGAAGCAAACGAAAGACTCCTTGCTGAGCTGAAGGCGGCGATTCGTGCAGGGCTTGATAGCGGTGAGGCAGAGATGTTTGATCCTGTACAGCATTTGGAAGTGCTGAAGGTCGCTCGTCGTAACAGATAAAATTTGTTTGCATTCGATTATAAGGATATCAAAGAAAATTGATAGTAAGCAGCGATGTTTTGTAACTCATATTTCTGTATGGTTGTGGATGTTGAAAGTGCCTATATGGGGTAGGTCTTCGCGGAAAAATTGATGGGTGATCCAAGTGATAATTTAACTTTTATGGCCAACCGTGACAGTTAGTCGCGGTTGGCCATTCATATTCAAGAGTTAATTCAGAAAACGAATCTGGTTAGCGTAGTAGTTTTGACATTTGCTCCATGCATCTTTTTTTCTGTTCCAGATTTGGATGTACATATAAATTGAGCGTAGTACTGATATTCGAGTGTCCCAGCAAAACGCTCACGGTTTTGTAATCGCATTTGCTTTCGATGCATCGTGTTGCAAAACTGTGTCGTAAACCGTGAAATTTCATGGCTGGTAAACCGAGTGCCTGCATGAATTGTTTGTAGTAATTACGATAGGTACGCGGTTCGGTTGGAGTCGCTTCATTGGTTAACACATAAAAACGGTCGTTTACAACTTTTTTGAGCGGGCGGATCATTTTTAGTAAATCCCGTGTCATCGGAATTTCGCGAATCGAGTTTTTAGTTTTGGGAGTGTCAAGAATGATCTCTGTATGTTTTCGATCGTCTTCGACGATATAGATACGCTGAATGGTCTTTTGTACATGAATAATTCCATTCTCAATATCTAAGTCTTCCCATGTAAGTGCGCAAATTTCTCCGATACGCATCCCGGCACTCAGGCAGATATAAATACCTAAGTTCTTGAATGTAAAATGTGATTTAATATATTCCATGATTTGACGATGGTGCGAACGGCTCAATATATCAATTGAATGTTTGTCGCGTTCCGTAGGGAATTTTATGTCTATCTGCCGGTATTCGATCAGTTTGTTCTTGACGCCGAATCGCAATATCATTTTCAAAACGATTAAAATGTCTTTGATTGTTTTGTGGCTCAATCCTTTGTCGAGTTCCCGAAATACGAATGATTGTACATTCTGTTCTTCGATGAGTGTTTTGTTGCCGAATGATGGTAAGATGTGATTTTCAATAAGTAGTGTATAAGCTGAAAATGTGGAGCGCTTCACATACTGTCTTTTGTCTTCTTTCCATAGAGCGACAATCTCCGAAAGTTTGGTTTTTGCTATCATATTCTAAAAGGTTTGAATAATATAGCAGGAAGATAGGAATAAAGAAACTTTTACAGTTCGATTTTCTCCAATGTTCCCCCTTTGAGATTTCCAGAGTTTACGGAGGAATGGGGAAAGTGTAAAGTGTCAGACTTGTTAGATATCTACTCAACCAATTCGCTTAGTTGGGAGCAACTGGAATATGACACTAATGCCATAATGAATTTACATTATGGACTTATTCACGTGGGACTTCCAACTATGGTAAATTTGACAAAAGACAAATTGCCTAATATAAAAGAGGGCAACATGCCCAAGAACTTTGAATTGTGCAAAGAGGGCGATGTGGCTTTTGCAGATGCTTCGGAAGATACAAATGAGGTAGCCAAGACTGTTGAGTTCTTTAACCTTGCAGGGAAAGACATCGTTTGTGGATTACATACAATTCATGGACGAGACAATAAGAACAGAACTGTTATAGGCTACAAAGGATATGCGTTTTCATCTACTGCATTTCATAATCAGATAAGACGAATAGCCCAAGGAACGAAGATTTACTCAATTAGTTCTAAGAATTTTTCTGAGTGTTATATCGGATTACCATCAAAACCGGAACAGACTAAAATTGCGACTTTACTTCGCCTTATTGATGAACGAATCGTTACCCAAAACAAAATCATTGAGAAACTGCAATCCTTAATTAAAGGGATTGTAGTTTCTCATTACTCAACAACAGCCCATATAATTAAAGTCAGAATTCGAGAATTAGGAGAGGCATATTCAACAATGGTAATGTCTAAGGAACAGCTCACGAATGACGGTAATCTATGTGTCTTCTATGGTGAACTTTTTACATTATATGGTTGTGTCATTGATGAAGTAAAGAGCAGAACAAGTCTTGAAAAAGTATCATCTACACTAAGTCATGGGCGAGACTTGTTATTTCCTGCATCAACTACCGTAGATGCTGTTTCACTGATTGCTCCGTCAGCTTTAATGCAAAAGGATATAATTTTAGGCGGAGATATGTTTGGCATCAAAGTTTCAGAAGCATATAATCCTATTTACCTTAGCTACTACTTCAATTACATTGCCAATAAACGGTTGGCTAAGTATGCCAAAGGAACAACCATAATTCATTTACATTATAATGAGATTGCGAATGTTGCCATTGAACTCCCGAATATAGAAGAACAAGACAAAATCGTTTCAACCATACTGGAATATTCAGCGAAACTTTCTATAGAAGAAACCATATTGGAAAAACTATTCGATTTGAAACAATATCTATTGAAGCAACTGTTTATATAAACATCTGCCCCAATAGATACCGCTTTTGTAGATTGAATGATGCAAGAATATTTTGCTCCAAACAGAGTTTGCTCTCCAATTTTCCAAGTACATTTGCAATACGCTTTTGTTCGGAAAGTGGAGGACAAAATATTTTTGCATTACCATAATCTTTGAAGTAGATATGTGGTATTGCCATTCCTGTCTTGTACGACTGAAAATTAAACACAGACAGAACGAAGTATAGATACCGTAAATCATAGTTGCTTATGGCTGTAAGATAGTTGAGCGTGCCAATTACTGAAAATTCACCTTGTGCGTAGGATGTTGTTCCTACACCAGAACCGTCTTTGATTATCAGTATTGCATCACCATTCATTTGTGGTATATCCGACCAAGCCGTTTGCGCCAAACACTTTATACAATCCGCTGTGTGAAACTTCACTTTCTTGAAGCGTTGAACTGTGGCACTCTAAACATTGAGCGATAGTAGTATTAGGCTTTCCTTTGGCTGTTAGTAAAATTGTAATCCCTTTAATTAAGGATAAAAAATCAGCAATTTCACAGGAAAGGGATATTCCCCATATTCTTTACTCTCCTTGCTGTTCCATCAACTCCTTATAGTGCTGTTCATATTCTTCATCAGTAAAACTTTCAGCACAACTTTTGGATCGAGTTAAAATTCGTAGATTCTCTTGAAATAATATTTCCTGTCGGCTCATTTGAGAACCAAAATATTTAGGAGAATAAAATCTATCAATCTCTGTTTGCTTTAAATTTTTATACCCAAGAGAAACGGCCATTTCTGAAAGTAAGTCAAGTCTAAAAGAATTACTACTATCAAAATGAGGTGATTTTTCGTTTAAACTATCTAAATATTCTCTCCATGCATGTCTAACTTTTTTGTTTTCCTGAAATACTACATCTATTGTATTTAAGGCATCAACCCATTCTTTTGTTATTGGGGTTGATTTTCGATCCGCCATTAGTGTAAGGAAAACTCTTAATTGAGCATCTTTTTTTGCTTTTCTATTTTGGTACTTTATTCCTAATACCCAAACAATAATTGGAATAATAGCAACAGCTATAATCTGACCGATGCCGATAATGATTTGTATGTATTCTGTTGTACTCATAACGCATAAATTTATGCCAAGGTAGTCTTTTGGATTAAAACCTATTTGTATAATTCGAAAAATTTTATCTTTATAAATATCACACACGCTAACTATGTAAAATAGCAGAATACACTACTTCAAGATTGACTCTTCCACATACTTTGATAATAATATAATGGGGAATATTCCGTTTCTAAAGTGATGGATGTAGCATAATGCTACAAATAATGCGATATTTTGAGGTATAACCATCTGGTTATCATGATAAAATTAAGGATTGTTCATTTGTAATTCCGCAATTAGTTTGAAAATGCTTCATTCTGATTCTTGGAAGCAATTCAAGATTAAAGATATAGCATCAATAGGGCGAGGAAGAGTTATTAGCTCTGTAGAAATTAGCCAACAAGATAATCCATTATACCCTGTTTATTCCTCTCAAACATCGAATGAAGGTATTATGGGCTACCTTGACAATTTTATGTTTGAGGGTGAATACATTAATTGGACAACAGATGGTGCAAATGCAGGAACCGTATTTTATCGTGATGGTAAGTTTAATTGTACAAATGTTTGTGGCTTATTAAAACTTAGTACCGATAGGACAGATTGTCCTCGATCCGTGCCGGCCATGCGGAGTGGTTGGTGAGCTTAAAGCTCAGGGTGACGCCGCCGGAGGTCTCCGTCAGCTTGGTCTCCACATAGAATTCTCTGTCCCGGGTCTCCGGTTCGGGAAAGTCCGGGTCGGGCGTGCCGCCGTAGGCGTCGGTCATCTTGCAGAGCAGCGCCGTGAATCCGGCGTTGTAGTCGCAGGCAACCTCGTTGTTGATGTAGTTCTGCCGGTCGTCCTCATAGGAGCCGTCCTCGTTGGGACCGCCCACCAGTGCGCCGTATAGGATGTGCCGGTTGGTCTCCGGGGTGTCCAGGGCGTTTTTCCAGGAGGCGTGTGCCGTCCGGTGGTGGGGATTCTGCGGAGACTTGTCGCCGTATCCCACCACAAAGCTCTGCCCGTCGGGATTGTCGCCCAGACAGTAGTTGATCTGATCCTCATAGAAGTTCTGATACTTTGTGGTATTCGTCCCTTTCAGCACCGTGTCGCACGCCACGCTCGCCAGGAATCCGGCAGTGGTGGCATAGCGCAGACAGCCCCAGGTGGTGAGCCACTTTGCGCCGCCGTCCAGGGCCTTGACGGAATCTGTCCAGTAGTCCAGGTGTTTCTGTATCCGTCCGATGTAGAAACTGTCGTTGGTGTTGATGGCGTAGAGCAGCAGACCGCCCTGCATCACATCGTCCCAGCACATTCCCCAGGAGTATTTCAGCTCATCCGAACCCAGCTCTTTTCCCAGATTGGGGATATAAGAGGTCGCCTTGTCCAGATAGGACTGCTCGCCGGTGGCAATGTACAGCCAGTTTGCCGCATAGAACAGCTCGTCATAGAAGTGGGACGAACGGTAGAATCCGCTGGCATCGCTGTTGTTGTAGTCGTCGTCGCTCCGGGTCTCGTCCGCCAGCCGGAAGAGATTCTCGGCGTGTTTCAGATAGTCGCCGGTCTTGTCGCTCCTGCCCTTGAGGGCGCACGCCCCGGCAGCCAGCGCCGCCGCCATCTCGCCGCAGACCGCTGAGCTTGTGCCACGGAGAGCAGCCCTCGCCTTGGTGTAGTCAGCGCCGTTGTCCTTCATGCCGTATTCCAGCAGCTCCACCGGACCCCACCAGGTGTGATCCATCTGCCCATTGCCCACCTGGTATACGGCGGTGTCGCCCTCGTCACAGGCGGCGAGATAGTCCAGCACAAAGGAGAGGTTGTTTACATAGGTCTCCATTTCGCCGGTCTTTTCCAGACCGTCCGGGTACTGATACAGTCCCCACGCCAGCATGGAGGCGGAGTATGCCATGGGCAGGTTGAACTTCACGTGGTCGCCGGCATCATACCAGCCGCCGGTGACTTCGTCCGTCATGGTGGAGTCGGCACGCCATTCCACCTCGTTCCAGTCCGGGAGCGGACCTGCCTGCTGGCACTCATAGAAGTACAGGGACTTCTGCATCGCCTCTGCATAGTTGGCGGAAAAATCCGCCGCAGACACGGTGAGCGCAGAGCAGGGCAGCGCACCCAGAACGAGACATCCGGCAGTGAGCGCCGCCGTCAGCCGCAAGTGTTTCCGCATTTGCATCATCTTCCTTTCTTGCAGGGCGCAGCAGAGTCGTGCTGTGTCCCCGCAGATTCCGGTCCTTTTCCGCCGGAAATACCCCCAGCCGAAAAAAGCCGTTTTCCCTTTTATTATGGCACGTTTTCACGCCGATGTCAAGCGGTTTTCATGAAGTTATCACAAAAATTCACAGTGAAACAAACCGGTTTTTTCAAATTTCGGTGCATAGCCGTCATTTCCGGGGATTCTGTTGCAGAGCGGCAAAAATGTCCGTTGTCCGGATGCTGCCTTTTGTAGAGAATGCTTGTTTCAAACGGGGGATTTCTGTACGAAGTGACAAAAATTACGGAAAAACGGATTCTGTCTTGCAAAAAATTCCGGTTCATGCTATAATGAAATTGTATAGGCATATGCGGTAGTGATATTCCGGAAAATGGAATGGCGCATTCGCAGTCTATGGCATTGCGGCATACAAGGGCAGTTCCGCTCCGGCAGGGCGTTTTCCGCCGGCAGAACGGATCGCTTTCTTTCTGTGTGCGCATCAAATATAAGGTTTTAAGGTTTAGGAGGAATTCTGAAGTGGAAAAGAAGCTGAAAAAGGGAAAGAAAGTTACCGTCCTGGGCGCTGGTAATGTCGGTGCATCCATTGCATTTGCTCTGGCAATCAAGGGCCTCTGCTCTGAGCTGCTGCTCATCGACATCAACAAGCCCAAGGCAAAGGGTGAAGCAATGGATATCATGCAGGGCAACGCATTCTGTCCGTCCTGTGACATCCACGACGGCGATTATCCGGACGCAGCAGATTCCGATATGGTCATCATCACCGTTGGTATTGCCAGAAAGCCGGGTCAGACCCGTATTGACCTGTGCAAGACCAACGCAAAGATCATGGCATCTGTTATGCCGGAGATCGTAAAGTATGCACCGCACGCCTGCTACCTGGTAGTCAGCAACCCGGTTGACGTACTGACCTATGAGGCGATCCGTGTATCCGGTCTGGACCCGAAGCAGGTCATCGGTTCCGGTACTGTTCTGGACTCCTCTCGTCTGCGCACCTGCCTGGCAGATCACGCTGGTCTGAACATCAAGAACATCCACGCATATGTATTCGGCGAACACGGCGATTCTTCCATGATCCCGTGGTCTCTGTCCAGCATTGCCGGCATGAAGTTTGATGAATACTGCACAAGCGTAGAAGATCTGGGCGACAAGGATGCCATCGAGCAGGAAGTTCGTGACGGCGGCGCTGAGGTCATCAAGTGCAAGGGTGCAACATATTATGCAATCGCACTGTCTGTCAGCCAGATCACCGAGGCAATCCTGCGTGACACCAAGGCGGTTCTGACAGTTTCCACTCTCCAGGACGGCACACACTACGGCGTAAAGGACGTTTGCCTGAGCCTGCCGTGCGTACTGGGCGCAAATGGCGTAGAACGTGAGATCACACCGCCGATGACCGACGATGAGATCGCTCGTTTCCAGAAGAGCGGCGAGGCACTGCGCTCCGTCATCGACCAGATGGCACTCTAAGCGCAAGCCATCCCGTATCTCTGCACTATTATTATATCGTAGCAAGCCGGCGCACTGCCGCCGGGCAAACGACTGCCGTATTTGCCGCAGGTTCCCGGTGAGCCTGCGGAAAGAGCCGGAAAGGCTCTGACAAATGCTTCCGGCAGCACTGTCGGAAAACCGAACGATTGGTTGGAAAGGGACGAAAAAATTATGGATTATGCAGCTGAATCTCTGAAACTGCACTATGACTGGCAAGGCAAGATCGAGGTCACACTTCGTGCGCCGCTGGAAACCGCCGATGATCTTTCTCTGGCGTATACGCCCGGCGTTGCACAGCCCTGCCTGGAAATTCAGAAAGATGTTTCCAAGAGCTATGACCTGACCCGCCGGGGCAACCTGGTCGCTG
>OLRZ01002320.1_pt1 | contig 11175 bp, 8 predicted proteins | sample 1671931 | NCBI WGS metagenome assembly OLRZ01 (sample SAMEA3136627, study PRJEB25190) | human gut metagenome | reverse complement strand
TATATGGCCCTAATAGCCCCATATCGCTAGACTCCTTCCGCATCTGGTGGCGCGGCCGCGGTATCCCGCTCGCACGCATTGGGCTAGCCTCCCTGCTTGCAGAAGCCGCAGTCGATGTTCCCGATGAACTCGTCCAGCGAAATCTCGGCCTCTCCTTATCCGACCAGTATTGGATTAGGCCCCAAGGTTCCGGTCTCACCTGGGAGGATATCAACTTCTTCAATAACGCCTTTGATGACGTCTCGCTGTCCATTGCACCCTTTGCCCCAGAGGGAAAAGCGGCTGCCGCAAAGCCCGATAACACCTCGGACGGCAATCTTCAAAAGTACTGGACGTGCGAGGGCGAACGTCGAATTCTGCATAAGGCAGGAGCGCACCTGGACCAGGAACCTTATAACGAGCTGGTGGCGACCGCGCTCCACCGTCGCATCCTAAACGCCTGCGATTATGTGCCTTACTCGCTCGAGGGCACGGGCACTTCCGCCCTGAGCACATGCGATGTCTTCTTAACTGATGAAGAAGAGTATGTCCCTGCGTTCTATGTAAACCAGCACGCAAACGCAGATGAACGGCTAACCGACTACGAGCGATATGTAGCAAACTGCGAGGAGCTCGGGGTGACAGGCGTCAAGGATGCCCTTGACCGCATGATCGTATGTGACGACATCATTGCCAACTACGATCGTCATTGGCGCAACTTCGGCCTCGTGCGAAACGTAAACACGCAAGCTTGCAGACCTGCCCCCATCTTCGATTCGGGCTCATCGCTCTGGTGCAACATATCACTAGAGGAGCTTAGGGCGGGAGAGCACAGTTTTACCAGCGCACAATTTCATTCAAGCCCCGCCAAACAAATGTTGCTCGTCGAGGACATGGGCTGGTTTGACTGCGACAAACTCGAAGGCTTCGTTGACGAGGCAATCGAGATTCTTTCCAGAAACGACGCGCTCACGGCAAGGCTGCCATATCTAAAAGAGGCGCTAACGTGGCGCCTCAAAAGAATGATCGACATCGCTGAATGGAGTTAGCGAGACAGCATCGCCCCGCCAACTCCCCTACCTCCCGCGGAGGGCCTTGAGCTTTGCCAGGGCCTCGGGGCTTAGACGGCTGCCCAGGGTCATCTTGATCTGCGGGGCCTCCTCGGCCTCGTGAACGTCGTTATCGATCTGTTTGATCTCGTCCACCAGCATACGGCTCGAGATGCGCGTAACGCCCTTGCCCATGACGACGGCTTGGATTGTGCCGTCACTCGATACCACGGAGCACGCGCGGCCTTCCTCGCGTGCCTCGATGCAGAGCTTTTGCACCACGGTATCGGCAGAGACGCCCGTCGGCGAAAACTCGATGCGCACGCCGCGGGCCGGCAGGTTGGGGCGCTCGCTGGAGATATTGCCCGCACCGTCAAACACGATTACGGCCTCGTAGCGGCCCTGGGCAAACGCGGCAACGTCGTTGATGAGGGCAGTGCGCGCCATATCGTGAACGTCGCTGGAGTATGGATCGTCGGAATGGTCGTAGACGAGCTTTTCGTAGCGCGGCGTGCAGTGGATCACGTTGTAGCCGTCGACCACCAGCAGCTCGGGCTTATTGGAGTGCACCGTCGAGACCGGATCGGCGATGGCCTGCGCAAACGCATTGCCGCCCACGCCATAGGTCGCGGCCGAAACAATCGGCTTGGCCGAGCCCTCGCCAAAGCGCTTGGCCTTGGACTTGGCACGGTTCTTTTTGGACATGCGCTACTCCTCCCCCATGAGCTCGCCGGCGTTGCGACGCAGCCACTCAAAGCACAGGGCCGTCGTTGCCTGGGCAACGTTGAGGCTCTCGGTCATGCCACGCTGGGGAAGCTTGGTCAAAAAGTCGCATTTCTCGAGCACCAGGCGCGAGATGCCGTCGCCCTCGGAGCCCATGACGAGCGCCACGCGACCCTCGAAGGGAGCATCCCAGCAACTGCCTTCGGCGTGCTCGGAGGCACCGCCCACCCAAAAACCAGCGGCCTTAAAATCGTCGAGCGCACGGGCGATATTGGGAACCTGCGCGATAGGCAGATGCATGACGGCACCGGCTGAGGTCTTATAGCTGCCCATGGTCACGCCGGCGGCACGCTTATTGGCAATGACGACGCCCGCCGCGCCCACAACCTCGGCGGAGCGCACGATGGCGCCAAAGTTGCCGTCGTCAGTCACGTGGTCGAGCACCACGACAAGTGCCGGGCCCTCGCCTGCGCGGTCGAGAATATCGGCGGCATCGGCATAGGGGAAGTTGCCAACCTCGAGTGCGATGCCCTGATGAGCGCCATGGCTCGACAGTGCGTCGAGCTGCGCGCGCGGCACATACTTAATGCGGACGCCCGCGGCGTTGAGGTCATCGACCAGACGCGACAGGGCGGCATCGCGCTCCCCGCCCTCGGCAATGAGCGCGCACTTGATGGGAAAACCGGTGCGCAGCGCCTCGGCGGCTGCACGACGACCTTCGATAAACTCGCCCTTGGGAGCCTGGACAGCGTCGCGGTTGCGATCGCGCTGCGGACGTGCGGCCTGGGTGCGATCGCGCTGGCCCTTGGGAGCGGCAGCGCGGTCATTGCGGCGAATCGGACGCGAGCCAGAAGCAGCCTGCTTGCCGCCACGAGGCGCACGCTTGCGATTGTCGGCCATAAAGTGACCTCCTAAATACAACTATCAAACGAAACAAAATAAACGACCGCCCATGAATATTAATTCGGGCGGTCGGTACGGGTTTTCCAAGTGCCCGAGATTGCCGTGAAAGAGGAGCGACGCGTACTTGAGTACGCGAGCGACGGTTTGAACGGCAAGGTCGGGTGCTTGGGAAACCCGCGGGGATTAGAGAGATTTGATACGAGTGCCGGCGGCGGTATCTTCAATCGTCAGGCCCAGGTCCTTGAGCTGGTCGCGGATGGCATCTGCCAGATCCCAGTTCTTGGCGGCACGGGCCTCGGCGCGGGCCTCGAGAATCTTGGCAGCAGCCTCGTCCACGTCGTCACCCGTGTAGGCAACCAGGCCGGCGGCAACGCCCAGCAGGCCCAGCGGCAGCTCGACCTTGGGCTCGGGAAGCTCGACGCCAAACGTATCGAGCAGCTCGGCCAGCGTATCGGCGGCAGCCAGGACTGCGGCCTTGTCGGCAGCATCGCCCGCCTGCTCCAGGTACTGGTTGCACTCGGTCACAAAGCCAAAGACGGCACCCATGGCACCGGCGGTGTTAAAGTCGTCGTCCATGCACTCCTTAAAGGTGGCACGGGTCTCGGCGGCCTTAGCGGCAAACACCTCGGATGCTGCCTCATCGGCATCGGCCGTCGCATGGTTCGCGGCCCAGCGCAGGTTCTCGACCGTACCGGCGATACGCGCGAGCGAGTTCTCGGCACCATCCAGGCGCTCCCAGGAGAAGTCGAGCGGCGAGCGATAGCTCGTCTGCAGCATCAGCAGGCGCAGGGCCGCGGCAGAGTGCTGCTCGAGCACCTCGGCCAGCGTAAAGAAGTTTCCGAGCGACTTGGACATCTTCTCGCCGTCGACCAGCAGCATGCCCGTGTGCATCCAGGTGTTGGAGAAACCCTGGTGCCAGGCGCAGGTGGCCTGGGCGCACTCGTTCTCATGATGCGGGAAGGCAAGGTCGGAGCCGCCGCCGTGGATGTCAATCGGAGTGCCCAGGTAGCGGTGGACCATGGCGGCGCACTCGGTGTGCCAACCGGGACGGCCCTCCCCCCAGGGGCTCGGCCAGCTGGGCTCGCCGGGCTTGGCGGCCTTCCACAGGGCAAAGTCGAGCGGGTCGTTCTTGTCCTCGTTCTCCTCGATGCGCGCGCCAACCATAAGGTCGTCGATGTTGCGGCCCGAGACCTGACCATAGTTGGGATCGCTGCGCACGGCAAAGTACACATCGCCGTTATCGGCTGCGTAAGCGTGGCCCTGCTCGATAAGCGTCTTGATAATGGCGATCATTGGGCCGATCTCCTTGGTGGCGCGGGGGCGCACATCGGGATCGAGCACGTTGGCGGCGCGCATGACGCCGATGAACTTGTCGGAGAACTCCGTCGCGACCTCGGCGGCCGTACGGCCCTGCTCGTTGGCGCGCTTGATGATCTTGTCATCGACATCGGTGAGGTTCTGGGCGAATGTGACCTCGTAGCCGCTCGCGATGAGCCAGCGACGAATCACGTCAAAGCTGATGAACGTGCGGGCGTTGCCGATGTGGATGTTGTCGTAGACCGTGGGGCCACACACGTACATGCGGACCTTGCCGGACTCGATGGGCTGAAACTCTTCCTTTTTATGGGTAGCGCTGTTGTAGATACGCATTCGTTACTCCTTAACGGTTTTCTGTAGCAGGCAGACGGCCCAGGCGCCGATTCCCTCGCCCTGGCCTTCCCAACCGAGCTTTTCGGTCGTAGTGGCGGCGACGCCCACATTTTCGACATCGACGCCCAAGGCATGGGCAAGGTTGGCGCGCATGGCATCGCGGTGCGGGGTGATCTTGGGTTGCTGACAGGCAATGGTGCAATCGGCATCGACAAACTCAAAGCCCAGCTCGCGCGCATAGCCCATCACGCGAGCGAGCAGCACCATCGAATCAGCACCCTCATAGGCGGGGTCGGTATCGGGGAATAGCTTGCCGATGTCTCCCCCGCGGCAGGCGCCCAGAATGGCGTCGGCCAAGGCGTGCGCGAGCACATCGGCATCCGAGTGGCCCAGCAGGCCACGCTCGTAGGGAATATCGACACCGCCGATGATACATCGACGCCCCTCCACCAGACGGTGAACGTCGTAGCCATGGCCAATGCGCAGGTTACTGAACATGGGGAAGGTCCTCTCCCTCGGCCATGCGGCCAAGCAGAATCGCGGTTACGGGACGCAAGTCCTCGGGCACCGTCACCTTAAGGTTATCGCGCGGGCTCTGGACGCAGCGGACGCGTCCTCCCATGCGCTCGACCAGTGACGAATCGTCCGTACCGATAAAGCCCTCGGCAATCGCCGCGGCATGGGCGCGCTTCATGGCGTCGACACTAAAGATCTGCGGCGTCTGCGCGGCCCAGTACAGCTCACGCGGCGGCGTCTCGACGATGTTGTCGCCATCGACGATCTTGAGCGTGTCGATGGCAGGCTGGCCGCACACGACACCATCGAGGGCACGGTCGCTCACGAGCACGTCGATAGCGTGGTCGATGGCCTCGGTCGTAATGAGCGGACGAGCGCCATCGTGAATGGCGACGTATTCAAAGCCCGCCGGCACCGCGTGCACGCCGGCGCGGGTGGAATCCTGGCGGGTCGCGCCGGCATCGGCAAAGCTGATGGGCGTGTCATAGTCAAACGGGTCGATGGCCAGGCGGCGCATCTCGGCACGACGCTCGGCAGGGCAAACCACGACGATGTGGCCAACCTTATCGCTACGGTCAAACGCGCGGATGGACCAGCTCATAAGCGGACGGCCCGCTACATTGACGAGCTGCTTGCCACCGGGGTTACCAAAGCGCTGGCCACTGCCACCGGCAACGACCACGGCGCATACGGGCGCCATTATGCGTTCCCCTGTTTGGTGCCCTTCATGCGGTACAGGGAGTCCGCAAGAATGGCAGGGTTGTTAACGCCAAAGTCGCCCAGGCGCTCCGGATCCTCGCTGATGTCGTCCATGAGCTCCTGCAGCGAGCCGTACTCGTCGACGATCTTCTCGGCCACGCCGTCGCGCACGACGGACACGCGAGAAAGCGTGCGCAGGCCCAGCGGCGTCATGACGGAGTCCTCGTCCAGGTCGTCATAGCCCAGAACTGCCGCCACGTGCTGCGGGTCGGACAGGTCCTTAGGCGTCATGCGGCTCAGCTCGGCGCGGATCTTCTCGGCGTTGGCCTCAGAGGAATCGCTTGCGTAGTCGCGGATCATCAAGTCGTATTCGGTATCCATGCTGGAGCCCGCGAGCTGCTCGAGCTGCATCTGCACGAGCTTGCCCTGGTTGCCCAGCTTGACAATGCAATCCTTAAGCTCGGTCTTTGCCTGCTGCATGATCTCGAAGCTCGAGAAAATACCGGTAATGTCGGCGAGCGTGACGTAGTCGTCGAGTTCGAGGGCTGTCAGGCGCAGCAGGGAGCGGTCGAGCGACTGACGGGTAGTCTGGAGCGTGGCGACGAGCTGGTTGACCGAGCTCATGATAGTGGTGACGGGCTGGATCTCGTAACTCTTGCCGTGGACGTACACGTTAACGACGGCGCGACGAGCCGAAACCGAGATCACGATGGCGTCGGTGAGCACCGACATGCGAGCGGCAGTACGGTGACGCATGCCCGTCTCACTCGTGGCGAGCGAGGGATCGGGATTGAGGTGGAAGTTGGCGCGCAGGATCTGGGTGAGGTCGCCATCGATGACGATGGCACCGTCCATCTTGGAAAGCTCGAACAGGCGGTTCGAGGTAAACGAAATGTTGAGCGGGAAGCCGTCGTTACCGGCAGCGAGCACGTTTTCAGTGTCGCCGACGCAGATAAGGGCACCCAGGTGACCGGCAATGATCATGTCGAGGGCGGTGCGGATCGGCTGACCAGGTGCCGTCAGGCGAATGGCCTGTTCCATACGCTTTTGCAGCTCGTTCTTATCCAAGGCATCGCTCCCATCGTATACGCTCCATAAACGTCAATAAGTTTCTCACGGTTTGCCCCTGTGACGCCCGCAAAATCCGATGCTTACAGAATGAGCGAACACAGCTGAGAGCCCCAATCCAAATGAGCTGCTTATGTGGTAGCATCGAGATTCGCATAAATGAGGGAGTAGTCGCGTGATCGGGTTCGCCTCCGGTGGCGCGGCAAGTCAACACACTGGCCGATGCGGCCTGGCTTGCCTTAATGAACGAGACTCGTGGCTGTGCGCGCAACGCGTACGCCACGGGTCTTTTTTGTTACTCCCCCAAGAGGTACACGCGGGCCCGCCCGCAGAGAGGGAGCCAGACTATGGGACTCGCAGAGCTCGTGTTGCTCGCCGTAGGCCTTTCGATGGATGCCTTTGCCGTTTCCATCTGCAAGGGTCTCGGCATGAAGAAGATCAACCTTAAAGTCGCCGTGGTGCTCGGCCTGTTCTTTGGCGGCTTTCAGGCCGGCATGCCCGTAATCGGATGGGCGCTCGGCAGTCAATTCATGGGCATCATCGGACCCATCGACCACTGGATCGCCTTTATCCTTTTGGCCTTCATCGGCGGCAAAATGCTGTGGGAGGCCTTTACCGAGGACGAGGATGAAGGCGACGGCAAGGATGCCGAAAAGATTGACCTGGGCGAGTACCTGATCCTCGCCATCGCCACCTCAATCGACGCCCTGGCCGTGGGCATCTCATTTGCGGCGCTCTCGGTTGACATCGTTCCCGCTGTATCGCTTATCGGCATCACAACGTTTATCTTCTCCGTCGCCGGCGTAGCGATCGGCCACACCTTTGGCGCGCGCTACGAAAAACCCGCCACCATCGTGGGCGGCGTCGTGCTCACCCTCATCGGGCTTAAGATTTTGCTGGAGCATCTGGGGATTTTGGCGCTGTAAAACACCCTTCAAAACTAAACGTCCGGATGAGGCCTCATGCAGAGTTTTGCATGAGGCCTTTTCATGCAGACTTTTGCATGTCATACTATGATGCAAAAGTCTGCACGTTAGGAGATCGCCGTGGATACCCTTCCCATCACCACACCGCGCCAAGCTGGCATCTACGTGCGCCAGGCACGCGAGGCTCAGGGTCTCACCCGTGCCGCCCTCGCTAATAAGGCCGATGTTTCGGAGCGCCTGCTCGCGTCGCTCGAGCTGGGAGATGCCACGGGCATTCGGCTCGACAAGCTGTTGACCGTCTTTAACGCACTCGGCATAGGTCTCTTTGCGCAAAGCGATAACGACTCCATCGCATCGCCCTCCGAACATCCGATGGCGATAGCGGACCTCCCTATCGCGAACTCGAATGCCCTGCCAAAGCCAAGCGTAGGCAGACGACCCGCTCGACAAGGAACGCCAGCTTTCTATGGTGCCTTGCTGGCCCAAATCGCAGCCGAGCAAGGCCTTTCCGGCACTTCAGACCTCTCCTTTGGCTGTAAGGTTGTGAAATAAATGGCAGAAATGGAGCTTGCGACCCTCATTTGTGGCGAAATCGCCGGCACTCTCCGGCAAGACGAGCATGGACTCTGCAGCTTTGTATACGCCCCAACCTATCGCGGAGCACCGCTATCGTTAACAATGCCGCTTTCCAATCGCACATATGGCCATAACATCGTCCGTCCGTTCCTATTTGGCCTTTTGCCCGACAGCCAAGAGCAGCGTCGCGCTATTGCCGCCGAGCATGACGTTGCATCCAACAACCCCGTCGCCCTCTTGTGCCATATCGGTCTTGACTGCGCGGGGGCCGTTCAGTTTTGTCGAGCCGATCAATTAGATGCCGCCCACGGCAGGGTCTCAGCATACCGCCCGCTTACCAATTCTCAAATCGCTCACAAGCTCAAAGCAATTCGCGATGACGAAAGAGAGACATGGATGGGCTCCAACGAAAGCTGGTCCCTGGGCGGCAACCAAGGCAAATTTGCACTAGCTTGGCATGATGGACAATGGTGCGAATGTCTAGGGTCATCCCCCACTACCCATATCTTCAAAAATGGTGTCGTTGGGTTCAAACATCAGGCCTTAAACGAATTCGTCTGCATGAAAACAGCTCGGCGTGTTGGCATTCCAACTGCCAACGTCTCCTATTGCACATTTGAAGACGAAGCCGCGCTCGTCGTTGAACGGTACGACAGAATGGTCAATAGCAGCGGAAATATCGAAAGGCTGCATCAGGAGGACTTTTGCCAGGCGCTCGGTGTATTGCCAACCCAGAAATACACCGCCGACGGAGGACCAACTACACGAGACATCCAAGAACGACTGATTAACACAGTCCCCCACCACATGAATCTTGTGCTTTTTACCTATATGTTGTTCTATAACGCCATTATCGGAGCGCCTGACGCACACGCTAAAAACTACTCGCTCATCCTTGGCAAAGGCACAAACGCGGCGCTCGCACCCATGTACGATGTCGCATCGGGCTTAGCATACGAACGTATGCGGCGAAAAGCGCGCCTCGCCATGAGCGTTGGCGGCGAGAACCGTGTGGGGCGCATCGGACCCAACGCAATTCGCCGATACTACGGTATGGGCGACCCCGCGCTGGAGGCGGCGCTCACCGATGCCGGGCTATCCGAGAAGTTTTGCTTTGCGACCATGATGGACCTCGCCTACGAGGTACCCATTTGCATGGAAGAGGTCATGGACGAATACGCCGACCTGCCCGGCATGGCGGACCTGCGCGAGCATATGCTCGGCCCCGTCTGCGAAAACTGCCAGCGCACCCTCGACCTCATCAAGGCGGATATGGGCTAGGTGTCCGTAATCTCCCATTTCCCAAAAGAAGAGAGGGGGCACCCGTCGCAAAAGCTCGGTGCCCCCTCTCATAATGTCATTTGCAATCCACCAGCACGTGGCTCGGACTGCTGCTAGCGCAACCTTTACGCGGCAAGGCGCTTGAGGACGTCGATGAGCAGCTCGTAGAAGCGCTCGGCAGAAGCGAGCTCCATGCTCTCGTCCGGGGTGTGGACATCGGAGAGCGTCGGGCCCACGGCGATGGCGTCCAGGCCGTGCAGGGCCTCGGCAAACAGGCCGCACTCAAGGCCGGCGTGAATGGACTCGATGCGCAGCTCGGAGCCAAAGAGCTCACGATAGCTCTCGACGAAGACGTCGCGGACCGGCGAATGCTCGGCGTAGCTCCAGCCGGGATACTCGAACTCAAACTTGGCGTCGAAGCCCAGGACATCGGCAAGCATCTGCAGGCGGTCCTTGAACTCGTTCTGCAGCGAGGTGATCGAGGAGCGCGGGGACAGCATGATCTTGACCTCGTCGTCAGAAGTGGCAACCACACCGATGTTGGAGGAAACCTCGACAGAACCGTCGGTGGCGACGTTGCGGCGAATCACGCCGTTAGGGGCAAGACGCAGGGCGCGGATGAGGGCAAGCGCGGACTTCTGGTCCATGGCCTCGACCTCGGCGTCATCGGCAATCTCGACGGTGCAAGTAAAGCCGGGGTCGAAGACCTCGAGCTCGGCAGTGACGTCGGAGATGATGCCACGGGCGATCTCGGCCGCGGCCTCGGCGGCAGCGTGATCGGCATAGACCAGAACGGCCTTGCACTCACGGTTGATGGCGTTGTCCTTGGTGCCGCCGTTGAAGCTGACGATGGCGGGCTCACCGGCAACCATCAGGCGGTCGATGATGCGGGCCATGATGAGGTTGCCGTTGCCGCGCTCCAGGTGGATATCGCTGCCGGAGTGACCGCCCAGCAGGCCGGAGATGTCGAGCGTGAGGGTGCTACCGGTCTTGTGCTCGCGCGCGATCGGGCAGGTGTAGGTAACGACGACGCCGCCGGCGCAGCTGACGGTGGCAACGCCCTCTTCCTCGGAGTCAAGGTTAATCATGGTGCGGGCGCTAATCTGGGACTTGTCGAGCGTCTCGGCGCCAACCAGGCCAGTCTCCTCGTCGGTGGTGAATACGCACTCGAGGGCGGGGTGAACGATCGAATCGTCATCGAGAACAGTGAGCATCAGAGCGACGGCAATACCGTTGTCGGCGCCCAGAGTGGTACCGTTAGCGGTGAGGACGCCGTCCTTGACGACTAGGTCGATACCATCAGTCGTAAAGTCGTGCTCAACGGAGCCCAACTTGTCGCACACCATATCGATGTGGCCCTGCAGCATTACGGTCGGGGCATTCTCGGCGCCGGCAGATGCGGGCTTGCGAATGATGACGTTGTAGACCTCGTCCTGGTACACATCGAGACCGCGCTCCTTGGCAAACGCGACCAGGAAATCGCTGATGCCCTTCTCGTTGCCAGACCCACGGGGGATCGCGCTGACCTCCTCAAAGAAATGGAACAGCTGGGCGGGCTCGTAGCCGGTAATCTTGTAGTCCATGGTGCCTCCTTGGCGCAACTGGTTAGACAGTAAGACATGCGACTTGTATATTCCCAGACTTTGCGTGCATAAACCAGTCGAAAACGCCGAGCGCCCTCGCATCATCGGCTAACGGTGGACCGTATAGCGTAACGGTCACAACTTCCGCAGCTCTACAAATCGAGGCGCCCTTTCCGGAACGCCTCGATTGCGCGTATCAAATTGTCGCCACGCCCTACAGCG
>OLRZ01002319.1_pt1 | contig 11179 bp, 12 predicted proteins | sample 1671931 | NCBI WGS metagenome assembly OLRZ01 (sample SAMEA3136627, study PRJEB25190) | human gut metagenome | reverse complement strand
GGGTTTCCCAGGCTTTTGCTCACATCGCCCGGAAAGACGATGCCCACAATGCGCGTCTTGCGGCTGACCAGGCTTTTGGCCATCTGGTTGGGATGGAAATCCAGCGCCTTCGCCGCCTGCTTCACACGCTCCCGCACCTTTTCGCTAATGCGCGGGCTGTCATGCAGCGCCCGGCTGACCGTAGAGGGCGACACCCCCGCCGCCCTCGCAACATCCTTGATGGTCGCCTTCATACCCGGCTCCTTCCTGCTGTATGATGGGCGTGGCACGCCCCGTGCAAACGTTTGTGCCTGCATCATATCATGCCCGCGTGGGCTTGTCAACCGCAGGTGCGGGCTGCATTTTCCCGCGCAAAAGCCGCCCGCGCAAGCGCGGGCGGCCGCTTAGGGCGGGCGGTTCAGTCCTCCGCCCCGGCTCCCTCGGTAATGGCGTTTTCGGGGCGTTTCTTCTGGATGCTGCTCCAGGCATGCATGACCAGCGCCAGCGCAATCACGCCATAGGAGATAAACACGCGGAAGTACTCACCGATGGCCGCGTCGCCAAAGAGGTTCTTGGCCGCAGGCGGGCGTGACGATGAACAGCAGGTGGAACAGGACGCATCCCAGCAGCGCCTGGCTGTTGGTCGCGCGCCGGATGCTCGCGCCGCCCACCAGGATGGCCGCGCCCGCGTACAGGCCCACCTGTTCATGCGCGCCGTAGGTCTGGAACGTGCCCATGTTCTGCACGAAGATGAGCTGACCCCAGCCCGCGAGGATCGTGGAGAACACGATGGCGATGGCTTCATCACAGACTCCGATGTTTGAGATTCACCGTGCAGAGCCGGAAGAATTTTATCAGGAACCATCAGATAGCTATGTGCAGCCAACGGCAGAGCAGGATGTACCGGAATTATCAGAATGCTATTCTGAACCGGAGCCGGTAGAAACATATGCGGAGGTACAGCAGGTGCAGGAGCCGGTGTCTGAGAATGTTCCGGAATCTGTGCCGCAGCCGGAGACAAGACCTGCTTCACAGTCAGTCAAAAATCCGAAGTCTTCCAAACAGGAGATTGAAAGTGGAATTCAAAATATCCAGAAAGAGATTACACAGCAGAATGAAGTGGTTAAGCGTGAGTATCATTATCCGCCGCTGAAACTTCTGAAGCGTGGAGATGGCAAATCACAGGGAGACTCCGATGAACATCTTCGCAAGACTGCGAAGAAGCTGCAGGATACATTGCATAATTTTGGTGTGAATGTAACTGTGACGAATGTAAGCTGCGGACCAACTGTCACCAGATATGAATTGCAGCCGGAAATGGGCGTTAAAGTAAGTAAGATCGTCAATCTGGCAGATGATATCAAATTAAACCTTGCAACGCCGGACATTCGTATTGAGGCACCGATTCCGGGCAAAGCGGCTGTTGGTATTGAAGTACCGAACAAAGAAAATCATGCTGTTATGCTGAGAGAGATCCTTCAGTCACAGGAATTTCAGAGTGCAAAGTCCAGGCTGTCTTTTGCAGTTGGTAAAGATATTGCAGGAAAACCGGTTGTTACGGATATTGCCAAGATGCCACATCTTCTGATCGCGGGTGCTACAGGTTCCGGTAAATCTGTCTGTATCAATACCCTGATCGTAAGTATCCTGTACAAAGCATCTCCGGAAGATGTCAAATTGATCATGATTGACCCGAAGGTAGTGGAACTCAGTGTTTATAACGGTATTCCACATCTGTTCATTCCGGTTGTCACGGATCCGAAAAAAGCTGCCGGTGCATTGAACTGGGCAGTAACAGAGATGATGAATCGTTACAATACGTTTGCAGAATACAGTGTTCGAAATCTTCAGGAATATAACCGCAAAGTTGAGGGAATGCGTATTCCGGAAGGTGAAGAGCGCCCTGAGAAGATGCCGCAGATCGTAATTATTGTAGATGAGCTTGCAGACCTTATGATGGTTGCTCCTGGAGAAGTGGAGGATGCAATCTGTCGTCTGGCACAGCTTGCACGTGCTGCAGGTATTCATCTGATCATTGCAACACAGCGACCGTCTGTAAATGTTATCACCGGTCTGATCAAGGCAAATATGCCGTCACGAATTGCATTCTCTGTATCTTCTGGTGTTGATTCAAGGACGATCCTTGACATGAATGGAGCAGAGAAGCTTCTTGGAAAGGGCGATATGCTGTTTTATCCGCAGGGATATCAGAAACCGGCCAGACTGCAGGGGGCTTTTGTATCCGATGAAGAAGTCAGCAGTATTGTTGACTTCCTGGCAGAAAAGAATCCGGGAATGCAGTACAATTCCCAGATTGAACAGCAGGTAAATACGGCAGGCATGTCCGGTGGCACCGGTGGTTCTTCGGCTGACGACAGGGATGCTTATTTTGTGGAGGCCGGTAAATTCATTATTGAAAAAGAAAAGGCATCGATCGGTATGCTCCAGAGAATGTTCAAAATCGGTTTCAACAGAGCTGCAAGAATCATGGATCAGTTATGTGATGCAGGGGTTGTCGGACCGGAGGAAGGAACGAAACCTCGTAAGGTACTGATGTCTGCAGAAGAATTTGAAAATTATATAGAGGAATACCTGTAAATGGAAATTAAGATCATAACTGTAGGGAAAATTAAAGAAAAATATCTGAATGATGGAATTGCCGAGTATGCGAAGCGTCTGAGCCGTTACTGCAAACTGACATTTTGCCAGGTCCCGGATGAAAAGACACCGGATAAAGCATCTGATGCACTGAACGAGCAGATTAAGAATACAGAAGCGGAACGTCTGATGAAGCATATCCGGGAACAGGATTATGTAATTGCGCTTGCGATTGATGGTAAAATGCTGGATTCCGTTGAGTTATCCGAAAAAATCGGACGTCTGGGTGTAGAAGGCAAAAGTTCTGTCGCATTTGTGATCGGAGGCTCGTTAGGTCTTGGCAATGAAGTTCTGAAAAGAGCAGATTATAAACTGAGCTTTTCCAGAATGACATTTCCTCATCAGCTGATGCAGATGATTCTTCTGGAGCAGATCTATCGTGGCTACAGGATCCTGAACCATGAACCTTATCATAAATAAAAAGACACAAACCGGAAATAACTCCGGCTTGCAATAAATGATTTCCAAAAAAGGAGGATATAGTGATATGACAACAGAACGAGTAGAACATATGGCAGGTGGACAGGGACATACATTGGTGAAACGTCTCCTTGATGAGAAGCAGTTAAACGGAAAATGCAAATTATATGCGCAGGTAACTCTGGAACCGGGATGTTCTCTGGGATATCATGAACATCATAATGAGAGTGAAACGTATTATATTCTTTCAGGAAAAGGTATTTACAGCGATAATGGAACACTCCGTATGGTGCAGGCCGGTGATGTGACATTTACTTCGGACGGCAAAGGACATGGACTTACAAACAGCGGCGATGAAGACCTTGTATTCATGGCGCTGATTATTCTGGATTAATTAAAATGGAGGAACCCTGATGACGGCAGAACTGAATATTGATAAATTTGAAGATTTTATTGCGCAGTATCCGATCTTTGAATATCGTATCCTGAATACCGGAGATCTGTCTGTCGAGGAGAGAGTAAGGATCGTCTGTCAGCAGGAATGTGAACGGTATGGATCGACCTGGGCATGTCCGCCGGCTGTGGGTACTCTGAAAGAATGCGAGGAAAGAATCCGCAAGTTTGGACAGGCTGTTTTCTTTTCCAGTGTGGCAGAAGTTTCTGATCTTATGAATATGCAGGAAATGCTGCAAACAAGAGCTGCACACGAAGAACTGACAACGGAAGTTGCCCGTTTTTTGAAAGAACAGGGATTTGAGACGTTTACACTTTCAACGGAATCCTGTGATATCTGTGAGGACTGTGCATATCCACATGGCAAACCGTGCAGACATCCGGACCGAATGCATCCCTGCCTGGAAAGCCATGGCGTGGTAGTAAGTGAGATCGTAGAGAAACAGCAGATGGAGTATAATCTGGGCGGAAATACGATACTCTGGTTTTCCATGGTGCTTTTTAAATAAAATATCAGAGAATAAACAAGACCTCTCCGGCGTACATTTATAATGAGCGCCAGGGAGGTTTTTGTTATGAAAAAGATGGGACAATGGAAAGAAAATCTAGTTACCTCGCTGGAAATACCGAGAGATCTGGCAATGAAAGAAACGGTGTTTACTGTTACAGGAAAACATCAGGCAGTAGTCTGCAACTATCGAAGTGTTTTGCGGTATGAGAAAGAAGAAATAATATTACTGACTTTTCAGGGGAAACTTCGAATACAGGGAAAAAGACTGAAGATTCCGATGTATACACCTGAAGAAATGTATATTGAAGGTGTGATCACGGAGATTATCCTGGAAGGTTAGGAGGAGATTATGAAAAAGTATGCCGGGTTTCGAAATGGATACGTTCGTGTGAGAATATATGGGGAACAGACAGAACGTTTTCTGAATCTGTGCAGAGCTCGTGAAATTCGAATCAGTGATCTCAGAAGAGAATCAGAACTGAGTCTGACAGGATGTCTGCAGATCAGAGATTTTTTCAGACTCGCTCCAATACATAGAAAAACAAAAGTAAAAATTCATATTCTGGAAAAGCATGGACTTCCTTTCTTTTTTTACCGAAGTAAAAAGAGAAAGGCTTTTTTTCTTGGATTACTTTTATGTGCAGGACTGCTTTTGTTCTTGTCCGGACGGTTGTGGGAAATTGATGTAGAGGGAAATGTCAGAAACAGCACACCTGAGATACTGGATTTTCTGGAACAAAAAGGAATCAGGCATGGAATGGCAAAAGGAAGGCTCAGCTGCAGTGAGATTGCAGCTGAGATCCGTAAAAAATATCCGGATATTACGTGGGTATCAGCAAAACTGGAGGGAACCAGACTGCTCCTTACAGTCAGAGAAGGGATATTTATACAGACTACAGAAGAAAAGGACAAATCTGCCTGTGATATTATGGCAGAACGCGATGGTGAGATCATAAAAATGATAACCAGAAGCGGACTGCCCCGGAAAAAGGTTGGGGATTTATGTAAAAAAGGTGAAATCCTGGTATCGGGAATACTGGAATTAAAGGATGACAGTCAGGAGGTTGTAAAGTATGAAGCGGTTCATGCAGATGCAGATATTTATATAAAAAGACAGAAGGCATATTATCATGAGATTCCAATGATCTATGAGACATATGAATGGACCGGTAAAAAGAAAAAGGGTATCTATCTGAAAGCAGGCAGATTTTATTTGGAAATTGCAGACAGGACAAAAAATGGCTGGTATCAGATTGCAGAAGAACAGAAAATGTATCTGACCAAAAGTTTTCAGCTGCCGTGCTCAATAGGGTATATTACCCAAAACCAGTACAGAAAGATAAAAAAAGAGTATACAAGGGAAGAAGTAAAAAAACTTGCATGGCATACTTTGCAGAGGTATGAAGAAAAATTAATGCAAAAAGGGGTTCAAATATCTGCAAATAATGTTAAAATAGAAATTGACCACAAGACCTGTGTAAGCAAAGGTTTTTTGGAAATTATAGAAAAAATCGGAGAGGAGACTCCTGTAGAAATACCGGAGCAGCCTGCAGAAAGGACAACAGAGGATGGCTAACAGCATTATCGAGCTATATACGCAGGTGCCTGCAGATCTGGAGGGAAATGTGTTCGGTCAGTTTGACGAACACCTGAAGCTGATTGAACGGACGTTAAATGTAACACTGATATCCAGAGATGGCATGCTGAAGATCCTGGGTACCGAACAGAGTGCAACTCAGGCAAAAAAACTGATAGAGGAACTGGTGACGCTTGCAGGAAGAGGCAATACTATAACACGGCAGAACGTAAGTTATGCACTGTCTCTTGCCATGGAGGAACGAAATCAGGTACTCACGGAAATAGATAAAGATTTTATCTGTAATACGATACAGGGAAGACCAATCAAACCCAAAACATTAGGACAGCAGGAATATGTAGAACAGATCCGAAAGAAAATGATCGTATTTGGAATCGGACCTGCAGGAACCGGTAAGACTTACCTTGCTATGGCAATGGCAGTTACCGCATTTCGAAATGAAGAAGTCAGCCGTATCATTCTGACCAGACCGGCGATCGAAGCAGGGGAGAAACTTGGATTCCTTCCGGGTGATCTTCAGAGTAAAGTAGATCCGTATCTGCGCCCATTGTATGATGCATTATATCAGATCATGGGAGCTGACAGTTTCGCAAAAAATATGGAACGAGGGCTGATCGAAGTGGCTCCGCTTGCTTATATGCGAGGACGTACACTGGATAATGCATTTATTATTCTGGATGAGGCACAGAATACAACACCGGCACAGATGAAGATGTTTCTGACCCGTATTGGTTTTGGCTCCAAAGTGGTTGTTACCGGTGATGCGTCTCAGAAAGACCTTCCGAGAGATGCAGTATCTGGTCTTGATGTGGCGGCAAAGGTCCTTAAGAAGATAGATGATATTGGATTTTGCCAGCTTACCAGCAAAGACGTTGTACGTCATCCGCTGGTACAGCAGATCGTACAGGCATATGAAGATTACGAAAAGAAACAGAAACCGTCCAGAAGTACCGGTGGTACAAGGACAGTCCGGAGGAAAAAGAATGACCATACAAATTGATTATGAAGCAGAACGTAAACTGGATATTGATTATGAAAAACTGGCATCAGAAGTCGCTGAGCATATTCTTGAGACAGAGAACTGTCCTTATGATGTCTGCGTAAATCTTGTGATTACTGACAACGAAGAAATCAAACGGGTAAATACGGAATTTCGCTCAATTGGGGCACCGACAGATGTACTTTCTTTCCCGATGATACCGTTTAAGACACCGGCAGATTATTCAGTGATCGAGGGCGATGACAGCTATTTTGATCTTGATACAGATGAACTGATCCTTGGGGACGTTATGATCTCTGTAGATAAGGTCTATGCGCAGGCAGAAGAATATGGACACAGCACAGAGCGGGAATTCAGTTTCCTGTTTGCACACAGTATGCTGCATCTGCTCGGCTATGATCATATGGAACCGGATGAGGCAGCGGTAATGGAGGCCAAGCAGGCAAAGGCACTGGAGGATCTGGGAATTACCAGGTGATGATCACCATCTGAAAGGAGAACATCTATGAAGAAGAAATTTCTGGCAGCAGTTATGGCATTGGTTATGATAGGAACGACACCTGTTGGTGTATTTGCTGATACTATGGTGAAAAGCTACCTTACAGGACTGGATGTTCCCGAATCGGAAGGCCGGGTCCGCCCGGTAGCGGTTATGCTGAATAATATTAAGCAGGGATGCCCACAGAGTGGGATCGCGAATGCCGGTGTTGTGTATGAGGCACCTGTAGAGGGCGATATCACAAGACTGATGGGAATTTTTGAGGATTATAAAGATCTGGAACGGATTGGTTCCGTCAGAAGCTGCAGAGATTATTATATCTTTTATGCGAATGAATTTGATGCAATTTATGCACATTATGGACAGTCTGCTTTTGCACTTCCATATTTTGAACAGCATCTGATCGACAATCTGAATGGCGTGAAACTGGGAAAAATCTGTTATTTCAGGAGTACTGACCGTAAGGCTCCGCACAATGCTTATACAACATATGACCTGCTTCAGCAGGGTATAGACAAGATGGGATACCGCAGAGAATACAAAGAAGATTATGATGGGCACTATGTGTTTGTACCTGATGGAACTGAAAACACACTTCCGCAGGGTACATCCGCACAGGAGATACATTTTGATAATTTTACAGTGAATCATCCATGGTTTGTTTATGATGAAAATACAAAAAAATACAGCCGTTTCCAGTATGGTGCGGCACAGATCGATGATCTTACCGGAGAGCAACTGACCTGTGACAATATCCTGATCCAGTACTCTTACGTGACTACGTATGAGGGAACAAGCTATAAGGATATTGAGACGATTACCGATCGTGACGGAAATTCCGGTGGACGAGGCAAATATATCACAAGAGGGAAAGTAATCGATGTCACCTGGCAGAAAGATTCCCCATGGGGTGTGACTCATTATATTACAGATGATAATCAGGAAGTTCAGCTGAATCCGGGAACGACCTGGGTGGAGATCGTACAGGATGACAGAGTGGATGATATCAGCTATCAATAGAGAACAGAGACTGTTTACAGGTGGTGACCTGAAACAGATCGCAGAAGAAATTACTGGAGAATAAATACCATGAATTATCGTGAGTTACTGAAAGACAAAAAACGTGTTGTGATCAAAGTTGGTTCTTCCTCTTTGATCCACAAGGAAACAAATAAACTGGATCTTCGTAAACTGGAAGTGCTTGTAAGAGAACTGAGTGATCTTCATAACCAGGGCAAAGATGTTGTCCTGGTTACTTCAGGTGCAGTGGCAGTTGGTGCATCTGCATTTGGCATGCATGAGAAGCCGACAGAACTTAAGAAAAAACAGGCATGCTCCGCAGTTGGACAGGCGCGTCTGATGATGATCTATCAGAAACTTTTTTCAGAGTACAACCAGATGGCGGCGCAGATTCTGATGACAAAGAATACGATGGTCAATAACCTGAACCGCAGAAATGCACGGAATACATTTGAAGAGTTGCTGGAGCTCGGGGCAATTCCGGTTGTTAATGAAAATGACTCCATTTCAAGCTACGAGCTGGAGATGCTGGAATCCTTTGGTGATAATGACACATTGTCAGCAGTTATCGCGGGCCTGATCGGGGCGGATCTTCTGATCCTGCTTTCTGATATCGACGGACTTTTTACCGATGACCCGAATACGAATCCGGATGCAGAATTCATTGATACTGTCGAAGTATTGGATGAGAAATTGCTGAGTATGGGAAAAGGACCAAAGAGCAAGGTCGGAACCGGTGGAATGGCTACAAAACTGACTGCTGCCGAGATAGCAACGGCTGCAGGTGCGGATATGGTGATCGCGAATGGCCGGGATTTTCATGTGATCCACAAGATCATGGAAGGCAGAAAATATGGTACCTTATTTGCAGGAAACAAAAAAGAAGAGTTTTTCCTGATTGATTATATAGAAAAACTTCTCTAGGAGGAAATTATTATGATGGATAATGTGAAGATAGACCGAATCAATGCTCTGGCACATAAAGCGAAGAGTGTCGGTCTTACAGAAGAAGAAAAGAAAGAACAGGCAGAACTTCGACAGGAATATCTGGCTGCCGTGCGTAAAAATCTCAGAGCACAGTTAAATAATATTAATATTCAGGAAAAAGATGGTTCGATTGTAAATCTAGGTGAAAAATATGGAAGAAAAAAGGTAATTAGAAAACAGGTTTTTGCAGCGCGAAAAGCACACACCGATCAGCAGATCGATGACTGGAGCAGAAAAATTGCTGAAACAGTTACGGCACTTCCGGAATACAGCAACAGCCGGAGAATTCTTGCTTATGCGGATTATAATCACGAAGTTATGACAAAGTATATTATAGAAGCGGCATGGAATGATGGCAAAGAAGTTGCGGTTCCTAAAGTAGTTGGACAGGATATGGTATTTTATAAACTGACAGATTTTGCACAGCTTGAAAAGGGATATTTTGGTATTCCGGAGCCGGCAAGAGGTGAGATCGTTCAGTGGGAAGAGGCTCTGATGATCATGCCGGGAGTCGCGTTTGACAGGCAGAATCACAGAGTTGGTTATGGCGGCGGTTTTTATGACCGCTTTCTGGAAAAACATCCATATATCACAAGGGTTGCAGTTGCATTTGAATTTCAGATGATGTCAGAGGTACCGGTGGAGTCTACAGACATTTCACCGGAGATCATTGTTACAGAAAAAGAAATTTATAAATAAGCATTTTTTAAGGTTTTTATTATTTAAAGGGACAGGAAATGTCCCGGGGAGGTTATGCTATGAATGAAATGCTGTTAGAGCTTGGACAAAATGCAAAAGAAGCTGAAAATATGCTGCGGACCATAACCACAAACAAAAAGAACCAGGTGCTTGCGGCAGTTGCGGAACATCTTGTGGAATGTACAGATGAGCTGATCAAAGCCAATGCTGTTGATGTGGAGAATGGAAAAAAGAACAATATGCCGGAAGGACTGGTAGACAGACTTCTTCTTACACCGGAAAGAATTCAGGGAATGGCAGAAGGTCTGCAGCAGCTGGTAGCGCTGGAGGATCCGATCGGTGAGGTAACCGGGATGAAAAAACGTCCGAATGGACTGCTCATCGGACAGAAACGGGTACCGCTTGGCGTGATCGGAATCATTTATGAAGCACGTCCGAATGTAACGGCGGATGCTTTTGGCCTTTGCTTTAAGACCGGAAATGTAGTGATCTTGAAGGGTGGCAGTGATGCAATCCATTCAAACGAAGCTATCGTGAAGTGTATTCGGGAAACCCTGAAAGCCAATGACATAACAGAGAACGCAATTCAGCTGATCCAGGATACTTCCCGTGAGACTGCTGCAGAGTTTATGAAAATGAATGAATACGTGGATGTGCTGATTCCACGAGGCGGCAAGGGACTGATCAAAGCAGTTGTTAATCAGAGTACGATTCCGGTCATCGAGACCGGCACAGGAAACTGCCATATATATGTGGATGAGAGTGCTGATCTGAATATGGCGGTTGATATTATTATGAATGCCAAGACACAGAGAGTTGGAGTTTGCAATGCCTGCGAATCACTTCTGGTAAATGCGAATATCAAAGATGTATTGCTGCCGGTTCTTGCAAACCGTCTGAAAGAAAAGCATGTACAGATGCGCGCAGATAAAGAAGCCATGACGCTGATGCCGGGGGCTGTTGCAGCCACAGAGGAAGACTGGGGAACGGAATATCTGGATTACATATTATCAATCAAAGTAGTGTATTCTGTAGACGAGGCTATTGCACATATCAACCGGTACAATACAGGACATTCTGAGGCAATCATCACCAATGATTATACCAATGCCCAGAAATTCCTTGATGAAGTTGACGCTGCCGCCGTATATGTGAATGCATCAACCAGATTTACGGACGGAGGTCAGTTTGGATTCGGTGCGGAGATAGGAATAAGCACGCAGAAACTTCACGCAAGGGGGCCTATGGGACTTAAGGAAATAACAACAACAAAATCAGAGATCATTGCCGAGGCACATGCAAAGGCGGAGGAACTCCTGAAGAGGATCGGTCTGGAGGACAAGGCGGATGTATATC
>OLRZ01002317.1_pt1 | contig 11183 bp, 8 predicted proteins | sample 1671931 | NCBI WGS metagenome assembly OLRZ01 (sample SAMEA3136627, study PRJEB25190) | human gut metagenome | reverse complement strand
GTACATGTTTCATGACGCATTGGTGTCTTTCGCAGAAAGACGGGTAATATATATGAAACCACTTGATACAAACAAAACATATCTGATTACGGGAGGCGCCGGATTTATCGGATTTTCCCTTTCCAGGGAGCTTCTGAAAAAGGGAGCCAGAGTCATCGGGCTTGATAATATGAATGATTATTATGAGGTATCGTTGAAAGAGGACAGGCTGGCGGTTCTGAAAGAATACTCAACGTATATCTTTGAAAAGGGAGATATTGCAGACAAGGAAGCTGTTCACAGGATATTTGAAGCCTATCACCCAGATATCGTAGTGAATCTGGCAGCTCAGGCGGGGGTCAGATACAGTATTACCAACCCGGATGCTTATATTCAGTCCAATCTGGTAGGCTTTTTTGAAATTCTGGAAGCGTGCAGACATTTTGGGGTGGAGCATCTGGTATTTGCTTCCTCCAGCTCAGTATATGGTGGGAACAAGAAGGTTCCCTTTTCTACAGAGGATAAGGTGGATCAGCCGGTGAGCCTGTATGCGGCTACGAAAAAGTCCAATGAGCTGATGGCTTATGCCTACAGCAAATTATATGGGATACCGTTGACTGGACTACGTTTTTTCACCGTGTATGGACCTATGGGAAGACCAGATATGGCATATTTTAAATTTGCGAAGAAGATCATGGCAGGAGAACCGATCCAGATTTATAATCATGGGGATATGAAGCGTGATTTTACTTATATTGATGATATTGTGACCGGTGTGGAAAATATTCTCTGCAATCCGCCGGCACAGGATGAGAACGGTGCAGCTTATAAGATCTACAATATAGGAAACCATAAGCCGGAGAAGCTGATGGATTATATCAGTGTACTGGAAAAATGTCTGGGAAAGGAAGCAAAAAAGGAATTCCTGCCGATGCAGCCGGGAGATGTGTATGAGACCTATGCGGATGTCAGTGAGCTGATGAGGGATTTTGATTTCAAGCCATCTACAACTATAGAAGAAGGATTGTCTAGATTTGCAGAGTGGTTTTTGCAGTATTACGCATAAATGTATGAAATTCTGCATAGTATATGATGAACCACAGGGAAAAAACGCAATTCATTAAGATTTTATTAAAGTTTCTGAAGGAAACCTTAATACGTCTGGAAAGCTCTTTTCTATTTTGGTGAATGTGCTATGATGAGATTGCAGATGAGAGTTATGGAATCTCAAAGGAGTGTGAAAATTATGAAAAAATGGAGAACTATAATAGCAGGAGGTTTGACCGCAGCATTATTTGTATTTTCGCTCAGTGGTTGTGCAGGGAAAGAAACAGAGAGTGGGAGTCAGGAAAACACAGCGGATAATGTGATCATTACGGAAACCGGGGAAACCCTGATACAGGAGCAGCCGACGGAGAAACCGGAGGCTGCAGCGACACCTGAAGCACAGAGTGATCTCCCGGCGCCGGATGTGGTGCCGGAGGAAATGCCACAGGAGCCGGAGCAGGAGCAGGTGATCTCTGAGGAGGATCAGATAGAAAGTAAAGGCGGTCATTTGCAGATCGTGTTTATGGGAGACAGTATTTTTGATAACAGCAGGGATGGTACCGGAATTCCCTACCTGACATCGGAGGCCTGTGATGCTGACTGCTACAATCTGGCTATCGGAGGAACCTGTGCAGCAATTGAAATTGATGAAAAATATGAAAATGAGCTGTGGACATCCAGAAGCCTTGTGGGTGTGGTGAAAGCAATAGATGGAGAAATATCACCAGATTTGTTTCAGGGAACCAGAGCTGGTGAGATCCTGAGCAGTGGAAAGGTGAATTTTCAAGATACTGATTATTTCGTTATAGAATATGGGATGAATGATTTCCTGCGTGCAACGCCTATGACAAATCCAAATAGCGGATTTGATATTCGAACTTATGTTGGAGCCCTAAGGGTTGCTGTATCAACATTGAAGAGTTATGCACCGGATGCCACGATTATCATGTGTGCACCTAATTATGCACAATTTTACAATGGTGATTGGATGATCGGTGATGGCAATACACTGAATACAGGCTATGGCACGCTGTTTGACTATAAGGGAAGCTGTGAGTATGTGGCAAAGGAGCAGGGAGCAGAATTCTTTGATGCTTATCTGGATCTTGGCATAGACGGATACACGGCAGAAGAGTATCTGGAGGATGGTGTGCATCTGACAGAGGCAGGAAGAAGGCTGTATGCGGATGCTCTTTCCGAGATGATCCTGTCTATTGAGGAGACAAAAAATAATTAAGCAATAGTGTATATATATTTGCTTTTGGAAAGCGCTTTTTGACGATTTTATGAGCATCGTTCAAGAAGCGCTTTTCTTGACCATTCCTTTATATCGTGATACCATAAACATTATGGGTCAGTAGGCGATGGAAGCTGCTGACAAGAGGAAAAAGGAGTAAAATGGTCAGCCTATGAAGGAAAAGATCCAAAAGAAGGATATCATTATATTGACCATCCTGTGGCTTTCCTATCTTGCTTTTAATGGAATCCTGCTGGCAGGGCATGAGCTGTGGAGAGATGAAGCCAATGTCTGGCTGATCGCCAGAAAGCTGTCCGTTCCGGAACTGTTTGCGCAGATCAGGTTCCAGGGGCATCCCTGTCTGTGGTATCTTCTGGTGATGCCATTTGCTAAGGCGGGGTTTCCTTTTCAGACGATCAGTGTGCTCAGCTATGTGATCATGGGAATAGCAGCAGGGGTATTTGTATATCGGGCACCGTTTCATCCGGTGACGAAGCTTTGCTGTTTATTCAGTCCGGTATTTTCCTATTATTATTCTGTGGTAGCGAGAAATTATTGTCTGATCGCCCTTTTTCTGGTAGTATTGGCAGCTTTTTATAAGGAGCGTAAGCGTAAACCGGTAGTCTGTGGTCTGTTACTTGGACTTCTGGTACAGGCAGATACGATCGCACTGGCACCGGCAGGACTGATCTCCCTTATGTGGCTGTGGGAAGCTGTATCAGAAGGTGTCCGTAAGAAACAGAAGAATGCATTTATGCAGGCAGCAAAGGGATTATGGATCCCTCTTGCCAGTCTGATGCTGTGGATCTATGAATTCCGCGGGGTATCGGACAGTCCGGAATATCAGATGCAGGATATGGGATTTACTTCACTGCTGACTGAAATTAAAAATTTTTCCCTTCATATTCTCTCCAGAATGACAGGAGCAGGAAAGACAGCAGATCTGCTGTTAATTTTACTTTTTCTGGCAGCAGGAATCTGGCTTGGAGTGAAAAAGAAGAATTTCTTTCCTGTGATCGTGGCAGCAGGCACGTTCCTGTTTGAGGCACTGTTCAGTGTGCTGGTGTACCAGCTTCATATCTGGCATTATATCGCAATCGTATTTGCTGTAATCTGGTGCTTCTGGATCCTTCTGGACACGGATGGAGAGAGTGCCGGTCAGGCAGGAGGCACAAAAGAAGCTGCACGTATCCTGCCAGAGATTTTCCTGATCCTCATAGCGATACTGATGTTTGTACAATGGAACAGCGCAGAGGAAAGCTCAGGTCTTCAGAACGCTTTATCCGGGGTATATTCCGATGGCGTAAATGCAGCTTCCTATATCAGGGAAAATGTGCCGGAGGATTCACTGATCGTCAGTACGGATGTATCGGAGGCTTCCACTGTACTTGCCTATCTTGGAAAGAAGTATCAGTTTTATTATGCGGGAAATGGAAGGATCGAAACCTTTGCAGATTATACAGAGAGACAGAAGGGCGGGATCGAATATGCGGCTCTGTTGGACTGGATCAGCGATACTTTTCCGGATAAGAAAAGCTTTTATATTTTAAAATGTGGGCAGAACTGCATCAGCAGCTTTGAACCGGGAGAAGAAAACAGCAGGATCTGCTATGAGACAATGACAGACACAGCGAAGGGAGAAGCCTATACGCTGTATGAAATAGAAATACCATAAGTGAGAGGATCGCCATGGACAGAAAATATGACAAAGTTATAATCGGAGCCGGTCTGTATGGCCTGTACGCGGCGAAAAGGTGTAGTGATAAGGGTGAAAAGGTGCTGGTGCTGGAATATGACAGGGCACCCTTTCAGAGAGCAACCTATATTAATCAGGCCAGGGTGCATATGGGATATCATTATCCAAGAAGCCTTACGACAGCAGTGAAATCAGCAGGATATTTCAGACGGTTTGTAGAGGACTTTGGATTTTGTATTCATGACAGATTTGAACAGATTTATGCCACGTCAGGACGTTTTTCCTGGACGAATGCGGAGCAGTTCATGGAGTTTTGCAGGGCGGCAGGGATCAGGTGTGAGGAAGTAGCGGTTTCCAAGTATTTTCAGACAGGAATGTGCGATGGAGCCTTCCTGACAGAGGAGTATACTTATGATGCCGGGATTCTTCAGAAATATTATGAAGAGCAGCTTTCTGACAGGAATAACGTAACGTTTCTGTTTGAAGCAAGGCTGAAAAAGATCCTCCGGAAAAATGACGTATTTGAGGTATGGATGTGTGATGATACATGCTTTGAGGCTCCCTTTGTACTGAATGCCACGTATGCATCTGTTAATCAGATCATTGAGAAGACAGAAGGGATTGACCAGGAGAAGTTTAAAATAAAGTACGAGCTGTGTGAGATCATTCTGTGCGAGCCTGATGATACGCTGAGAGGAACGGGTATTACCGTTATGGATGGACCGTTTTTTTCCATCATGCCATTTGGAAAAACCGGGCTGCATTCACTGACCAGTGTGACCTTTACACCGCATGTGACAAGCTATGAAGAGCTGCCGACATTCCAGTGTCAGAGGGAAAGTGAGGATGGCAGGCCGGAATGCAGGCCGGAGGCACTTGGCAACTGCAATACCTGTATTCATAAGCCGGACAGCGCATGGCCGTATATGTCGCATCTGGCAGATAAGTATCTGAAACCGGAATATGCCTATACTTATAGGGAATCCCTGTATTCTATGAAGCCGATCCTGAAGTCATCAGAAGTAGATGATTCCAGACCGACAGCAATCCGTGTACTCAGTGAGAGTCCGGTCTTTATCAGCGTGCTGTCAGGAAAGATCAATACCGTATACGATCTGGATGCGTATTTATAAAAAGACAAAGCGAGGAAATGAATGTGACGGGAAACAGCAAAAAAGAAAAAAAGTTTATTTCTCTGGTTGTGTATCTGCATAATGTGGAAGAATATATCCGCTTTTTCATGCGTTCTATTATTCCGGTTTTTGAGGACAACTTTGAAAAGTTTGAGATCGTATGTGTAGATGATGGCTGTACAGATGGAACAATAGAGAAATTAAAAGGCTTTCTGGAGGAAAATCAGGTGAATGCCATGGTCAATATCATCCACATGAGTTATTTCCAGGGGATCGAGAGTGCCATGAATGCAGGCCGGGATCTTGCTATTGGTGATTTTGTGTATGAATTTGACGATGTATTCATGGATTATGATCCGGATATGCTGCTCCGGGTGTATGAAAAGCTTCTTGAGGGAAATGATATTGTGGCTGCCAGCAGTAAGGGGAAAATGCGGCTGACATCACGGATCTTTTATTCCCTGTATAATATGACAAGCAGGGGGGGCGGCAGGATCGGACCGGAAACCTTCCGTATCATTTCCAGAAGGGCGATTAACCGGATCAAGTCGATAGGACAGTATATTCCCTACCGGAAGGCTGTATACAGTAATTGTGGACTGAATGCAGCAACCATGTATTATGAGAGCAGGGATGAGAAGGCAAGGATCACGAATGAGACGGTAGCCTCAGAAAGAACATCACTGGCACTGGATTCCTTTATCTATTTTACGAATGTGCTGGAGAGAGTTTCCATGGTCATCTGCTGCGCCTTTCTGGTGTTTACAGTAGCCATGGGGATTTATCTGGTGTCGGATCTGTTTAATTCCCATAAGCCGGTAGAAGGATGGCTATCAACCATGGGCTTTCTGGCACTTGGGTTTTTTGGTGTATTTGCACTGCTGACCATTATTCTGAAGTATCTGTCAGTACTGCTGAATCTGATTTATAAGCACCAGAGATATCTGGTTTCTGATATCGAGAAAATTGCAAGGAAATAAGGAAAATACGATGAAAAGAGAAGTAAACAGCATCAATCTGCTTTTTCCGGTTCTGAATGAAAGACTGCGGCTGCAGAAAGGGATTGAGACAACCATAGCCTATGTCAGGGAACATGTGAAAATTCCCTGCAGGCTTACCATATTGGATAATGGATCTGAAGATGAAACACCGGAGATTGGAAAGAAACTGGAAGAAGCTTATCCGGAGGTGACCTATGTCAGAGTAGGGGAGAGAGGCGTTGGCGTAGCATTCCGGAAGGGAATTGAGCTGAATGACTGCGATATTGTGGGGTATATGGATATTGATCTTTCCACAGATCTGAAATATCTGGGAAAAACGATAGAGATGTTTCGGCGGGATCCGGAGCTTCAGTATGTAAATGGGACAAGATTCAGTAAAGAATCTGATACTAAAGGGAGAAAATGGTACAGGAAGATCACCTCTATGGGGCTGGTGTTTCTGCTGAAGACAATATTTCATATGAAGGCAACAGATGCACTCTGTGGATTTACCTTCTTAAGGAAGGAAGAAGCAGAGCGGCTGGTTGCAGAGAGCAGTCAGGACAATGGCTGGTTTTATACGGTAGAATTTCTGCTCAGAGCAGAACGGGATGGTATGAAGATCTGTGACATGCCGGTAGAATGGCAGGAAGATTATAATACCACAGTAAAGGTCTTCAAAACAATTAAAAACTATATCATACAGATCCACAGATTACGAATGGCATTGAAGTCAGAAAAGAAAGGGGCATAAAAAATGCTGAAAAGAATTGATTTATTCAGGGATTTTCAGAAGCATAGAGAGGAATATTTAAAGGCAATTGAGGCTGTCTGTGAGGAAACAGCCTTTTCCGGTGGGAAATATGCAGATCAGTTTGACCGGGAGTTTGCGGAATATGTGGGAGTTCCTTACGCAGCGGGTGTCAATAATGGTACCAGCGCCCTGCACTGTGCAATGGCAGCACTTGGTGTAGGACCTGGGGATGAAGTGATTGTTCCTGCAAATACCTACATTGCAACGGCCTGGGGTGTCAGCTACACAGGGGCAACACCGGTATTTGTGGACTGTACGGCAGATACCTGGGAGATCGATCCGGATAAGATCGAAGAAAAGATCACAGATAAGACAAAGGGGATCATCGGCGTCCATTTATATGGACAGCCTTTTGAATTCAGCAAAGTGAAAGAAATTGCAGACAGACACGGATTATTTGTTGTGGAGGACTGCGCACAGGCACATGGAGCTGCTTATGAAGGAAGAATGGCAGGAAGCCTTGGCGATATTGGCTGCTTTTCCTTTTATCCCGGCAAAAATCTGTATGCCTTCGGGGAAGGCGGCAGTGTGACCTGCAAAACACAGGAGCATTTTGATACAGTCACAACCATGAAAAATCAGGGATGTCATGTGAGGTATTATCATGACATGATCGGTTATAATTATCGTCTGGAGGGGATCCAGGGGGCAGTTTTGAGTGTCAGCCTGAAATACCTGCCGGAATGGACAGCACGAAGACGTGAGATCGGGAAACAGTATTTAAGAGAAATCTATAATCCGCTTATTATACATCAGGCACATCCGGATAATACAGATCCGGTATTCCATTTGTTTGTCATCCAGGTGGAGAATCCGGAGCACTTTCTGACCTATATGCAGGAAAAGGGAATGGAGTGTAACAGACACTATCCGGTTCCCTGTCATCTGCAGAAGGCCTATGCTTCACTGGGATATCATGAGGGGGACTGCCCGAATGCGGAAAAACTGGCAAAGCATTGCGTAACCCTGCCTCTTTTCCCTGAGATGACTGCAGACGAGGTACAGCTGGTAATAGATGCCTGCAATGATTATACAGGCGAGTAAAGGAAAGCTTTAGCATGAAGAAACAGGAAAAAAATACAGCACTGGAGCTGGAGGCATTTGTTAAGGAAAAAGGAGTACAGTTTGGAAAATTTGTTTCTGGATGGCTGACACCGAAACGGTTATTCTGGTTTTTACTGGTCGTTTATCTGCTCAGTCTGGTTCCGCTGCTCTGGATCGGATTTTATAATTATCCAAGTGCAGATGATTACTCGATTGGAAGTGATTGCAGACAGGCATTTGTAAATACCCATTCCCTGCTGGCGACAGTCTGGGCAGGGATCGTGCGTGCAGCGGATGACTGGCTGAACTGGATGGGTTATTTCACCTCGAATTTTCTCATGGCTCTGCCCCCCAATACCTTTGGGGAAAGGGCTTATGTGTGGACCAGTGTGATCATGATCGGGGCACTCAGTCTTTCTACAGCGTATTTACTGAAGGTGATCCTCTGCAGGGTATTTCATGCTGATAAATATCTGGCAGGCTCAGTGATACTGTTGATGCTGTTCATTACGGTGCAGCGTATGCAGGGCAGGGTGGAGGCCTTTTACTGGTACAGCGGTGCTGCTAATTATATTCTGGTGCATAGCTTCTGTATGTGGTTTTATGGACTGCTGATTTCGGCTATTTATGATACGGGGAAGAAACGGACCGGAAAGCTGGTGGGGGCATCTGTTCTCGGATTCCTGGTGGGAGGTGGCAACCAGATGACGGCTCTGAACGGAGCGGTTGTGCTTCTGGCAGTGATTCTGTGTGTCAGCATGCAGAAGAAATGGAGGGCTTACAGAGCTTTCTGGTGGCCCATAGGCCTGTATTATCTGGGCTTTCTTTTAAATGTGGCGGCTCCTGGTAACTGGGTACGGGCGGCAGATGCCACAGGGATGAATACGGTAAAAGCCATTTTTGTATCCTTTTATTATGCATTTGATTACTGTATCAATGAATGGTCCGGCTGGCCGGTGCTTTTCCTGATACTGATTTTGATCCCTTTATTTTATGATATGGCGGGAAAAACAGATTTTTCTTTTCCCTGTCCTCTTGGCGTGATAGCCTTTGGGTTCTGTCTTGTGGCAGCGATGATGACACCGCCCCTGTTTGCGGTAGGGAGTATGGAAGCACAGAGACTGCAGGCGCTGACTTATACGATGTATATTCTGGTGGTGACATTGAGTACAGGATACACAGCCGGATGGTTCCGCAAAAAACTAGATCAAAAAAAACAGGATCAGCAGTTTTCCGGGAATACAGCAATGTATATCCTTTTCTGCCTGCTGTTTTTTACGTTTGCTTCGGCTCTCGCGGTTATACCAACACCCCACTATTTTACTTTTTCTTCGGCTATTACAGATCTTGCAGACGGCTCAGCAAGGGCTTATGGAGAGGCCAGAAAGGAACGTATTGCGGTCTATGAAAGCGGGGAGAAGGATGTGGTGGTAAAGGAACTGCCGGTAAAGCCAAAGCTTCTGTATTTTTCTGATATCCAGGAGGATCCGGAGTTCTGGGAGAATAAGGGGATGTGCAAGTTTTATGGGTTTGATTCTGTAAGACTGCAAAGGGATTAAAGTAAACTAAAACGGTCACATAGACAGTAATTGAGAATTATGTTACAATCAGTATAGTTGATTAATCGGAAAGGTATAGGTATAGCATGAAGAAAGCACTGATCATTGGTGCCGGTCCGGCGGGACTGACAGCAGCTTATGAGCTCCTGAAAAAGGCCAGGGATATAGAGGTGGTGGTTTTTGAAGAGAGTGACTGCTTTGGCGGTATTTCCAAAACAGTTAATTATAAGGGAAACCGTATGGACATGGGAGGACACCGTTTCTTCTCCAAGATTCCGGAGGTAAATGAATGGTGGGATCACATGCTTCCTATGCAGGGAGCGCCGACCTATGATGATATTGTATTAAAGCGGGAGATGCCTGTGCATAAGGGGGGGCCGGATCCGGAGAAGGAAGATCGTGTTATGCTGACAAGACACCGTGTTTCCCGTATCTTGTTTGATACCAAGTTTTATGACTATCCGATTTCCTTAAAGCCGGAAACCTTTAAGAACTTTGGCATGCTGACTACCCTGAAGGTAGGATTCAGCTATCTGGGATCCATGTTCCATAAGCTGCCAGAGGATAATCTGGAGAATTTCTATATTAACTGCTTTGGCAGGAAGCTGTATTCCATGTTCTTTGAGTACTATACAGAGAACCTCTGGGGACGTCATCCCAGTGAGATCGATGCTTCCTGGGGTGCACAGAGAACCAAGGGACTTTCCATTATGGGAATCCTGAAGGATTTCTTTGGCAAGCTTTTCAAGGTAAAGAACCGGAAGGTCAACACCTCCCTGATCGAGGAATTCAAATATCCAAAGCTTGGTCCCGGACAGCTCTGGGATGTAACTGCAGCTGAGGTTGAAAAGCTTGGCGGCACGATCATCAAGAATGCGAAGGTTATCAGAGTTCATAAGGATGAGAATAATGTGCTGACCTCCCTGACCTATGAAAAGGATGGACAGGAGTTCACCATGGAAGGTGATTACTTTATTTCCTCCATGCCGGTGAAGGATCTGGTTGGTGGTATGAATGATGTGCCGGCAGAGCCTGCACGGATCGCCAAGGGACTTCCTTACCGTGATTATATGACGCTTGGCGTACTGGTGCCTAAGATCAATCTTGTAAATAAGACTAATATTAAGACCATTAACAATATTGTTCCGGACTGCTGGGTCTATGTGCAGGATCGCAATGTAAAGCTGGGACGTTTCCAGATTTACAATAACTGGTCACCGTATATGATCAAGGATCTGGAGCATACCGTATGGATCGGCCTTGAGTACTTTGTCAATGAAGGCGATGAGTACTGGAATATGACTGAGAAAGAGTTTGCAAAGATCGGTGTTTCTGAAATGGTGAAGCTTGGTCTGATCGACAGTCCGGATGTGGTACTGGATGTCCATATGGAGAAGGTGAAGAAGGCATACCCGGCTTATTTTGATACCTATGATGAGATGGACAAGCTGATTGAATATCTGAGCGGTATTGAAAATTTATACTGTGTGGGAAGAAATGGACAGCACCGTTACAATAATATTGATCATTCCATGGTTACTTCCTTTGAGACTGTTAAGAACATTATAAGCGGAATCAAGGATAAGAAGAATATCTGGAGTGTAAATACCGAGCAGGAATATCATGAGACCTCCAATAACGAGGATGAGAAGAATCAGGCTGAGGTGGATTAAGGTCACAGAGTAAATATGAAA
>OLRZ01002316.1_pt1 | contig 11185 bp, 9 predicted proteins | sample 1671931 | NCBI WGS metagenome assembly OLRZ01 (sample SAMEA3136627, study PRJEB25190) | human gut metagenome | reverse complement strand
GGGTTTGGGGCTTCCCCAAAGAGAAAATCCCCGGCCCGGCAGGTGCGCCGGGTCAGGAATTTTGCCGGGAGTGTGGCTACACTCCCTATGCTTGCTGTTTTTAGTTTTTGCCCCTCTGTTCCACGCGGTAGTTCACATACTTGCCGCCGGTATCGGCCAAAAGCACCGTCCCGTCATAGGTTTTGCCGGTTTTCATGGAGCGCAGGCCCTTTACCTTTGCTTTTCCGTCTTTAAGGAGCGCGGCGGCGATCTTCGGGGTGAACGCCTTGCCTCGTTCCTCAAAAAATCGGTCATTCTTCCACATGACAAACTGGCAGCTTCGGTTTCCGCAGTAGTAGTTCTTTTTGCCCTCGTAGACGCTTTCCCCGCAGCGCGGACATTTGCCGATAACCACACGCTCGGTCTGAAACAACTTCTGCGCGTCCTCGCTGATCTGGGAGTAGCCCACGATCAGGTCCCTTGTCATTTCTGCAATGCCAGCCATGAAGCCCTCCGGGTCGGCCTGCCCCTTGGCAATGGCCGTCAGCTCCGTTTCCCACTGTGCCGTAAGCTGGGGAGAGGTCAGCACTTCCGGCAGCACACAGGCAAGGTTGTGGCCGTCCTTGGTGGGAAGTAGCTGTTTTCCCCTGCGCTCCACAAAGCCCATCTGCACCAGCTTTTCTAAGATGGAGGCGCGGGTGGCCGGGGTTCCCAATCCCTGCCGCTCGGCGTCCTCCGGCAGATCGTCCGCACCGGCGCGCTCCATAGCAGAAAGCAGGGTATCTTCCGTGTAGGATTTTGGCGGTGCGGTGAAATGCTCGGTGACGGCGGCAGTTACCTTGTCAAAGGTCTGTCCCTCGGTGATCTCCGGCAGTTCCCGCGCAGGCTCCGGGGCGGTGTCGTCGGCGTCTGTTTTGAACGACGCCTTAAAGCGGCGGTCAAGCTCTTTCCAGCCGGGGGTCAGGATGGTTTTTCCCTTGGCGGTAAAGGTGTTCCCGGCACAGGTGAATGTGGCGGTGACAGCTTCATACACATGGGGCGCGGCCACGGCGCACAGCAGCTTGCAGCACACAAGGGACAGCAGTTTCTTTTCCCCCTCGGCCAGCCCGTCAAAGCCTTTCTGCACAAATTCCATCGTCGGGACAATGGCGTGGTGGTCGCTCACTTTTTTGCTGTTCAGCACCCGGCCAAACTGCGGGGACAGGTCAAGCCCCGTTGCAAAAGGAAGCAGCGGCCACAGGCCGGACACAAGGCTTTCCGCCGTTGGCAGCATATCATCGGTCAAATACTGACTGTCGGTGCGGGGATAGGTCAGCAGCTTCTTTTCATAGAGCTGCTGGGCATAGTCAAGGGTCTGCTTGGCGGTAAATCCAAACAGGCGGTTTGCTTCCCGCTGCAAGGTGGTGAGGTCATAGAGGCGGGGCGGCTGCTCCGTCTTTTTCTCCCGTGTTACCGACACACAAACGGCCTGCGCCGTTTCACAGGCGGCTTTCAGGGCCTTGGCGTCGTCTGCGTTTCTCATGCGTTCACTGGCCGCCTCCATGCCGCCCGCCGCAATCTGGACGATGTGGTATTTCTCTTTCTGAAAGCTGCTGATCTTGGCCTCCCGGTCAACCAGCATTTTCAGGGTCGGCGTCTGGACACGGCCCACGGTCAGGGTCTTGTGGTAGAGGATGGAGAAAAGTCTTGTCGCGTTGATCCCCACCAGCCAATCCGCCTGCGCCCGGCAAAGGGCCGACTGATACAAGTTGTCATAGTCAGTTCCCGGTTTCAGATGGGCAAAGCCGTCCTTGATGGCCGCGTCCTCCATGCTGGAAATCCAAAGGCGCTGAAACGGTTTCTTGCAGCCCGCCATCTGGTAGACGAAACGGAAAATCAATTCCCCCTCGCGCCCGGCGTCAGTGGCGCACACAAGGCCGGTAACATCGGGGCGCTCCATCAAAGAACGCAGGGTGTCAAACTGCTTTTTCTTATCATCGGGAATGATGTACTGCCATTCCTGCGGCAGAATCGGCAGGTCGTCATAGCGCCATTTTTTGAAACGCTCGTCATAAGTCCCGGCGTCGGCAAGGGAAACAAGGTGGCCGATACACCAGCTCACCAGATAGCCGTTTCCCTCCATGTAACCGTCCTGTTTCTTGTCCGCGCCGATCACGCCCGCAATGCTGCGGGCGACGCTTGGTTTCTCTGCAATTACTAACTGATAGCTCATACTTCGTCCTCCTTATTTCCATCTTCACTTGTCATATCCTCGTCCGGCTCCGGGGCTTCGTCCTCGTCGTCCTCGTCCTCGTCCTCTCCAAAGTCATACTCGGCCAGATCGTCATTGCCTGTGGTGTCGGCTTTTTCCTTTTTGAATTTCAGGAAGTAGAGGGCTGCGCCGCCGCCCAGCAGCACCACCACAAAGAACACCACAAGGCCGCCCATGCCGCTTGGCTTTTCCTCCTGCGGCTTTTCTTCCTCCGGCTGGGGCTTCGGCTCCGGCCCGTTGCAGGCGGTCAGGTTGTTTTTACAGACCGGGCAGGCCGTATTGACGGCCCCGGCTTGACACTTGGCCGTACAGGTGCAGACCTCCGGCTCTTTTTTCCCGTCCTCCAACAAGGCTTGCAGGTCGGCGTCGTCCACTTGGTTGAGGAAATGCACCGCCGTTTCCTTGTCCTCGTTGGCCCGGTCGATCAGGATGTAAAAATAATTCCCGGCCTTGGTGGTAACGGTGATAAGCTGCTTATCCCCGAAAAAATCATCCACCAGCGTAGCGTTGCCCTGCGGGGTGACAGGTACGCCCTCCGGCTCCATGCCGCCGGTGGTGGGTTCTTCGGTTTCCTCCGGCACTTCTGCGGGGGCCTCGGTGGTTTCCGGCAGCGGCACCGGGTCAGGGTCAGCGCCCCCGGCGTAGGCGGTAACGGTCGTGGTCGCCATGCAGAGCGCAGCGGCCACAGCCAGCGTCAAGGTGCGGAACAGTTTAGATTTCTTCATGGGCGCTGTCCTCCTGTTCAAAGTCCGGGATCGGGGCCGGGGCCGCCTGCAACGCGCCGCCGCGCACAAAGGCGGCGAACTCCTGCGGGGTCATGTTGAGGCCGCGCACAAGCTGGACGATCTGCAAGTTTTCCTGTTCGGTCTTGGCCGCTTCCAGCTCCCGAAGCTGCTTTTGCAGCTCCGCGATCTTGCCCTTGGTTTTCTCAATATCCTTTTCAATGCGTTCCAATTTGTTCATTGCCATAGTGATTTACTCCTTTCTGGCGTTTAAGGCAAACGCCCGTAACAATAAAAATGCTGCTGCCAGTAGCTTGAATTGAGGTTCGTGTAGGAAATGGGGTCGCCGCAGTGCAGCATGACCGAATTTCCCACATACAGCCCCACATGGGACATCCCGGCAGTGTCATAAGTGCCGACGAAAAATACAAGGTCGCCGGGCTTGGCCTGCTCCGGGGAAACGGGAGTGCAGATGTTGTAAAGCCCCTGCGCCGTCTGGCGTCCCACATTCCAGCCGGAATGATTGATAACCCAGCTAATGAAGCCGGAACAATCAAAGCTGGTGCTTGGGGAGCTGCCGCCCCACACATAGGGATAGCCCACATACTTTTCCGCCTCCGCGATCATGGCGGCAAAGGCTTCGTCCTTTAGCGCCTCCGGGGGGATTTCATAGTAGGTCGGCTCTTTCGGGGTGGAGGCGTGGGGATAGCTGCCGTTGGGAAACAGGTCTGGCCGGTTGCCCAAAGTCTGCATATAGGCAGCATAAAAGCCCATCTGTTCCTCGGTGAGAATGTAGATGGGCAGGTGGGACAGGTCAAAGTTTTCCAGCTTCACATTGCAGATGTAATAGGTGTAGGGAACTTCCACGGTATAGGTGTTTCCCTCGCTGTCCGTCCTCGTTTCGGTGCGGTAGCGGGTTTCCGTTTCGATGGTCTGGGTCAGGATGTACTGCTTTTCAAAGAGCATGGCAAGGTCGCCCTGTACCTCCCCCAAAGTGAACACGCCGTTATGCAGCGCGGAGAGGATGGAGGTCAGCACATAGGGGTCATGTTTGATCTCGTCCAGATCGAAACGGTATTCGTCATAGCCAGGGTGCAGGCTTTCGTAGTTGTCAAGTTCGTGCTGCAAGTCTGCTTCCAGCGCGGCATAGGCGGCTTCGGCTCCCAGCATATCGCTGTCCTCGGAGAGATAGGAGGTGGCGGCAAGGCCCGTCCCGGTGCTGCCAAACATGGCGGTGCAGGATTGCAGGCCGCCCATCACCAGCAGGAGCATGAGGCCCACGCCGCCGACGATCAGCGCCCCTTTCCAGTGCCGGGCGGCAAAGGACGCGGCCTGTCTGCTTTTTTCTGCGGCTTTCTTGGCTGCGGCACCCGTGGTCTTGGCGGTGCCTGCGGCCCCCTGTGCGGTCTGACCCGCCGCCCTTGCTACCTTGGCATATTCCCGCTTGATGTGCTGTTTCTGCCAGAAGCGGGAAACGGGGTTCTTGACCGCCTGCGCCAGCTCCGGGTTGTCCCGCAGGGATTTTTGATACGCAAACTCGGCGTTGGCAGCGATGGACTTTCGCTCGGCCTTGGCTGCGGCCCGGTAGGGTTTGAGCTTGTGGCGGTGGACGCCGCTGCGGATCATGCGGCCCACCTGCCGTTCCGCCAGTTCCTCCCCCTTGTGGCCGCCCTCCACGCCCACATTTTCGTGTTCTACCTCGTGGATTTTTCCGTGGAGATAAAGCCCGGCTTCCTGTATGGGGCGGCTGGCCGGGTTTGGTTTGAGCTGGGGAGGGGATTTCTCCACCTTGTCAAAATACAGCCTGCTTTTAGCCTTGCCCTTGGCCTCGTCATAAATGGTTTCCTTGGTGACGACGCGCTTTTTCGGCAGGGCTTCTTTGGCCGCTTCCAGCTGATCCGCCCGTTTTTCTGCCTTTTTGATATACGGGGCCAGATCCGGGGAGGCCCGTTCCTCGGCGGTAAACTGCAACCGGGAAACGGGGCCGGTGGCCTGCGCCACGGTTTTTCCGGCGTCCTTGGCCGCTTTCCTTGCCTTGTGGCGGTCGTGCAGTTCGTCCGCCCGTTCCAGTATTTTTTCCGCCGCGCCCTCCGGCTGGGCGGTGTATTCCTGCTCGGCCTCCCGGCTGGACACATTGACGCTTTCGCCGGTGGTCTGGTTATCCAGCGTCAGGCCGTCGCAGGTCATGTGCTGCGTTACCTTGTCGCGGGGTTTTAAGGGTTCCATATCCGATCACCTCCTTGCTGTCTGTTCCGGCAGCGCCCGGTTTCAATCTCTGCAATATAGCGCAGGATGGGGTACACCTGCGGGGGAACAACTGCGTTTCCCAAAGTCTTTAACCGCTTTGCCACATTCGCCGGCGGGTCGCTGATTAAGTACGGGATTTGCGCCGGTTCTTTGGCCCACATGGAATGTCCGTCCATCTCCGGGGGAATCCCATCAGCCATTCCACCCAGTCGGGGTTCAGTTTCACATCCCCCGGCGGGCTGCCCAGCAGTTTGTAAACCGCCCATGACAGCCGCGCCGTCCATACGGTTCCGCTGGGATTGTATTTTCGGAAGCTCCCGGTCGGGGTCATCCGCACATCGACAGTTTTCCCCACATCCCCCGTGTCGCTGGCAAGGGGCGTGGGAAGCAGCATGGCCGATGATGAAAGTTCTTTTGCGCTCATGCCATGCGCCGACGGCGACAGCAGGAAGTACGAAAACCCTAACGGCGTAGCCTGCCTGCTCCAAGTCAAAAACCGTCTTGTCGAGCCCCAGATGGATGAAGCCAGCAACATTTTCTCCAAGCACCCAAGAGGGGTGCAGTTCCCGGATAACGCGGAGCATTTCGGGCCATAAATACCGTTCGTCCTCAAATCCCCGTTGTTTCCCGGCGCTGGAAAAGGGCTGGCAGGGGAATCCCCCGGAAATAAGTGTGGTGGTTTCTTGTCCTGTTTTTTCAAAAAATGCCTCCTTTGTCACTGTGGTAATGTCCCGGAATTTTGGTACCTGCGGCCAGTGCTTTTTCAAAACTTCCATCGGGAAATCCGCCCATTCGCACTGGCATACGGTGGTAAACCCTGCGGCTTCCGCCGCAAGGTCGATCCCGCCGATCCCGGAAAACAGGCTGAAATGTGTTAAGGCGCTCATACCGTCGCCCCCTCGCCTAACCGGGTCGTCATGATCTGGTAGAGCTGGGTGTTTTTCGGGATGGGGTTCTTAAAGGGCAGGATCACATTTTCGTAAATGAGAAGCCCCTCGCCGGGTTCGGAATTGTCCACATACCGTAATTGCTGGGGCGAAATGTTCAGCCGTTCCGCAAGGATTTTGCGGTCGCCGCTGGCCTGATTGAGCAGGCAGATAAAGTCGCTGTTTTCCAAAATGTTCTCAATTTCCGGGGAGGAAAGCAGGTCTTTTACATTCTGCGTCGCACCTGTGGGAATCCCGCCCCACTTACGAAAACGCTTCCAAATCTCACAGGAAAAGGCCGCCGTCTGTTCCTCACGCAAAAGCAGGTGGAACTCATCACAGAAATACCATGTCGCCTTGCCCTTGCTGCGGTTTTGGGTGACGCGCCCCCAAATCTGGTCTTGGACAATGAGCATACCGATTTTCTTTAGCTGCTTGCCCAGTTCCTTGATGTCAAAGGCCACAATGCGGTTTTGAATGTCGATGTTGGTTCTGTGGTTGAACACATTTAGGCTGCCGGACACATACAGGTCAAGGGCCTGCGCCACCCGGTCAGCCTCCGGGATATGCTGGTCTAACAGGGCTTTATGCAGGTCTGCAAGGATGGGCATATTTTCCGGCTTGGGGTCTGCCAGATAAGGCCGGTAGATCACCTGTACCGCCCGGTCGATCACCGTCTTTTCAATGGCTTCCAGCCCGTTCTTGCCGCCCATGACAAGCTCACAGAACGACAGCACAAAGTCGGATTTCAAGGCCAGCGGGTTTTCATCCTCGGAGTAATTCAGGTTGATGTCCAGCGGGTTCACATAGTTTTTGCTGGTAGGCGACAGCTTCACCACCTGCCCATGCAGCCGCTTCACAAGGGGGTAATACTCGGCTTCTGGATCACAGATATACACATCGTCCGGGGTGCAGAGGAACACGCTCAAAATCTCGGATTTACAGCTCATACTTTTGCCGCTTCCCGGTGTCCCCAGCTTTAGCCCGTTTGGACACCTCGCCCGTTTGCGGTCGAGCATAATCATGTTGCCGGTCTTGGCGTTGATCCCGTAATACATGGCATCGCCGCCCTGAAAAAGCTCCTGCGTCACAAAGGGGACGAACACGGCCACGCTGGAAGTCGTCAGGGAGCGTTCAATCTGGATGTGGCTGGCCCCCAGCGGCAGGCTGCTCATAAGCCCCTGTTCCTGCTGGTAGTCCAGCCGCACAAGGGAACAGTTGTATTTCTGTGCAATACCGGCAGCCCAGAACACATCGTTTTCCAGCTTTTGCCGGGTGTCTGCGGTGTTCAGCACCAAAAAGGTAAGCTGGAACATCCGTTCATTCCGGCTCTGCAAGGTCTTTAACAGCTCCTTGGCGTCCTGCCCGTAGGTGGCAAGGTCGCTGGGAAGTATATCCATGTCGTAACCACTTCTTACCGCCCGTTTCTGTTCCTGAATCTTCATGGCGTCAAGGTCGGTGATCTTGCGCTTGACCGTCTTAATGGCGTCGCTCTGGTCGATGGCCTGCACATGGAGGTTCACCACAATGCCGTTTTCTGTGTTGAGGAAGTCGGCCAGCATTTCATCCGACAGCTCCGGGGAGAGGATTTGCAGGAAGCTCACCGCCCCGTATTTGCCGCCCAGCCCGAACATCCGGGCATTGCCGAAGCGGAACGAGGACGGGGCGATAAAGTCCTTGGTGGAAAGCCCCGACGGGGCAAGCCACTTCCAGTCAAAAGAAAACGGCTCCCCGTCCGGGTGGAAAATGCTGTGCATGACTTCCAGCCGCTGCTTGGCGTCCAGTCCCCACGCGGAGGCCCCCATGCTCTTGAAATAGCCCAAAAGGTCGGTTTCGATCCGGCGCAGTCTGGCGCGGGCCATTTTCAGGCTGTCCGCCTCGATGGTGTAGGTCATAAATTTCCGCTTCATCAGGCCGTTGTTCCCGTTCACAAGCTGGTCTTGCAAAATGTCGGAATACTCGCTGCGGATGTCGTCGAAGTCGTCCCCCTGCGCCCGGATTTCAAAGCTCTTGGCGTACTGCTTGGGGTCGATCTTGCGGTTGATAAAGGAAAACTGCACATGAATGGAGGCGTCCAGATAGTTGTAGAGGTCGCACAGGTTTTCAAAGATGGCGGTCTTGGTGTCCGCCTGCGCCAGTTGGTAGCTGATGTCCGTAAACTCAATGCACTTGGAAAAGGTGCGGGGCGTTACCCGGCATACGCCGTCCTGATACATGGCCTCATAGGGAATACTGGCCTGTGCCGAATGGGGCTTGCCGTCGCCCTTATACTTTCGGATGACGGCCTGAATCTCTTTCTTTTCGGCGCGGGTGAGCTTGACCGGCGCTTTTGCGCTCGTTTCGTTCTTTTGCTTTTTGGACAATGGCGTTGACCTCCTTTTCCATTTGGGATTGCCGCACAAGGGCGGTATAAGCGTTGTTGGTCTGGTAGGGCCGTTCCTTGGGCTGGATGAAGCAGCACTCTACGATCTGGCGCACCACCATTTCAAGGGGCTGGCCGTGTTTTTCGTAAAGCGCCAGCAGAAAGCCCGGCAGCATGGCGAACACCATAATGAGCGCCGCCGCGCTGGTCGGGACGCGGCCCCGGATCAAAAAGAAAAGCGGGACGCCAATAAGCAGCGCACCGCCAAAACAAATGAGCTGGCGTTTCGTCAGCCCGAATACTACCTTGGATTTGACCTTGGTTAAATCCTTGGGGACAGTTACATAAGCCATAAAAAGTCACCTCGTTTCTGGTACGGACAGGGAAAAATCGCTGTCCACTTCGTTGCCCCACGCATCCCAGCCGGGGATTTTCTGTCTGGCAAACAGTTCTGCGCGGGGCAGGTCGCCCGCAAGCTCTATGATTTTCTCGCGGGTAATGTCTGGTTTCTTGCTGTGTTCCTCCACCGGGGAAATGATAAACTGATGGACGCTTTTGGAGTAACGCTTGGGATGGCCCCGCTTGGCAAGCAGGCAGATTTCCGCGTTTCCTCTCGTCCAGTAGCCCAGCCCGTAAAACCATGTGGGGCTTTTGCGGTTCAATTTCAGCCAGATAAAGGCCACGGTCTTAAAGGTGAAGCCCCACGCCTTAATCAGACGCAGCGCCTCCGGGAGTTGGGGGAAAGTCGCCCACAAAAACAAGAGGCAGTCTTTTTCCGCCAGCGTTTCCACCGGCAGGGCGCACAGCTCGTCAATGCTCATGGTGGGATAGTGCTTTTCTGCTGCACCCTGTACTGCTTTCTGTTCATATCGCCACGGCGGGTCGGCGTAAAGGATGTTGTAGGTTTTCTTTTGTGTTTCTTCGATAGTTGGTATTCCTCCTGTCTGTCAATGTGCGGTAAATACGGCTTTCGATATGCTGCCGGTCTTGAACAGACAGAAGCAAAGCAAAACGGTATAGCCCATACAGCCCCAGATTGCACCGGATATGTCGTCAGCGGTTCCGATCTGCTGGATCAGCACCGCATAAATCCCGACAACCACCATGATTAAAAAGGCTTGGAAGCCCAGCGCAAGCAGGGATTTCAAGTAGTTCTGGCCCATGCCGCGCCACTCTGCATTGCCCAGCGTGGCAAGGGGGATCGGCCCCAATGCGGTCACGGCGTAAATTTCAATCATTCTTCCATAGGTCACAAGGAAAATGCAGATGGAAAGAATGTTCATCGTCAGCCCCACAACAAGGGTCTGGAACCACAGGCCCAGCAGCGGCCCGATGTCCATTGCTTCAAGGCGGCTTTCCAGATCAGGGAGCAGCGTGTCAAAATCAATGCTGGTATCTCCGATAATCACCCCGGCGCTCTGGTTGACGACCTGCTGGGTGGCGTCAAATACGCCCATGACGATATTCCATGTGTTTGTCACAATGAGGATGGCAAAGGCGCTTTTGAAAATCCAGCGGAAGAACATGGAGCTGTCGAAGTCGTGCATATTGTTCTTTTCCACAATCATGTCGATCAGCTCATAGCACATCACAAGGGCGAGAATGGCCGCCGCAATGGGGACGATCACCGTTTCAGACAGGTTTTGCAGCATGGAGAAAATGCCGCCGTTCCAGTCCTGCGGGGTACTGCCCACATCCGACGCGATTTCCCCGACTTTGGTATTGACTGTGTTAAACAGGCCGGACAGGTTGCCCATGATACCGTCAATCAGGATTCCTTTGATCCATTCCCCGATTAAATCACCGATCATGTGAGGACACCTCCTTTCCCGCGCCCTCCCAGATCAGAGAGGGTGCGGAGGGTTTTCTAACACACATGGGGGTTATCCCAGCAGCCCGGACAGCAGCGGAACAAGGGTCATACCGATCAGGGCAACGCCACCTCCGGCGACAAGCTGCTTAATTCCCTGTGACTTTGCTTATGTGCGATAAAGAAGTAATAGAAGTGTAAAAAATTTTGCCGTTCCTATCAGACACTTGCGCAGGGTGTCGGATAGGTCGGGCTTATTCTTCGGGCAAGTCAATCTTGCCGACAAAGCTGTAATAAATATCAATGCGCTGGCGGCGTACTTCGTTCTCGTCATACTCACATTCATAGACAACGATTTTCTCCACCATTTCACGCAAGAGGGTGTGTGTCAGTTCCTCGATAGAAAGGTACTTGCGGACAACGTTCATAAACTTTTCAGCGTTTACCGTGGCTTCCTGTGCCTTGTCCAGTTCGCCCTGCAATGCGGCGGCTTTCTCTTTCAGTTCCCGCTGCTCGGCTTCGTAGTCTGCGGACATTTCCATGAAACGCTCATCACTGATTTTCCCGTTTACATTGTCCTCATACAGACGCTTGATGTAGCGGGAAAGTTCTGCAATGCGGCTCTGCACCTGTTCAAGCTGCTTCGTGGCTGCCGCCTGTTTCCGCTTGCCGCCCATTTCATTCTGCTGGATAAGCAGCTTCACGAACCGGGCTTCATGCTTCTGTGCATAGGCGGTCACTTTCCGCAGATTGTCCAGCACACCCGCCGTCAAAAGGTCGGTACGGATGAAGTGCGCCGTACAGTCGGCGGTGCGCTTCTTATAGCTGCCGCAGATGTAGCAATCCTGCTTTCTCTTGTCGGTCTGATACCGCTGCTGGTACATCACA
>OLRZ01002309.1_pt1 | contig 11225 bp, 15 predicted proteins | sample 1671931 | NCBI WGS metagenome assembly OLRZ01 (sample SAMEA3136627, study PRJEB25190) | human gut metagenome | reverse complement strand
ATGATTGAAACTAGACTTCTTGAATATTTCTTAGTTCTAAGCCATCAAAAAAATATATCGCAGGCTGCAAAATCGTTATATATCAGTCAGTCTACTTTATCAAAACAAATGATGGAATTAGAAGAAAAACTAGGTAAACAGTTATTTATTCGTGGAAAAAGAAAAATTACATTGACCCAGGAAGGAACCTTCCTTCAAAAAAGAGCTCAGGAAATATTAGATCTTATTAAAACAACAGAACTTTCACTTTCTGGTGAAGAAAAAGAACTCGCTGGGCAAATCTCAATAGGATGCGGTGAAACGATCGTCATGGATATGCTTGCCGAATGGATGGAAGAATTTCATAGTCAACATCCTAATATTCTTTTACGTACATACAGCGGCAACGCAGATGCCATCATGGAACGAATCGATAAAGGAATTGATGATATGGGACTTTTACTAGGCCCAGTACGTCAGGATAAATATGAGTATTTAAATTTATATCGAAAAGATATATATGGATTATTGATCCCTGCAGATTGTGATCTAGCTAAACAAGAATACATCAATATCGACCAACTTAAATCTTTACCAATATTATTAGGTGATTAAATATATGCAGGTCATCAAAATGTTGACTGGTTTAACTCAGCTGATTCTTTATTAAATATCGTAGGAACATATAATTTGATCTATAACGCAACCTTTATGGTTGAACATGGTATTGGATATGCATTATGTCTAAAAGATCTTGTCAATACAGCTGGCAGAAATCTGACCTTTCGCATGATTGTTCCTGAACTTTCAGTTGATGTATATATTGTCACAAAAAAATACCAGACTTTTTCACCTGCCGCTCAGGCATTTTTATCTCTAATCAAAAAGAAGATCTACTCCAGTTAATTTCGATCTTCTTTTTTTACGTATTTAAAACATGTTTCATCATGTGAGTTTATAATTCCAATTGCCTGCAGATACGAATAAATTATCGTAGTTCCCACAAATTTCATACCTTTCTTTTTTAGATCTTTAGAAATCGCATCCGATAGAGTTGAATGTGTAAGATTTGTCTCATAATAAATCTTACCGTCTGTAAATTCTTCTAGATATGCTCTAAAAGATCCTTTTTCTTTTACAATATCCGAAAAGATACGTGCATTTTGGATCGTCGCCTGTATTTTTAAACGATTTCGAATTATATCTGGATTTGATTGTAATTCTTCAACTTTCGATTCATCATATAGCTGGATCTTAAAACGATCAAAACCATCAAATGCCTGGCGAAACGCTTCTCTTTTATTTAGAACACATTCCCAGGATAATCCCGCTTGAAAAGATTCAAGCACAAGCATTTCAAATAAATATTCATCATCCAATCGTAGTACGCCCCACTCTTCATCATGATACAAAACATACTTTTCGTTCTTTTCATTACACCATTGACATCGATTCATTTTTACACCTCTTTATTTATTCTACAATAAATTCCTTATTTTGGTTTCCTTCATATTGATGTTTAAAAAGTATGGTATAATAGATACAATTAGAACAATATAGGAGATGCTTATGGATATTAATTATTTTAAAGATACTTTTCATTTAAATCTAAATAATACGACACCTTTATACCAACAGCTTTATGACTATTTTAAACGCCTGATATTGACGGGTATCTTAAAAGAAGGAGATCAAATGCTTCCTGAGGTTTCCATTTGTGAAACATTAAACATCAGTCGATCTACGGTTCGAAAAACAATGGAGATGTTGATTGAAGATGGTTATTTGATTCGAAGAAGAGGAAAAGGTTCTTTTATTGCCAGTCCTAAATTAAAAAGAAACATCAATTACCTTTATAACTTCTCTGAAAATATGCAAAACATTGGTGTAACTCCATCTTCATGCGTTCTAGAATGTACTGTTCTTGAACATGTGGATGATCATATTAAAGAAGCTCTTAAATTACCAGATTCAAACACAAAAGTATTCTTGTTAAAGCGAATTCGCAAAGGAAATAATGATCCTATTCTATGTGAAAGTACTTATATCCCTTATTATTTATGTCCTGGTATTGAGTCCTATGACTTTTCCAGTCATTCTTTATATGCCATTCTTTCTGAAAAATATTTACTTGTTCCTTACCACGCCACAGAGAGTATTGAAGCTGTTTTCTTATCCGACCAGGACAAAAAGCTTCTAAACTGTAAACAGGATGTACCTGGATTTAAGATCACTCGTATATCTAATACAAAAAATGGAGATGTACTGGAATACACCACATCCATAACTCGCTCTGATAAGTGTATATTTATGATGGAATTATACAAAAACTCATCAAACGAAACCATTCCCGTTCAGATTCAAAGAAGTCTTAATATTTAATTTCTCTTATTCTTGACACAATTTTACAATCGTTTTATAGTATATGTGTAATTGTACCATACATTTGTTACAATAAAGAAAGAAGGTAAAATAATGAAACATCCTACAAAAAAAGCAAGTGAAATGAGCACAAAGGAATTAGCATCTTACATCGACTATTCCGTATTAAAACCTGAATTTACCGAAGAGCAGATCATCGAGTTGACAAAAGATGGCGTGGAATTAGGTTGTGCCACAATTTGTATCAATCCAGGTTATATGGATTTGTGTAAACCTTATGTAGAAGGCTCTGATACAAAACTATGTCCTGTATGTGATTTCCCTTTTGGAACAAGTTCCACTGAATCTAAAATCGCTCAGGCAAAGATCTTGGTTGATAACTATGCCGATGTTATCGGAGAACTTGATGTTGTAGCTAACTTTGGCTGGATCCGCAGTGGTCTTTATGACAAAGTTACTGCAGATATTAAAGCAGTCGTTGATGTATGCCATGAAAAGAATGTCCCAGTCAAGGTTATCTTTGAAACCGATGCTTTGAATGAAGAACAGATTCGAAAAGCTTGCCACTGTGGTATTGAGGCTGGTGTTGACTTTGTCAAAACAAGTACCGGATTCCTGACTGGTTTTGAATCACATGGAGCAACACCAGAAGTGATTAAGATCATGCAGGAAGAAGTACAGGACAAATGTCAGGTAAAAGGTAGTGGTTGTATCCGTACAAGAGAACACTTCTTACAATTGATTGATATGGGAATCGATCGTATGGGCGTCGGATATAAATCAGTTCCTGTCGTATTAGATTTAAAACGATAATTAATAAAAAAATCAGATGATTCTATTCGAATTGTCTGATTTTTATTTACCATCAAAAATATTAATAAATTGCACTGGCACATTTTTTGTCAACCATACACCATTTTCAGATAAATAAAACACGTAACCTTGATCGATCATACTTTTGCAGTCGATTGATAAAACCACTGGTTTTCCATGTCTTTGACCTACCTGAATTGCGGTATCCACATCTTTAGAAAGGTGAACATACAATCTGTTCTTTGACAATAATCCCTGTTGCATTATTGAATCTAAAAACTTTATAGCTGTCCCATGATATAAAATATCTGGCGGGATCATAGATTTTAATTCTACATCAACCGATATGGAATGTCCTTGGTTCGCACGAATTTTATCCTTATTTTCATTTAGAGAATAGCGTTGTTTTTTATCCTCTTTAACGATTTCAAAAAGAATTTCTTTAGAGAAGTGAGGATACTTAGTCTTTAAATTTGTAACCATCTCATCTATGCCTGCCCATCCATGTTTATCCAAATGGATATTATATTTTTCTGGATGATGTCTTAAAATAAGGCTCATCGTTTTTGATATTTTTACTTTATCCATATTTACCACATATTTATCCTATTCTTTTTAACAACTATATCATTTCTGTCAATTCATGTCATTCAACGAGTTCCTTCAATCAATATAAACATTACTACAACATTGTTTTTGCCTGTCTTAACAATTGTTTTGTCACACTTTTAAAGCCTAGGATCATTTCATCTGTATATCCTTTTTCTAGCATTTCCTGAATAAATTGAAGAATTTGATCTTTCTTTCCTTCTTCTCTTCCAAGTTTTCGTCCAAGTTTTCTACCTCGTTTCTCTCCTCTTTTTTCACCTCTTTTTTCACCACGCTTTTCTCCACGTCTTTCACCTTCCAGTCTACCTTTATTCCTTGCCTGTTTGCTGATTTCTTCTTCCCATTCTTCAATGGCCTTGCACATATCTATTTCATCTCCTTCTTCTTTGCTTATGATCGATTCCAGTCGTCTGGATCCTGTCAGGGCATATATCATCATCACGACTTCCTTGTCGATCTTTTGTCTGTATCTTTTCTTGATCGTTTCCAGATCCTTTTGAAACATCAACTGAGCAATGTCGATGCACATCTGGATATCCCTGTTTTTATATCGTTTTGGATCATCTTTGCAGATCTGGACCAGGTTCATTCTGTTTTCCAGCATATTCGCATCGTTTATTTGTTTGTATCCGAACATATCCTTCAGGCTTTTATGATGCTTCTATTCTTTCTGCCCGTAATAGATCACAAATGTGATGCAGGGGATCAGTCTATCTTCTTTCTTGATCCTGGATATGGTTTCAAGAGGATCTTCAAGATTCCTGGTTTCCCTGTGGTTTCTTTTTAGTCTCCTTATCTGGGATTCATAGCTTTTCATATCATACATGGCATTGCGATACGGCATGGTCAGATCCTCGACCAGCTGGTTTTCAATGGCAAGATACATTTCCTGTTTGTCTGTTGTCCATTTCATGATGACATCACGGGTATAGTGATCATATCTGCGATCAACAGGGACAAGATCACAGGGCTGTATGATATCTTTGCCTGCATATAGATTGGCGTTCATGAAAGAGGCAAAGCGAGCAGGATCATACCAGAAGCGGTTGGAAACGGTATCGAATCGATTCATAGGCAGTATCCATCCTTATCCTCAAGTGTACGATAGCACAGAATGAAACGGTTGTCATTGAACTGCTTATTTAAGAATACTGTATTCATCTTATATGTCCTCCTAATTATCTATCACACCTCAAATGGTAAAAAGGACAAAAAAATTTTAAAAATTTATTCTTTTTAATGAAGAATAATCGACATGAACAATTTCCTTATTTGTCGCAAATGACATTTTCCAACACATACTTGATATAAACGCAATCGTTTTATCTGAATGAACAGCTATGTAATATGATAAACGATGATGTTTTTCCAGCTTTTCTCCACTCATCCATGTTGCACCTAATTCCATTAATTCTTTTTTAAAGTTTTCTTCAGTTTTATCATCTTTTAAATAAAACCAAATTGTATCCTTTCCATACTTTTCTAAGATCATTTTTACATTATTCATTTTTAGTTCCTCCTTTTCACCTATAAAGAGGACAAAAAAACGATCCCATCGTCATGACAGGATCATATATTTTCTAATTTGATCCTATCATTCAAGCTTTAGCACCTTGCCATTGGTAGGTTGCTGTGTGGTCAATGAGCTTGTCTCTCGCACACTCTTTATAGGTATCTAGATTATATTCTATTCAATAGATTATTGTAAATCACTTTTTAAACCATTTAACCAGTATAAACAAAAGTTTTATCGTTCATTAAGGATAGAATCAATTCTCTAGATGAACGATTTCTTTTCTTTTGATACGCTCATACAGAATAACACCTATTACAGTTGTTAAAAATTCAGCCACTGGATAAGTCATCCATACCCCTGTCATTGACCATAATGCAGACAACAAGAAGGCAAAAGGTATGATCAAGATAAAACCACGTAATAAAGATAAGACGTAAGCCGGAATCGCTCTTTCAACAGAGGTAAAGAAAGTTGATAAAATGATGTTATAGCCAATAAATGGACTGGCGATAAAATAAATTTTTAAACCTGTTACTGCAATTTCTTGCAAAGCCATATTATTTTCACTGTTAAATACAGATGTAATTGGATCAGCAAACAAGTAGATGCATGTATAAATAACAAACGATAATATCAGCATAGTAATCATGGAGTAATTTAACATTTTTCTAGCCATGTATTTTTCACCCTTACCATAAAATGTGCTGACCAAAGGTTGGATCCCTTGCCCAATACCTGTGTATATCGCAATGATCACAAGCGATATATTAGCTACCACACCATAAGCTGCAACGCCGGTATTTCCAGCCAATCCAAGGATGATCATATTAAAAACGATCATGACTATACCCCCAGATACTTGAGATACTAAAGAAGGAAACCCCAATGCAACATCTTGTTTAAAGATATAGAATCTTAAGCTGGTCCAAATAAAATGGAATGTATTTTTCTTTTTGATCCAATGAGGAAGCATGATCAAAATACTGATGATTGGCGAAAGGCCAGTCGCAAAAATAGCCCCAAAGATACCCATGTTCATCGGAAAGATAAACACATAATCTAATATGATATTTGAAAAACTTCCTATTAACATAGCTGCCATTGCAAGATGCGGGCTTCCATCATTTCGTACAAAACATAAAAATACATTATTCAAAATAAAGGCTGGTGCAAATAACATCAACCAATATAGATATGTATTCGTCAGTTCCAAAACACTGGTATCAGCACCTAGTAAAGATGCGATATCTTTCGAAAAGAAAACGCCCAGCAACATATATATAACTGAAAAAATCAAAGAAATAAAAATCGTATTTGAGTACAGACGATTGATTTCATCTTGTCTTCCCTGGCTTTTACAAACCGAAAATCTTGTGGCAGCCCCCATGCCTAACATTAAGCCTGTTCCATAGATAAAGTTATATACAGGAATTGCCAAATTCAATGCTGTTAATCCATTGGCACCAAGGCCTTTGGAAATAAAAAATGTATCCGCCAATATGTAACAAGAAACACCTAAAGTACCTAATACACTTAAAAAAGTATAGTTCGTAAATTCTTTTAAGTATGACCGTTTTTCCATATCCTCACTCCTAACACAAAAAAATAGCGTCCAAGCTTTCCATCTCCAACGGCCTACGGATAGAAAGTTTGAGCGCTAAACTTCTTACCCGGCGGCAAGAAGTGCCCATTTCATTTTCGTATCTATTATATTGAAAACATTTTTATTAGGCAATACCTTTAACTTATCTTTAACACCTATTGAACCAGCATCTTACTTTGAGTATAGTTATAAAAAAGGAGAACTTCTATGCGACGTTTTAAACAAGAATTACCATATGATGAATGTCTACACATCCTACAAAATAATCATTCTGGAACACTGGCTTTATGTGATAAGGAATCGTATCCATATGCCTTGCCACTAAGCTATGTCTATGATGAAAACTGCATTTATTTTCACAGTGCAAAAGAAGGACATAAGATCGATATCTTACAAAAGAATCCAAAAGTATCTTTTTGTATAATCGATCAAGATGAAGTTAAACCTTTAGAGTATACTACATATTTTAAAAGTGTAATTGTCTTTGGAAATATAGAAATCCTTGAAGACAATGAATCCAAGATCATTCCTTTAAAAAAACTAGGATCAAAATATGCCCCAGACAACACCGAAGAAGCCTTAGAAAAAGAAATACAAACTGGAATAAACGATCTTGTCATTTTAAAAATGAATATCGTAAAAATCACTGGGAAACAAGCCGTTGAGCTTATAAAAAAATAAAAAGTAGCGTTATGCTACTTTTATCGTCTAAGCCGAAATGTCTGGCTGGCTTTTTTATAAACCAAACGATAGGAAATCACAAAATAAACCAAAGAAAATAAAGTCATGATCGTTCCAAAGACATATGTACTCATATGAAGATAAATGAAGGCAAAACAAATTCCATATGTTAATGACATAATCAAACTATATGTTGCACTCTTGGTTTCGGTAAATTCCAATTTATAGAGATATTATACATCTATTTTTATCCTATGTTTTATAAATTCTAAATTCTGAAGAACAATCTATACTTCAATGAATAAAGGACAACACAATACTTTTAAAAAGTTATCACCCGATTTTTTCAGTATAGAATTTAAAAAGGATCAGCTTGTAATGATAGATTGGAAGGATTAAACTTATCATATATGTTGTTGGAGGATGGAAAAAATGGTAGAAGTTAGTGAAACGTTGAATGTGAGTGCGAGTGATTTCTTTGATGCGATTATTGAATCTGTTGTGTATGATGCATGTCAGGCAACAGGAAAAAATATTCGAAAGAGCCATTTAAAGAAAGGTTTTTCATACTCCAAAAAAATCAAAAATAGTTTTGGAAAGAAAGAAAATTCAAGAGTAGTTATCCAAGAATTTGAAGCTCCTTCGATTTATAAAGTGAAATTTGAAGGATCGACTGGATACGATATCATGACATATAAGATTGAATCGTTAGAAGACGAAAAAATCACTGTTAGATATTCAGAAGATTTTATCAGCGAATTTACGGTTGAAGGCAAAAGTTCTAAAATGATGGAAAAATTGAATAACAAAAGAGCACAAAGGCGAGCAAAGAAATTGTTAAAGAATATAGAAGCATATATTCAAAATAAACAGAATACAGAAGATATACAAGAAGAAGTGGAGCAATAGGTTCCACCTTTGTTTTATGATAGAATAAAAATATGAGAAGAAAACGAATACGTTATGATCGAGTGTTCTTATTGATGGTGATCTTTTTGGTTCTTGTTACTTTTTTGAGTGCTGGGATATATAGAATGTGGTTTTATCAGGCTCCACGAGATAATTCTTTGTTCTACATGGATAATGGATTTATAAATTATTCTGGTGAAGATATAGAATTGATCCACGGAATTGATGTATCTAGTCATCAAGGTGAAATTGACTGGCAAAGAGTAGCGAATACACCTGTTGAATTTGCGATGATACGTGCCGGGTATCGTGGAGGAATAGAAGGCTTGCAGCATCAAGATGAATACTTTGATCAAAATATGCAGCAGGCAGCGGCCAATGGAATTAAAACCGGCGTCTATTTTTATTCCAGTGCAATTACTATGGAAGAATTGGAGCAAGATGCCCAATTGGTATTAGATATGGTGTCTGGATATCAAATTGATTATCCAATTGCGTTTGATATGGAAATTTATGATGAGGTCAATGGACGAATTAATTCTCTTACCATGGAAGAAAAAACTTCTTTTGCGCTAAGGTTCTGTGAAATCATGGAAGAAAATGGATATCAAAGCATGATTTATGGAAACCTGGACTGGCTTTATTCCCAATTTTGAAGAGATACAAGATAAGGAAATTTGGTATGCTGCTTATCTATCCATACCGCAGATGAATGATGAATTTAGAATGTGGCAATATACCAATACAGGCCAGATTGATGGAATCTCAACAAATGTGGATATGAATGTATGGTTGGAAAGAGCTAAATAAAAACCGAGATTTTACCTGAAAATGATATGCCTCCTATCTATTTGATAGGAGGCATATGATTATCAGATCTCGTTTTTTTTTTTTTTTTACTTTTGATAATAAATCTTCAAAATCAACTTTTTCAATTTCACCAAACTCAATCGTTACAGAATCATGATCTTTGTTAGCATATCTAGGAATGAGATGCACATGGAAGTGATTTACACTCTGTCCGGCTGCCTCATGAATGTTTGTCAATACGTTGATACCATCGCAACCTAGTTTTTCTTCTAGAACATTCGCAAGTTTTTGTGCAACTTCAAAAACATGATCTAAAGTTTTTGTTGGGCAATCTAAGAATGAGTCACAATGTTCTTTTGGAACGACAAGACAATGACCATAGCTTGTAGGGTTAATGTCAAAAAATGCAATTACCATGTCATCTTCATACAATTTGTTGCTGGGAATGTCACCTTTGACGATAGAACAGAAAACACACATATTATTGTTCCTCCTTATGAATTTTCTTTAAGATTGGATATAGAATGAATCCAAGTATACATCCTGTGATACCCTGGATGAGGTTAATAGGCATAGATAATACCGCAATCCAAAGGGATTGATTGACAAAGCTGTCGGCAATGAAATAACCAATTACCATCCAAATTGCACCTAAGGAAAAAACAAAGATTTTTGATTTAAATCTTGAAATCAAAATAGAGATAAGTAACCCTTCTATTCCTTTGATTACAAGGGTGAATAAGGCATAACTTGCATAGCCACTTACGATGTCGGCTATAGCTGAACCAACACCACCAATCAAAAATGCAAACAATGGATTGACAAAAGGAGCAAAGGCCAGGATCATTCCATCGCCACAGTTGAAATATCCTTGAAATCCATTGGGGATCTTGATTAGGAAAGTGGCACAAAATACCAAACAGATTCCTAAAGCAGATATGCACAATTCTTTTACTTGGATTTTCTTCATAATTCCTCCATTTATTATTATAATACTCTTTTAGAAAAGATGGATAAAAAAATGAAAAGCCAGGCTAAGGGGGTGCCTGACTTTTCAAAAAATTAAGGGGATAGAAAATTGTACGAACATCATTCGTACCGGCAAGGCCTTCTACTCCTTGCTTGATTAAAAGTATAACACAACTCAATTCTAAAAATATGTGAAAATTATGTGAAAATGCGTCAAAATGATAAAAAATAGGTATTTTGTGGGGGAAAATACCATAAAAGATAGATTTTACATCCCAAAAATGGAGTTTTATTTAAAAAAATGGGAATCAGTTGTGCAAGTATATAATCTTTCGAAAAAAATGCATTGTTGTGTGATATAATATAATCCAAATGGGGGTTTATAGAAATGATCGTAAAAACCATTCAAGAAATTGCGGATATGTTAAATTGTGATCTAGTTGGAGAAGATAAAACTTCTTTGATCCAGGGAGTTGGGATTGATTCTCGTCAGGTTACAGAAAATGCCCTTTATATCCCTTTGATTGGGCAAAGAGCGGATGGGCATACCTTCATTGATTCCGTGATTCAAAAAGGAGTCAAAGCAACGTTGTGGCAAAAAGATCACACACCATATCCTGAAGATATAACGTGTATCTTGGTTGACGATACACTGGAAGCGTTACAAAATCTAGCTAAGGCTTATTTAAATACTTTATCTTGTCTGGTTATTGGAGTCACTGGCTCCAATGGCAAGACAAGTTGTAAAGATATGTTATATAGTATTTTTTCTCAAGAAAAGAAAACACAAAAAACACAAGGAAATCGTAATAATGAAATTGGGCTTCCTTTAACAGTGTTGGATCTTGATAAAGATGTAGAAGTTGCCATTCTAGAAATGGGAATGGAAAATAAGGGTGAAATTGATTTCTTAACACATATTGCACGCCCTGATGTTTCAATTATCACAACAAT
>OLRZ01002306.1_pt1 | contig 11236 bp, 11 predicted proteins | sample 1671931 | NCBI WGS metagenome assembly OLRZ01 (sample SAMEA3136627, study PRJEB25190) | human gut metagenome | reverse complement strand
AGGCACTCGCGCCGCGCGTGCGCGTGTTCGGCGCGGAGCCGGCTGCGCTCCCGCGCTATACGGAGAGCCTGCGCGCCGGGCATCCGGTGCAGGTGGAGCAAAAGCGCTCGGTCGCAGACGCGCTCGTCGCGCAGATGCCGGGAGATGTGTGCTTCCCGTATGTGGCGGCGAACACCGACGGCTTTGCGCCTGTGGCGGATGATGATATCCTCCGCGGCATGAAGCTGCTGCTCCTGGAGGGCAAGCTGCTGTGCGAGCCGTCGTCCGCTATCGGCATCGGTGCCGTGCTGCGCGGGCAGCTGCCGCTGCGCAGGACAGACAAGGTCTGCTTTGTCATCAGCGGCGGCAGCGTTGCGCTCGAGCAGCTGCATCGGCTTGAGGACGTCAGGCTCTGACAGACAGCAAATATCCGCCCCGGCGCACCTTCCGTCAGAAGGGCGCGTCGAGGCGGATGCTGTCTCGGGCCGTTATTTGCTGCTTGCGAGCGCCTGATCGATGAGCTCGTTGAGCTTCTTTGCCTGATCGGGTGCGGTGATCGCGCCGACGATCGGCTGGCCGACGATGTTGCCGTTCTTGTCGACGACGTACGTGGTCGGGAACGAGTACAGACCGGCGGTGAACTTACCGGCCTCGCTGTCGGAGGCGAACCAGAGGTTGGAGTAGGTCACGCCCTTTTTCGCCAGAATGTCCTTCGCCTCGGCGATGGCGGTCTTGTCGCCGTCGAGCGTGAAAGAGTTGATGCCGACGACCGCGCCGCCCTTCGCGGCGAGGTCCTTGTTGAGCGCCTCAAGGTCGGCCAGCTCACCGACGCACGGGTTGCAGGTGGTGAACCAGAAGTTCACGACCGTGACGCTGTTGCCGGCAAAGAGCTTGCTGCTGTCAACGTCATTGCCGTTGAGGTCCTTACCCTGAAAGCTCGGGAATTTCATCAGGTCGCTGCCGGAGGCGGTCATGCCGGCCTCCTCCGCGCTCACGCTGTCACCTGTGCCGGGCGTCGTGCCGCAGCCGGGATACTTCTGCTCGAGGATGGTGAGCTTGCCCTCGATCTCCTTGATCTGTTCGGCGCCGGCCTTGAGCGTCTTGAGCTCGTCGGCCGAGAAGCCGTCCTTCGCGCTCTCGATCGTGGCGAGCAGGAAGTCGCCGTAGTTCGTGCCGTCCTCGATCATGGTGCTGTTTTTGTTGGCAGACAGAAACACCTTGTTCCAGAGGTCGGAGTTTGCGGCGAGAATGTCGTTTTCCTTCTGCATGAGCTGCTGATAGAGCTTGGCCGCTTCGTCGGCGCTGTTCGGCTCGGTCGCGATCAGGGCCGCGATGTCGGTGCTGCCGTCCGCCTTGTCCTTGCCTTTGCCCGACGAGCACGCCGCGAGACTGAACACCAGCGCAAGCGCGAGCAGGAGCGTCACGAGCTTGGTCATTTTTTTCGTCTTCATCATGATTCCTCCGTTTGATTGTGATGGTTACTTACTTGTTTCGGATTCGTGTTTCCGTTCAGGCCGAAGCCATAGCGGAAGCGGATGGCCTCCGTGGGGCAGACGCGGATGCACTTGCCGCAGCGGATGCACTCCGTGTCGTTGGGGGACTTGGTGATGTCCACGTCCATCTGGCAGGTGCGCGCGCATTTGCCGCAGGAGACGCACTTGCCCGTGTCGACCTGAATGCCGAGCAGGGAGACCTTGTTCATCAGCGCGTAAAACGCACCGAGCGGGCAGATCCACTTGCAGAACGGGCGGAAAAACAGCACGCTCAAAACGACGACCGCGATCAGAATGATCAGCTTGCGCGTAAACAGCGCGCCCAGCGCCGCGCGGATGCTCTCGTTTGCGGCGGCAAGCGGGATCGCGCCCTCGAGTACGCCCTGCGGGCAGATATACTTGCAGAAAAACGGGTCGCCCATGCCCACGTCGTTGACGATGAGCGCCGGCAGCAGCACCACGGCCAGCAGCAGGATGACGTATTTTAAATAGGTCAGCGGCCTGAGCTTTTTTGTCGACAGCTTTTTGCCCGGGATCTTATGCAGCAGCTCCTGCAGCCAGCCGAACGGGCACAAAAAGCCGCAGATGAACCGCCCGAGCAGCACGCCGAGCAGGATCAGAATGCCGGTGATATAATACGAAAAGCGGAATTTGGACGAGCCGACCACCGCCTGAAACGCCCCGATCGGGCACGCGCCCGATGCCGCCGGGCAGGAATAGCAGTTCAGGCCAGGCACGCAGACGGTCTTGCCCTTGCCCTGATAGATGCCGCCCTTGAAGAAGTTCGGCAGGTGGATATTGGTCAGCAGCGTCGCCGCCGCCTGGATCCAGCCGCGAAACCGGCTCAAGAGCAGGGAAACAGACTGTTTTTTCTTATCCAATGCCGACACACTCCAAGCACAGCCGGATCGCCTTGCTGAGCACGGCACCGGCCTCACCGCGCAGCGCGCCGAAGCACACCATGGCGATGCCTGCAGCGATCAGCAGAACCTGCACAACGGCTTTCTTCGCACGAAACACCCGGATCACTCCCTTCTGTTTGCCCCATGATATCATGGCGCAGATAAAATCTTCGTTAAGAACGGAAACTTAACAGAGATTTTATGCCTTTGTGTTATCATATAAATATAACAAAGTCGGACATTCGTAAATGAAGTCGGACATTCGTAAATGCGCACGAGGAGAATGGTATGCATATTTTGATTGTGGAAGATGAACGGGCGCTCTGCGACACGATCGCGCGCAGTCTGCGGCGGCTTGCCTACAGCGTGGACTGCTGCTATGACGGACAGAGCGCCGCGGAGATGCTCGCCGTCGAGCGCTTTGATCTGGTCGTGCTGGATCTGAACCTCCCCGGCGAGGACGGTATGACGGTGCTCCGGACGCTGCGCGAGCGTGACCGCGACACCAAGGTGCTGATCCTGTCGGCGCGCTGCGAGGTCGCCGATAAGGTGGCGGGGCTCGATGCGGGCGCGAACGACTATCTCACCAAGCCCTTTCACCTCGACGAGCTCGCGGCGCGCATCCGCAGCCTGACGCTGCGCCGCTTTACGCAGAGCGACGTGGTCCTGACCTGCGCCGAGCTGTCGTTTGACACCAAGGCGCGCAAGGCGTCCGTGCGCGGCGAGGTACTGTCGCTCACGCGCAAGGAGACGGGCATCCTCGAATACCTGCTGCTGCATCAGGGGCGGCCGGTCAGTCAGGAGGAGCTGCTGGAGCACGTGTGGGACAGCGGGGCGGACGGCTTTGGCAACTCCATCCGCGTGCATATCTCCGCACTGCGGAAAAAGCTGCGCGCCGCCTTGGGCTATGACCCCATCCGCAACCGCATCGGCGAGGGCTATGTTATGGAGGAGCAGACATGAAGCGGTTATCTCTGCAGTGGCGCATCACGCTGATGACGGCGGCGCTGATCGGCGTGACGTGTGTGCTCATGAACTGCCTGATCGGCTATTCCGGTAAGCGGTACATGGACGCGATCGGCAGCGGCATCTCGGCTTACGGCGAGATCGAGTCCGGTGCGCCCGACGCCTTCGACCCGCAGAGCAAACAGCCGGATGACGAGCTGACGATCATCATCAGCGGCGCGCAGGCGGCCTTCGGCGTCACGAACTGGTACATCACGGCGGCGGTCACGCTCATCGGCGGCGTGCTCGCGTATTTTGTCAGCGGCCGCGCGCTGCGTCCGCTGCGCAGCTTTGCAGCGCAGGTGGAAAGTATTCAGCCGGGCAATCTGGCGCAGTGCAAGGTCAGCGAGGACGTGCTGCCGGAGTTTCAGCGCTTCAGCCGCTCGTTCAACGGCATGATCGACCGCCTGGACGCGGGCTTCACGGCGCAGCGGCAGTTTACGGGCAACGCTGCGCACGAGCTGCGCACGCCGCTTGCGCTGATGCAGGCGCAGCTTGAGCTGTTTTCCGCCGAGCACGCGGACGTCACGCCCGAAACGGCGGCGTTTTTGAGCCTGCTGCAGGAGCAGACGGAGCGTATGGCGCAGATGACGAAGATCCTGCTGGAGATGAGCGAACTGCGCACCGTGCCCTGTGACGACCGGGTCGAGCTCGCGCCCATGATCGAGGAGATCTTCACCGATCTCGCGCCGCTTGCAGAGAGCAAGTGCATCGCGCTGGAGGCCGACGGCGGCGCTGTGCTCACCGGCAGCGACCCGCTGCTGTACCGGCTGCTGTTCAACCTGACCGAAAACGCCATCCGTTACGGCCGGCCGGACGGGGCGGTGCGCATCGCGGTCAGCGAGGCGGACGGGAATGTACAGATCCGCGTCCGTGACCACGGTCCCGGCATCCCGGAGGCATACCGGGAGAGCGTTTTCCAGCCGTTTTTCCGCGTGGACAAGTCGCGCAGCCGGGCGCATGGCGGTGTCGGGCTCGGTCTGTCGCTCGTGTGGGAGATTGCCGCGCTGCACGGCGGCACGGTGCAGATCGAGCGCAGCGGCGCGGACGGAACGGTCATGCTCGTGACGCTGCCGCGCGATGGCAAAGAATCCTAAAACGCAGGCGGCAGCCGGATAGCTCCGGCTGCTTTTGCTTCTTCTGCCGCCCGTTTTTGTTCGTGTCTTACCAGATGCCGAGCACGTGCTGCATCAGCAGGCTCATGCCCGCGATGCCGACCCAGCAGCAAAAGCCCATGATGAGCGGCTTGCCGCCGGTTTTGACGAGCTTGACGATGTTCGTGTTCAGGCCAACGGCGCACATGGCCATCACGATCAGGAACTTGCTGAGCGTCTTGAGCGGGTTGAACACGCTTGCCGACACGCCGGCGCTCACGCAGATGGTCGTGACCACGGAAGCGAGCAGGAAGTAGAGGATGAACATCGGGAAGATCTTCTTGAAATCCACTTTCGTGCCGTCGGTCTTGGCGCGCTTCGTGCGCACGAAGGCGAGCACGAGCGTGATCGGAATGATGGCCAGCGTGCGCGTGAGCTTGACGGTCACGGCCTTGTCGAGCGTCTGGCTGCCGAGTCCGTAGAGCGAGTCCCATGTGGAGGCCGCAGCTGTGACGGACGACGTGTCGTTGATGGCCGTGCCGGCGAAGATGCCGAACGCCTCGCCGTTCGTGGTCGAGAAGCCAAGCAGCGCGCCGAGCGCGGGGAAGAAGATGGCCGCGAGCATGTTGAAGAAGAAAATGACGGAGATCGCCTGCGCGACTTCCTCATCGTCCGCGTCGATGACGGACGCGGTCGCCGCGACGGCCGAACCGCCGCAGATCGACGAGCCGACACCCACGAGCGTCGAGATCTTGCCGGGAATGTGCATCAGCTTGTGCAGCAGCCACGCCACGACGAGCGACGTCGTGATCGTCACGAGGATGATCGGCAGCGACTGCTTGCCGGTCTGCCAGATGACGGACAGGTTCATGCCGAAGCCGAGCAGGATGACGGCGTACTGCAGTACCTTTTTCGACACGAATGAGATGCCGGGCTGCGCCGCACTCTTGTCGTGCCAGAGCAGAGTGATGATCATGCCGGCGAGGATGCCGAACACCGGGCCGCCGACGATCGGGAACCGCTGCCCGAGCAGCCAGCAGGGCACGGCCATGACGAGGCACACGAGGATGCCTTTCCAGTTTTTCTGAATGAAGTTCATAGTGGATTCCTTCTCTTTCTCTTCGGATACTGTCTATCTGGATTCGGACGGGGTGTCCTTCCAGTGCGCATGGATATATTTTCGTGACCAGTCTGGGTCGCAATAACGACTATATGCCTCCATCTGGCAGCCATGGCACAGGTCATCCGCCATTTCGAGGATCACGTCCCGGAACTCCAGATCCTGCTTCCATTTCTCGCCGATCGCATCATAGCCGAGCAGCGCTCCGAGAATGTTGCCCGTGACGGCACCTGTGGAGTCGCTGTCGCCGCGGTGATTTACGGCAGCGATGATGCCGGCGGAGAAATCATCCGGATGCCGCAGCGCGCAGTAGATGGCGATGGCGAGTGTTTCTTCCGCGACCCAGCCCTCACCGAGCCTGTGGATGTTTTCAAGATCCGGCGCCTGATTGCCTGCCAGCCGGACGGCAAGATCGATGAGATCCGCCAACTCGCCCAGATGCGCATCGCCAGGGAACAGGCTGCCGACCGTGTCGCGCGCCTCGCACACGATCTCCTGCAGCGTTTGCTCTTTTTCCGGGTAGACGATGCGGTGCAGGATGTGGACCAGCACGGCGGCGGGCATGTATCCAAGCGAGTGGCTGTGCGTGATGGCGGCAATTTCCGCCCCCTCCCGATCCAGCTCCTGTATGGATATGTTATATTCTCTCAGTCCCAGCGGAGCGACGCGCATGATGCCACCGCAGCCTTTGCTGTGGTTTTGCGGGTGGTCGATGTAACTGCTCAGCGTGCCGTCCGCGTTCCTTTTTTGTTGCGTGAGCGCAGACAGGCAGGTGTTGCCGGGTGCTCTGCGGCGGTACAGTTCCGGGATCTCCAGCAGCCAGGAGATGCCGCCGGCAGTGCTTCGCTCCGAGAAGGATGCCTGCTGTGTAAACAGCCAGTCTTGATAGGATCGGCTGACATAGCAGTGGGGAGCGCTGCCAATGCCGCGCGTGGCCATGCGCGTTTCGCCGTAAAGGATGCCGTTGGCCGTGAACAGCGTCATCTGCGTGTCATCGGAGATGAGCGCCTTGTCACGGACGGGATCCAGTTCGTATTCCTGTATGCCGTTGTCCCCGTAGCGGGCCCACAGCGTGTGCTCACTGAAAAATTCGACCGGATAGCCGAGTGCATCGCCCGCCGCGCCGCCGATCAGGCAGCCGCGGACGCGGTCCTGCACCGGCAGGACCGAGATGGTCTGATGCTTTGTCATGGCATATCCACTCCTATCTGTGCCGCGCGCTGCGCGTTATGCGTAGTTTCGCAGTAGCTGCTTGTAGAAATCGACCGCGATGGGGAGCTTGTCGATGCTGATGTTCTCGTTTTCCCCGTGCACGGATGCGTACTGCTGGTCGTCGATGTCGATGGGTGCGAAGCGGATCACGGCGTCGGAGAGGTCTGTGAAGCGTCTCGCGTCCGTGCCTGCCGGCAGGATGAACGGAGCGACGGCGGCATAGGAAAAGACCGCCTGCGCCGTTTCCTTCACGTACCGATAGCCGCGGCTGTCGAGGGACGTGGGCTTGTAGTATTCGTTGTCCTCGTCGCGCAGGACGATCTGCACGCCGTGACGGCCGGCCATTTCGCGCAGGGTGTCGAGATCTTTTTCGAAGTCCGCGTCGTTGATGCAGCGCAGAAATGCCTGCGCCCGGCAGGTGCCGTCGTCGGTCGAGATGTTCTTAAACGTGCAGCCCGTGCCGAGCATTTCACCCGCTGCGGCGTTGAGCCCGCTGACCTTGCCGAGCGGGACAAAGAACATGAGCAGCGCACACAGACCGAACGGGATGGCGGTCTTTTTCATCAGCGGGATCCGGCGGCCGTCGGGGTGCCTGCTCTTGTCGGAGCAGGCCGCGATGAGCGGGTCGGTGACGGCGTCAATGATGTGACCGATGGCCTTGATCAGCCCGATAATCGTGAGAATCCCCAACACGATCCTCCCTTGCGGGATGAGATTAGGGATTCCCGATTCTTTGGACGGCTGATAAAAATAGATGAGGTAGTTGTTGAGCATGGTCGTAAACAGACCCACGGCAAACTGCGGCAGGCACAGCCTTACGATCAGCGACGTATCTATTTTTTCATGTCACCTCGAGATTTACTTGTTCGACTTGATGTATCTCAGCGCGCAGATGTCATCGCCCTTCGCAATGGCCTTGGGCAGCTCGAGGCGTGCGTCAAAGCAGCTGCCGATGCCGTGGTCGCCGCACATGGCGATGTCGCACAGTCTGGCAATCTCCTCGTCGCTGCAGCCGGCCTTCTGCCACGCCTTGACCAGCGGGCAGTAGTGGAAATCGAGATAGAGCGTGTCGTCCGTGTTCTCGACGAGGTCCATCTCGAACACCCATCTGGCCGCGCGGGTGAACAGCGCCTTTCTCAGACCCTTGAGGCTCTTGGTGCCGCTCTTTTTCTGCAGGTCGGTGCCCTGCGAAATGCCGCATCTCGTGATAGCCGCCGAGGCAAACTCCTCCGGATCCAGGCCGCGCTTTTCGGCCTCATCCACCAGCAGATACAGCCAGAATGCGCGGTGCTCCAGCAGCTCGCGGATCCTGACGATGAGTTTGTTCTTGATTCTCGCCTCGTTGACGATCTTGGACATGATTTCTTCCTCCTGTTATGCTTCATTACCATTTGCACGCGCTTTTGCGCGTTAGCACCGAGTGTATCACATTTCCAGATGCTTGTCCATCAAGCAGATCACTATCTGGGAAGATCACATCACCGTCGAACTGAAATCCGGTGTTAGTATCGATGTGGATGCATAAGTCTATAAACGCGCAAAGGCTCCTCACCACTGGAACTAATCCGGTGATGAGAAGCCTTTTTTCTTTTTTAGTCTTCCTCTGAGTAGTCACAGTTTGAGCATTCCCAAACTTCTCCATCCCAATGTAGGCAACCACCACATTCAGGGCATGGACGAACTTCATCATCGTCATCCTCTAATTCGCCTGAACAATATGGACAATGGCTGTATTCAGATTCATCATAGACTTTATCACAAAATGGACACTGCTGCATAATTCAGCCTCCTTTCACATTAACATCAATAATCAAAATTAATCGTTATCGTTCTGAGCAGATGTGGTTAATTCCATCATCTTCTGCGCATATGTATCACCATCAATTTCTTCATTGGCATACTGTTGCATAAGCTCGTCAATCTGTTCTTTTAATTCTTCTCGTGTCATTTTCTCACCACCTTCTAATTAATCGTCATTTGACAAATACCATCCGTGCTCTCGATGAGGCAAATCGAGTGGAAATCTACTGGAAATCGCATTAACCACATCAATATGTATACCGTAAATTTGAGTATGCTCATCCGAATCATAATCCAGTTTGTCTAGCAATGATTCCATTTCACTTGCTGTTTCACGAAGCTCATCCTCTGATGCTGTTTCCAGCCAACTACTTGTAACATACGAAAAGCCGTCCCATAGTATTTTCCCGCCTAACACTTGTAATTTGAAATATTCGTCAACAATTCCTCGGACACAAAGTAGGGATTATCATCGTCGTCAATTTTCTCTATCAAAACAGCATCTTTATCTGTTTCAAGCACTCTAAATTGGTCTCCAATTTTAAACGCTAAACCCTCATTGCTGATACCCTCTGCGGTTACAGAATATACCTTTGTATCTGCCATTTCCGTTAACTGATGTATTCTGATTTTCTTTTTAATTTCCTTAACAGTCTTTTTAACTACAGTCTCGCTACCTTTATAAACAGCTGCGCCGGTTCCGGCAATTATCAAAACAAGTTTTTTAGGGCCTCCGACTTTCTTTGCCGCAGTAGTCAACCATTGATATGCACCTAGATTACTCATTCTCTTCGTCTCCTCCATCTCGTCTACCATATCGCATCTCTTCCTCAACTAATTCATCGTGATTTTTATAACCACCAAATATAGAAAGCGCTTCAGCTATAAATTCACAATCTTCCTCACTATATTCACCGGCTTTTAACTTTGCAACATCACCTGCCAAATAGCTCGATGAATAAAATCGAGAAAACTGTTTTATGGTCATTTCTCCTTCCATACCATAAGCCTGGCCCAATATATTTTGATTTTCATATATGAGCTTAACCATTAATTGAATCTCTGGATGATCAGCTCCTAGGGCCTTACGCTTACAAATCACTTTGGGTAATACATATTCTGCAAGCAACAAATCCAAGTCTGTGTTTTTCATCATCTCCAATGCAGCTAGCATACGTCCCATATCACTATTATTCCATTCTTCATTAGATTTGGATAACATCGTTTCAGCCAATTGTGCATATGATTCACCTTGTGGATCACCTGAAATGCTCCATCTCTCAATGGCGTTATTTTGAAAATCCTCAAACTTTACCTCACCCATTTTTTTAGGTCGTGATGGAAAGCGCCCAGTTAGCTTAATAGTCTTCGCATATCCTAAACGGCGCTCCAGCTCTACCTTTTTTTCTTCTAACTGTTCGACCTTCTGGGATATAGAAGTATCGAAATCAAACCCATCATCAGCGACCATATCGCAAATTTCTTTAATTGAATACCCTATACCCTGTAAAACTCGTATCGTCCAAATGCGGTCTATATCATCATCGTCATAATCTCGATATCGACCACCCTTATTTTCAGGCATAAGACCAGCTTTCTCAAATACGCGAAGTGCCTTTCTTGTAACACCCAAGTTATCTTCAACCCATTTAACCTTATACCCCAATACCATCACCTCCTGTTGAATTTATTATACAACATTGTCCCAAGGACAAGGCAATGGTTTTTTCAAAAAAACAGATAAAAAATTATGGAGCACTTCATAATCCATTCAGATCTTTTTGTTTTCCGTATTAAACATCTATTCCACTACCAAGTCTGCCTCTTAATATCGAGTGGCTTAAACTGCGGTCGGCTCTGATAATAATTCCAGTGCCACAACCTATGACATCTACTCCACAGCCTAAACCCTACCGCTATTTTCCGACCATCCACTTTTTCTCAAGTCAGACTAAAAAGTAGATATGTTTCCATACAAGAAAACCGAGCTTTCCGCATGGCTTCTCTGATGATACTAACCTTACAAAAAAGCCCGGAAATTCGCCACTTTTCAGCCATTATTTATCTTTTCTTGACAGCAAACAGACCGCCTCCACATGCTCCGTGTGCGGGAACATGTCCACCGGCTGGATGCGCGTGACGCGGTAGCCGTTCCGGGTGAGATAGCCCAGATCGCGCGCGAGCGTTTCCGGATTGCACGACACGTACACTACCCGCTCCGGCCCGACGGCCGTGACGGCGGCGAGAAAGCGCTCGTCGCTGCCGGCGCGCGGGGGATCGAGGATGATGACGTCGGCGTGTTCGCCGGCCTTGGCCATGTCCTGCAGGAAGTCGCTCGCGTCGGCGGTGTAGAAGCGGACGTTGTCCGCGCGGTTGGCCTTGGCATTGCTGATCGCATCGCGCACGGCGTCGCGGTTATTCTCCACGCCGATCACGCGCGCGGCGTTTCGGCTCGCGAAAATGCCGATCGTGCCGGTGCCGCAGTAGGCGTCCACGACGGTCTCCGTGCCGGTCAGCCCCGCGTATTCGAGCGCCGTTCGGTAGAGCACCTCCGTCTGCACGGGGTTGATCTGATAAAACGCGCGCGGCGAGATGCGGAATGTGAAATCACCGAGCTGCTCGCGGATATAT
>OLRZ01002298.1_pt1 | contig 11267 bp, 10 predicted proteins | sample 1671931 | NCBI WGS metagenome assembly OLRZ01 (sample SAMEA3136627, study PRJEB25190) | human gut metagenome | reverse complement strand
GCAAGTACAACATCCAGTGCAACGGCATCGGACCCGGCTACATCGCCACCCCGCAGACCGCACCTCTGCGTGAGATCCAGCCCGACGGCAGCCGTCATCCGTTTGACCAGTTCATCGTCGCCAAGACCCCTGCCGAGCGCTGGGGCAAAGCCGAGGATCTGGGCGGCCCCGCCGTGTTCCTGGCTTCCGAGGCTTCCGACTTCGTCAACGGCCTGATCCTCTACGTTGACGGCGGCATCCTCGCCTACATCGGTAAGCAGCCCGGCTGATTTACTTTCTTCGAGAAGAAAGTAAACAAAGAAGCTTTCAAACAATAAAAAGGACATCCGCTCGTGAAAGGGCGGATGTCCTTTTTTTGTTTTAGCTGCACGGTAGGGGCCGGGCATGCCCGGCCCGGCAATGTATGGTAAACGGACGCTTACGGGAATCTCCCGGGCCGCATATATGCGGCCCCTACACCTCTGCTGCCCTGTAGGGGGCAAGACCCCTCCCTACAAAACGACCCGCAAAAGGGGCTTTATCCGATGGTCACGCTCCACTTGAACTCCTTGCTCTCGCCGGGGTTCAGCTCGATGTGATGGCCTGCCTCGTTGACGGAGTTGGCCCAGCCGTTCCAGGGCTCCATGCAGACGAAGCTCTCGGCGTCCTGCTGCCAGAGCACGCCGTTGGTGAAAACGCTCTCGTCAAAGCTGACCGTGACCTTGTGGCCGTTGCCGGAGTCGGTGAAGCGCATCGGGCTCTTGACGCCGGTCATCAGGCGGATGGAGTCGGCACTCCCCTCCTTGCGGGTCAGGGTGATGGTCTCGGGCGCGGCGGGCTGCTCGCCCTTGGCGCTTTCGCTGCAGGTGGCGGCGTCGATGTCAAACGCGACGTTGTCCAGCTTGCTGGCGGCGAAGTACGGGTGGAAGCCGACGCTGAACGGCAGGGCCTTGTCGCCGGTGTTGGCGACGGTCAGGGCCAGCGTGGCGGTGCTGCCGGTCAGGGTGTAGCGCATGGTCAGGGCAAAATCGAACGGGTAGACGAACTTTGTCAGACCGTTGGGGGTCAGGGTCAGCTCAATGGCGGTGTCGTCCGCGCTCTTGACCTGCCACGGCACGAGGTCGGCCAGGCCGTGGACCTCGATGGGATAGGCCGCGCCGTTGAAGTGGTGCACGCCGTCGTCCGGTTTGCCGCAGTTCGGGAACAGGATGGGGATGCCGCAGCGCGGGCGGTCCGTGGACTCGAAGTTTTTGTCGCGCAGCCACAGGTATTCGTCGCCGTTTTTGGTGAAGGATGTGGCCATGCCGCCCTTCTCGGGCGTGACGGTGAAGGCGTACTCGCCGTCGGTCAGGGTCAGGGTCTTGTAGGAGGCACCGTATTTTTCATAGGTGCCGGTAGTCAGAGTAGACATGATAAGGCTCTCCTTTGTATGCACGTAGGGGCCGCACATGTGCGGCCCGCAACTTTGTGGAAAGCACCCGATTGCGGGTAAGTTGCGGGCCGGGCATGCCCGGCCCCTACAGCGTAGTGGATTTTTCGTGTTTAATTATACCACAAACAGGCTTACAATACAACGCCATCCTTAAAGATCGAGATTTCGCGGAAGCCCTTCTTCTCGGCGCAGGTCTGCTTGCCGGAGGCAACGTCCAGCACGAGCTGGTACAGGTCGGCACCGGCCTCGTCCAGCGTGCGCTCGCCGTCTGCGACGACACCGGCGTTGAAGTCGATCCAGGTCTTTTTTCTGGCGGCCAGCTGGCTGTTGGTGGCAATTTTCAGCGTCGGCGCGGGGGCACCAAACGGCGTGCCGCGGCCCGTGCTGAACAGCACCATGTGCGCGCCCGCAGCAGTCAGCGCCGTGGCGGAGACCAGGTCGTTGCCGGGGCCGTACAGCATGTTCAGGCCCTTGGTGGTGACGGGCTCGCCGTAGTCGATGACACCCATGATCGGCGCGGAGCCGCCCTTCTGCACGCAGCCGCAGGACTTGTCCTCCAGCGTCGTGATGCCGCCCTGCTTGTTGCCCGGGCTCGGGTTGTCGTAGACGACCTCATTGTGGCTGATGAAATACTCTTTGAAGCCGTTGATCATCCTGACGGCCTTCTCAAAGACCTGCTCGTTCTGGCAGCGGTCCATCAGGAAGCCCTCGGCACCGAACATCTCGGGCACCTCGGTCAGCACGGTGGAGCCGCCGCGGGCGCACAGCATATCGCTGAAGCGGCCAATCGTCGGGTTGGCGGTGATGCCGGACAAACCGTCCGAGCCGCCGCACTTCATGCCGACGACAAGCTCGCTGGCAGGGATCGGCTCACGCTTAAACTGCGCGGCGTAGGCGGCCAGCTCTTTCAGGATCTCGCGTCCCGCGACCAGCTCGTCCTCAACGTCCTGGCAGGTCAGGAACTTGACGCGGTCATGGTCGTAGTCGCCCAGCTCGGCCAGGAACTGCTCGTGGGTCAGGTTTTCGCAGCCCAGGCTCAGCACCAGAACCGCGCCCGCGTTGGGGTGGCGCACCAGAGATGCCAGCAGCTTGCGGGTCTGTGCGTGGTCATGGCCGGTCTGGGAGCAGCCGAACGGATGGGTGAAAGTATACAGCCCGTCGATGCTGCCGGTCACAAGGTCCTGATTGTCGCGCACGAGCGCCTTGGCGCAGTCGTTGACGCAGCCGACAGTCGGGATGATCCAGATCTCGTTGCGGATGGCAGCGCGGCCATCCTTGCGGCGGTAGCCCATGAAGGTGTCAGGCGCGGCGGGGGTCAGCGGGTGCACATTGGGGTGATAGCTGTACTCGATCTCACCGGAGAGGTTCGTGTGGATGTTGTGGGTGTGCATCCAGGTGCCGGGCACGGCGTCCGCCGTGGCGTGGCCGATGGGAAAGCCGTATTTGATGACGTTTTCGCCGCCTTTGATGGGCGCAATGGCCATCTTGTGGCCCTGGGGGATGTCCTCAATGGCGGTGACGGTGGTGTTATCGACGGGGACTGCCGTGCCTTTGGCGATGGGATGCAGGGCGACGACGACGTTGTCCTTGGGGTTGATCTTAATGGCGATAGGCATAAGATGTCTCCTTAGCTTCTGATAAAAGTGGGGCCGGAGGGCATCCTCCGGCCCCAATGGGGTACGTTTTAAGGCAGGATGAGGGGCGGGTGTGCGGGGGCAGACCGTAAACGGTCAATACCGGCAGACTCGGCCCTCATCAGTCGGCTGCGCCGACAGCTTCTCCCGATGGAGAAGCCTTTGGACGCTTACAGGCAGGAAGCATACGCGGCCAGTGCGCCGTTCTCGCGGATGTTGGTCAGATTCTTGACGGTGGCCTCCTCGAAGCCGGGAACCTTGGTCAGGTCCTGGCCCCACATCTGCTCGTTGGTCATGACGGCATGAACCAGCGTCGGGACGTCGTCGTTCTTGTGCTCGTTGTAGAATTCAAGGACCCAGCGGTCATCGGAGACGGTGTACTCGTTGCCCTTGGCGCGCTTGCAGACCAGACCCTTGTCGGTCAGCTCCTGCACATCATTGCTGTAGAAGGCAATGTAGGCGGCGAAGCTCATGGTCAGGCAGGTGGGCAGCTTGCCGTTCTTCCCGACGTACTCGAGGAAGGACGGCATGTTGCGGGCACGCCACTTGGAGGTGGAGTTCAGGGAGATGCTCATCAGCTCATGGTTGACGAACGGGTTGTTGAAGCGGTCCTGCACAGCGGCGGCGAACTTCTTGCAGTCCTCCTGATCCAGCGGCAGGATGGGCACGACCTCGTCCAGCAGCATCTTGTTCATGTAGCCCAGAACGGTGGCGTCGTGCATGCAGTCACGGACGATGTCAAAACCGGCCAGATAAGCGCCCAGCACAAAGCCGGTGTGTGCGCCGTTCAGGATGCGGACCTTGCGCTTCTTGTACGGGCTCATGTCGGGGGTCACAAAGACGCGGCTCTCGAGACCGGCCTTGCGGAAGGGCAGCACGTCGTTCAGCTTGGTATCACCCTCGATGACCCAGACGCCAAAGACCTCGCCGACGTCCAGCAGGGGGTCAGCGTAGCCGTGCTTCTGCTCAAGCTCGGCGACCTCCTTCGGGTCACGGATGCGGCCCGGAACGATGCGGTCAACCAGAGAACCGCAGAAGGTGCAGTCCTCATTGACGTACTTCCTGAAGCCGTCATCCAGGCCCCACTGGTCAATGTACTGGTTGACGCACTTGAGCAGCTCCTTGCCGTTGTTGTCGATCAGCTCGCAGGCCAGCATGAGGATGCCCTTCTTGCCTGCCTTGTAGCGGTGGTACAGCACCTGGGTCAGCTTGCCGGGGAAGCTGGATGCGGGCACGTCCTCCAGCTTGCAGGCGGGGTCGTAGACGATGCCTGCCTCGGTGGTGTTGGAAACGATGATCTCAAGATCGTCGCTGGCGGCGACGTCCATCATCTGCTTAAAGCCCTCCTCCTCATACGGGTTCAGGCAGCGGGAGACGCTGGAGATAACGCGCTTGTCATCGACCTTTTTTCCGTTTTCACTGCCGCGCAGATACAGGGTGTACAGACCCTCCTGCTCGTTGATCATCTTGGCCAGGCCGGGGGCGATGGGCTGGACCAGAACGCACTTGCCGTTCCAGTCGGCCTTCTCGTTGGCCAGATCGAACCAGTAATCCACGAACGCACGCAGGAAATTTCCCTCGCCGAACTGCAGGACCTTCTCCGGGGCGTTTTTCAAAATATAGCCGTTGTAGCCGGATTTTGCAAGAACTTCATAATTCAAGGTATCCATATATGCTTCTCCTTAACATGAACAAATCTGGTGCGCAGCAGGGGGCTGCAGCACGTTCTGTTACCTGCATTATATTTTCTTTAGGCCGTTTCGTCAAGATTCATTCCGTAAACAGCGCACATATTTTGCGCAGTTTTGAGGCCATTTTTGGGATTCCGCATCTTGCACAACAAAGAACCGCACTTTTTGGCTATAATTTCGATTAACAAGCAATTTTTGCAACTTGTGCAAGGTAAAATAGTTATGTATAATAATAGCAGAGCATGCTGTTTTGGGTCATCTTTACAGCGCAAGGTATGTGCTATCAGGGCCCGGGGCGGCATTCCCCCCGACTATCATTTATAACATCATTAAGGAGCGTCTGTACATGAAAGCATTTATGGACAAGGACTTTTTGCTGGAGACCCCTATCGCGCAGCATCTGTACCACGACTATTCGGCCAAGCTGCCCATCGTGGATTATCACTGCCACATTCCCCCGCAGGAAATTTATGAGGACCGCCGCTTTGAGAACATCGCGCAGGTCTGGCTGGGCGGCCATCAGGTGTTGGCCGACGGCAGCGACTACTATTTCGGCGACCACTACAAGTGGCGCGTGATGCGCTCCAACGGCGTGCCCGAGGAGTACATCACCGGTGATAAGCCGGATCGTGAGCGCTTTCAGAAGTTTGCCGAGAGCTTGGAAATGGCCATCGGCAACCCGATGTATACCTGGTGCCACCTCGAGCTGAAGAAGTACTTCGGCTATGAGGGCGTGCTGAACGGCGAGACCGCCGAGGAGGTCTGGAACCTCTGCAACGACAAGCTGCAGCATGACCCGAAGCTGACCGTCCGCGGCCTGATCGAGCAGAGCAACGTTGCCATGGTCGGCACCACCGACGACCCCATCGACTCCCTCGAGTGGCACAAGAAGATCAAGGAAGACCCGACCATCAAGGTCGTCGTCGCCCCGTCCTTCCGCCCCGACAAGGCCCTGAACATCCGCAAGGAGGGCTTCGCCGATTACATCCATAAGCTGGAGGAAGTTGTGGGCCGCAAGTTTGCCTGCGCAAATTGCGTTGTCAGTGCGCTGGAAGAACGCCTGGAGTTCTTCGTCGAGATGGGCTGCCGCGCTTCTGACCACGGTCTGGACTACATCCCCTTTGCCGAAACGAACGCTGAGAAGGCAACTGCTGCCTTCAAGAAGGCCATGGCCGGTGAGACCCTGACCAAGGAGGAAGGCGACGAGTACACCACCTACCTGCTGCTGAAGCTGGGTGCCCTGTACAAGAAGCACAACGTTGTCATGCAGATGCACTACAGCTGCCTGCGCAATGTCAACGACAAGATGTACCGCAAGCTCGGCCCCGACACCGGCTTTGATATGATCGCCGTGACCGATTGCAGCGCTACCATCAGCAGCCTGCTGAGCGCACTGACCAAAGAGGACGCCTGCCCGAAGGTCATCCTGTACAGCCTGAACCCCGCCGACTTCGACATGCTGGGCACCATTCTGGGTGCGTTCCAGGATGACGAGATCCCCGGCAAGATCCAGCTGGGCTCCGCCTGGTGGTTCTGCGACACCGACGACGGCATGTACCAGCAGATGAAGACCCTGGCTCGCTTGGGCCTGCTGGGCAACTTCATCGGTATGCTGACCGACAGCCGCAGCTTCCTGAGCTACACCCGCCACGAGCTGTTCCGCCGCCTGATGTGCAACCTCATCGGCAACTGGGTCGAGAACGGCCAGTACCCCAACGACGAGAAGGCTCTGAAAAAGATCGTCGAGGGCATCAGCTATTATAATGCTAAGCGGTATTTTAATCTGTAATTCTGTAATTGAAGTAACGCAATAAGCAATAAAACCCCGCCCCGCCTGTTGATTTTGACAGGCGGGGCGGGGTTTTATTGGGTGCGGGCGAAGCCCGAAAAAAGGCTCCCCATCAGGGAAGCTGGCCGCGCGTAAGCAAGGCCTGAAGGGTTTGCGAGCTTGCGGGAGCACCGCTTTTCCGGGCAAGCAGCTCCCTGACGATTGCATCAATCTCAAAGCACACCCCATCAAAATTCCGCATTACATCTAAATTGGAAAATCGCAGCACCTGTATCCCCTGCTGCTGCAAATAGGCGGTGCGGCGTTCGTCGTAGGCCTTGCCCGCATCCTCATAGTGCTGGCCGCCGTCCAATTCAACAGCTAATCCAGCGGCACAGCAATAAAAGTCCAGAATGTAGGGCTCTACGATTTTTTGGCGTGTGAACCGTGGGACATAAACGCGCAGAAAATCGTACCACAGATGCCGTTCTTCTTTGGTCATGTCATGGCGGAGCTGACGGGCACGGGAAATCATTTCCTTGGATTGGGCCATGGTGGACTCCTTTTCTAAAGAGGTGACGCAGTGGCAATGGTAAGGCGGCCGAACCCCTCAGGCCTCACAAGCTCGGCCAGCTCCCCTGATGGGGAGCCTTTTTCGGGCGGCTCTGCCGCCCGTGCATGACCTTACTCACAGCTTTCCTGTTCCTCCGGCACCTCGGGCATCGTCCGCAGCTGCTCCAGCGTGATGCCATCCACATATTTATTGATCAGGTCATTCAGCCCGGACCAGAAGTCCAGCGTGTGGCACTGGCTGCGGTGGGGGCAGTCCACCGACGACGCCAAACACGGGATGGCCGTCAGCTCGCCCTCGACGGCGCGCAGGATCTCGCCGGAGGTAATCTCCCCTGCCGGGCGCGCAAGCCGGTAGCCGCCCTGCGCACCGCGCACGCTGGATACCAGCCCGGCCTTCGCCAGCGGGGTGACGATCTGCTCCAGATATTTTAAGCTGATGCGCTGCTTATCACTGATGTCCTTCAGCGGGATCAGGTCGTTGGGGCGGTTGGCCAGTTCCACCATCAGGCGCAGGGCATAACGGTCACGGGTCGAAAATTTCATGGTAAAGCTCCCTTTATCGGAATTAGTAACACTAATCATAGCATAATTCTAGGAATTTTGCAAGTTATCAACCTATTAAAATAGTAGGATATATGCAAAATGCCGAAATGTGCAATTTTATGCAAACAAGTGTTGACAGAATCGGCTCACAGGCGTATACTGTGAGCCATGGAAAGCAAACAACGCCGACCAAAGATTCAAGAAAGGGGTACAGAACCATGAATGCAGTCTGCTTTGGTATGATGATGTGCATGTGCATGATGCGTAAGCGCCTGTGCCAGCTTTCTTGTGCGCAAATTACAGCGCGTAATGAAAACTTGCAGCGGGATGCCGGAAAGCCGACATCCCGCTTTTGTTTGGAAAGGAAGTTTGTGACTATGGAAAGAGGTTCCGTTTACAAGCAGCCCGGTGTGCGAATGTGACGCTTTGAGGGAAGCTGACCGTTCAAAACCAACACACCTGACGATATATAAAGGAGAATTTACCATGAAAAAACTGATTTCTGCAACGCTCGCCGCTTCTCTGGCCCTGTCGCTGGCCGCCTGCGGCTCCTCTGCTTCTACTGATTCCGTCGCCGCATCCTCTGAGGCTGCCTCCACCGAGAGCACCGCAGCTTCTTCCGCGGCTGCCGAGTCCACCGCCGAGACCGGCGAACTGGCTGGTACGACCCTGAAGGTCGCTGCCTCCCCCACGCCCCATGCCGAGATTCTGAACGTGGCCAAGGAGATTCTGGCCGAGCAGGGCATCGACCTCGAGATTGTTGAGTTCAGCGACTACGTCCAGCCCAACCTCGTCACCGAGAGCGGCGAGGTTGATGCCAACTACTTCCAGCACACCCCCTACCTCGACAGCTTCAACGAGGAGAACGGCACCCATCTGGTCAGCGTCGGCGCGGTCCACTATGAGCCGTTCGGCATCTATCCGGGCAAGAGCGATGATCTGGCAAACATTGCGGACGGCGCGACCATCGCCGTGCCCAACGACACCACCAACGAGGCCCGCGCTCTGCAGCTGCTGGCCGCCCAGGGCCTGATCACCGTCCGCGACGGCGCCGGTCTGACCGCTACGGTCAACGACATCACCGACAACCCCCACAACCTGCAGATCAAGGAGATCGAGGCTGCCCAGCTGCCCCGCACCGTGCAGGATGTTGACTTCGCCGTCATCAACGGCAACTACGCAATGGAGGCCGGCTTCTCCGTCGGCAAGGACGCTCTTGCTACCGAGGATGCTTCCTCCGAGGCTGCCCAGACCTACGCCAACGTACTGGTTGTGAAGGAAGGCCGCGAGAACGACCCCGCCATTCAGGCGCTGTACGCTGCCCTGACCAGCGACAAGGTCAAGGATTACATCAACAGCACCTACGATGGTGCGGTTGTGCCGATTTTCTAAGGAAATAAGGAAAGGCTTCGTGTAACCGTGAATGGGCACGGGCGGATATAGAATCCGCCCCTACGGTACGGCAGGCAACGAAATTGTAGGGGCGCATTCCATATGCGCCCGCTGGCAGAACGCAAAGAAAAAACTTGCAACCTGTCAGAATAAAGCGTAAAATTATAGCGAATGGGTTTCACGCTCATTCGCTATCTTTGTAAATGAGGGAGAATCACCCATGATCGAACTGCAACACCTGACCAAGCGCTTTGCCACGCAGGGCGGCACGGTCGTCGCGCTGAACGACATCAACCTGACGATCCGGGATGGCGACGTCTACGGCATCATCGGTATGTCGGGCGCCGGAAAATCAACGCTGGTACGCTGCATCAATATGCTGGAGCGCCCGGACGAGGGAAATGTTATCGTCAACGGCAAGCAGATGCAGGACCTGCGCGCCGCCGACCTGCGCGCGGCCCGGCGTGAGATCACCATGATTTTTCAGCAGTTCAACCTGCTGATGCAGCGCACCTGTCTGCGCAATATCATGTTCCCGATGGAGCTGGCGAAGGTCCCCGGAGACAAGGCCGAGGCCCGCGCCCGTGAGCTGCTGGAGCTGGTCGGTCTGCCCGATAAGGCCGACGCCTACCCGGCGCAGCTGTCCGGCGGCCAGAAGCAGCGCATTGCGATTGCCCGCGCGCTGGCAACGGACCCGAAGGTGCTGCTCTGCGACGAGGCGACGAGCGCCCTGGACCCGAACACGACCCACGCCATTTTGCAGCTCATTCAAAAAATCAACCGTGAGCTGGGCATCACAGTCGTCATCATCACCCACCAGATGAGCGTTGTGGAGGAGGTCTGCAACCGTGTGGCCATTCTCGATAACGGCACCGTCGTCGAGGAGGGCGAGGTACAGGCTATCTTCAGCCATCCTACGTCCAAGGCGGCGCGGCGGCTCGTCTACCCCGCCGGTGCGCCCCAGGCCGAGGTCCTGCCCGGCCACAAGCTGGTGCGTGTGGCCTTCGGCGGCACCCAGACCACGGACAAGCCGCTGGTGGCAAGCCTTGCCATTGAGTGCGGCGCGCTCGTCTCGATCATGGCGGCGGACACCCGCATTGTGAACGGCCAGACGCTGGGCAGCATGCTGCTGGCGCTGCCCGACGACGACAAGGCCGCCGCGGCACTGGAGTACATCAGGAACTATCCCGGCATTACTTTTGAGGAGGTGAACGGCTGATGGCAGAGCTTTTTGCAGGCAAGGAATGGCAGACGTTCTTGCAGATTTTGCCCACCATTCCGTTTGAAACATGGGAGACCGTCTGGTCCACCGTCGTCGCAACGCTGCTGGCGCTGGTCATCGGTCTGCCGCTGGGCGTCTGCCTGGTCACGGGCGAACAGGGCGGCGTGCGTCCCCTGCCCCGCTGGCTCATGGCGCTGCTGAACGGCCTGGTGAATCTGCTGCGCAGCGTGCCGTTTTTGATTTTGATGATCATTGTCATTCCGCTGTCCCGCGCCATCGTGGGCACGTCCATCGGTACGGTGGCGTCCATTGTGCCGCTGGTCATCGCATCGTTCCCGTTTGTGTCGCGTCTGGTCGAGACCAGTATGCGCGAGGTGGACGCAGGTGTCATTGAGGCCGCCCAGAGCATGGGCGCAACGCCGCTGCAGATCATCACCAAGGTCATGGTGCCCGAGAGCATGCCGAGCCTGGTTGCCAACGTGACGATTGCCGCCACGACCATCATGGGTTACGGCGCAATGGCCGGCATCATCGGCGGCGGCGGCCTTGGCAAGATCGCCATCAACTACGGTTACTACCGCTTTAACGTGGTGCTGGAGTTCTTTGCCACGGCGCTGCTGGTCGTGCTGGTACAGATTTTGCAGACCGTCGGCACAAAGCTGGCTATCAAGTGCGATAAGCGCATCCAGAAGTGATTTGAGGGAACCGAGATTTAACATATTTTTCAAATTGGCGTGACAGGGCGGACATAAATGCAGTGTATAGTATAACCAGAGTTAAGGGGAACGCCCCAAGACACATTACACTGCCGCCTTGGCCATGCCAGAAGCAATCGCTTCGGCCACGGCGCAGACAACCAACAAGGCCGTGAAGCCATTTGAATAGATACAAAAAAGCCTCCTGCATCGGTTGCGATGCAGGAGGCTTTTATTTTGCAGTGCGGCAGGAGCCGCATATATGCGGCCCGCCGCTGTAAGGCGGAGGACGTTTGCGGGAAGGTTGCGGGCCGGGCATGCCCGGCCCCTACAGGAGG